>Ga0180430_10002509_pt1 | contig 16517 bp, 11 predicted proteins | sample SS_ome_9_FD_132999 | JGI IMG/M metagenome (GOLD analysis project Ga0180430, IMG submission 132999) | Hypersaline lake sediment archaeal communities from the Salton Sea, California, USA - SS_1_S_2 metaG | ecosystem: Environmental > Aquatic > Non-marine Saline and Alkaline > Hypersaline >... | reverse complement strand
TGAGGACGCCCCCGACTGGGAAACCGGCGACGCGATTGGTGCTCTTGTCGAGCGTCTTGTCGAGAAGACCGATTTGCTGCGCGTGCGTCTCGAGCGTCCTTTAGTGGTAGCGATGCTCGGTGGCACCGGCACCGGCAAAAGTTCCCTAGTCAACGCGCTTCTTGGTGGTGATTATGTGCAAACGGGTCGCCAGCGACCAACGACAATGCGTCCCAAAATGCTTGCACAGTCGAATGTTACGCCGGAGATGCTCGGTCTTGCGCCTGAAGAGGTAGAATACGCGCCGCTCGAATCGCCTTTGCTGACCGACTTGGTACTAATCGACTGTCCGGACCCTGACACAACAGAGGAGCAGGGCGACCCAGGTGAGAATCTCGCTCGCCTTCGTGCCATTTTGCCTTATTGCGACCTTGTCCTCGTCACCTCCACGCAGCAAAAATATCGTAGTGCGAAGGTCAGCGACGAACTTTTTGCCGCAGCGTCTGGGGCACGCATTATTTTTGTCCAAACACACGCAGACAAAGACGAAGACATTCGAGACGATTGGCAGGAGCAACTCCGTGAGAACTTTGAGGAAGCAAAAATCTTCCGCGTGAACTCACTCGAGTCGCTCGCCATTCAAAAAGAGGGGCTTGCGCCATCAGGTGACTTTGCTCAACTCCGCGATCTGTTGGCTAACCGGCTGCGAGGAACGGCAGCTGCCAAAATTCGTCGCGCTAACTTTTTCGACCTGACTTGGGAAGCGCTCGGACATTGCCTCAACTTGTACGAAAAGAATTCACCGGAACTCAAAAAATTACGTGACGCAATCGACCGATCGCGTTCCGACCTCTCAGAGAAACTCGCCAATGAGATGGAGGAACAACTACCGAACTGCCGCCGTCAATGGGAGTACCGACTCGTCGGCGAGGTAGCCTCGCGCTGGAATTTTAGTCCAATGGCGTTGGTACTACGTGGGTACCATTCACTCGGGTCCCTTGCAACAGGTGCGATGCTTCTTCGTGCACGTTCGCCAGCCCAAATGGCCGTTGTGGGAACCATTGCAGGTATTGGGAAACTTCGCAAGCGGCGCAAGGCGAAAAACTCAGAAGCACAAACGGCTGAAATTGCGAACGATGCTTGGGATCAGACGCGTCTCCGCGAAGCGGTATTGGTCGTCGAGGGTTATGTTGCCGCAGCGGGACTCTCACGCAAACTTGTTGCGCTGCCGGTAGTGGAAGAGGAAGCTCAGGTGGCCTCCGATGATTTTGTCAATCGCGTCGCTACGCGAGTCGATGAAATTCTTGCCAAGGTTGCAAAAAAATCTGCTGGTTTCTTCACGCGTGCCTTTTTTGAGACGCTCCTGCTGGCCTTCATCGCAGTAATTTTATACCGTTTGGGCAAGAATTATTTTTGGGATAGTTGGCTCGCGGTAGAATTTTCCTCGGGAAAGGATAGCGCTGCTGAACCCCTAACGCTGAGTTTTTATGTTTCCTCGCTCTTGTGGCTTCTAGCGTGGTGCTTTGCGCTCGTCGGTTTACTTACCTGCAAATTGCGGTTTGGATTGAAGCGACGAATGAATGAACTGGCAACCGCTTGGCGCGAAGCATCGACTGCCGAGGCGCTCTTCGGCGGTGTCTCGGATGAATTAGGAAAGGTCGAACGCCTGCGCGGTGACTTAGACTTACTACGCGTTCATATCGCACACTTACGCGATGAGCTGGCAATTCCGCCGGATGTTGCCGGGAAAGTGCGAAAAAAATAAGGGCACCTAGAAGGCTATTCCACTTCCAAGGTGACGAACTCGATCGTCTTGTAGCGGTCCTTTTCGTAGAGCAATCCCACCTTTCCGCAGGGAAGTGCTGCCAAGTCGCTGTAGGCACTGCCGCCAGCGTAAATTTCCTTCGCGAAGGGCCACGTTTTACCGTCGTCGTAACTGGCTCGCACCGTCATCTTAATCCGCGAATCCTTCGACGCGGGATTTGAGAAAACGATTACGCCAGGCTTGGCACCTTCCTTCCAGCGTAATCGCCGGATGGATGCTTGGCAATGTGGTTCAACGAGCGCCTCATTGTGATGGAATGCTTTTGCATCGAATGTTTCGCCACCATCGCGCGAGATAGAAACACCCCGGGTAGTCATATTCTTTTGGCCGCGATGGTTGCGTGAATTGAGCATAATGTCGCCATTTTCCAACTCCACGGCTTCGCACTCGTTGAGCCCATCCGACGAGATAGCTCCAATTTTCCAGTTTTCACCTGCGTCGTCACTGTAAAGGATATGACTACAGTAAGTCCACGTGTCCTTCACCTTCGCCTTATGGTCGCAGGGGATAATGATTCGGCCTTGGTGATTACCGCGCGTCAGTTGGATTGCACTGCCGGGTCCCGTGGCGTACCACCCCCAATTTTCCTTTTTTGCTTGACGTGTAATCTCCTTCGGCTTTGACCAGCTTTTGCCATCGTCGTCACTATATATGCAGAAGACGCGTCGAGAATCTTTGCCGAATCCAGGCACGATTTTTTTCTCGTGGACTTTACTCGAGTTCCACGTTGTGAGTAACAAGATGCGACCCGTTTTTTGATCAACGACGGGACAGGGATTACCTGCAACATTGCCCCCCTCGGCGAATGCGATGATTTCAGGCCCCCAGGTTTTCCCTCCGTCGGTACTCCGTCGCACAACGGTGTCGATGTCGCAGGTGTCACCGCCAGCATTGCGTCTCGCTTCAGCGAAAGCGAGGAGAGTGCCCTTCTGCGTGACTAAAAGAGCTGGGATACGGTAGGTGTGTGCCTTACCTGGCTCCTGCGAGGATTTTTTGGTACTCTGATAAATCGTCGTTGCAGCCACGGCAAGGGGGGACGTGGCGAAAAGGAAGAGCAGCAAGAGTGGAAGTGTGATTTTTTTCATTTTTGCGTTTATAAGGTTAGAGGATGGAACGTACTGGCCATTTATTTAGTTTTTAGAATTGCCACGCTACAATTTTAACCCATCCCAAAAATTCTGGTAAGGGGGGGGCGACTTGACATTACGCGAAATTTGGTTAAAATTCGACTAGAAATAGAACATTCCAGCAAGTACACACCTCTCATCATCACCAGCGGTTGACCTAAGCAACGTTAAAAATTTCCCCAATGATCTCTGAACAAGCACTCCTCGACACCGCCATTTACCTCACGGGACCAACCGCGTCGGGTAAGACTGCGGCTGGAATTTTGCTGGCCGAGCATCTAGATGGGGAAATTCTTTCACTCGATTCCATCGCTGTTTATCGCGGAATGGACATTGGTACGGCTAAACCTTCCGCAGCGGAGCGTGCTCGAGTGCCACACCACTTGCTCGACATTGCCGATCCTTCGGAGACCTATAGTGTCGCTCGTTACCGAGACAGAGCGATTGAAACAGTGCAAGAAATTCTTGCTCGAGGAAAACAGCCGATCTTTGTTGGAGGCACCCCCTTTTACCTCAAGGCTTTGATCCGCGGTCTCTTTGATGGTCCACCCACCGACCAGTCGCTCCGTGATGAAATTCTCGAGAAGGCACAGGAAGCCGCCCACGAGGAGAATACCAACGCAGCGTCGGTGTTGCACAGTTGGCTTGTTGAGTCCGATCCTGCACTGGCCGCGAAGATCCATCCTAATGATGAAAAGCGTTCACTACGAGGGCTCGAGGTTTTCCAACTCACAGGTACGCCACTGAGTGAACAACAAGAACAACACGCACACACGCGTTCGCCCGATGAGGTGAGCGTCTATTATCTAGACCTGCCGCGTCCCGAACTCTACGCGAGGATTAACGCCCGCACGGAGAAAATGTTTGAGCAGGGTCTTGTTGAGGAGGTCTTAGGTTTGCGAGAGAAAATGGGGCTTACCGCACGCCAGGCCGCCGGCTACCGCGAAGTAATTGATTATCTAGATGGAAAAATATCACTTGAAGATGCCAAGCGACTCGTCGCGCAACACACGCGGAACCTCGCGAAGCGGCAAGTTACGTGGATGCGGAACCTCGTAGAGTGTCAGCCGATCACGGTTGAGGAGCTACTGACGATCAAGCCTCGCCCTCCGCTTGCATAAGTTTGCGGAAGCACGCGAGGTCCATAAAAAAAGCCCAACACTTGTACAAAAAATATTTTATACAGGTGCTAGGCTTTGCAAAATTGCACGGACCTCAGTCCATTGTGATTGCTTCGACGGGGCAGGCATCTAGGCAAGCGCCGCATCCACCACAAGTTTCAGGATCGATGAAAGCGTTGTCGTCGTCACCCATCGTGATTGCATCGAGGGGGCAGGAATCTAAACATGCACCGCAACCAGTGCAATCGTCTTTGTTTACTATAGCAGCCATTGAATTATTGCTCCTTAAATAAATGAGATAAATGTTACAAAAACAAAAGGTTACGCTACCTTTCACAAGTTTTCTTATCGCGAGGATACCTTATTTTTTGAAGGTCGTCAATGGATGCCCTCAAAAAAGTAGAGAATTTGGCCAAAAAAGCCTCTTTTGACCATCTTAAACCTTGGGATTGGCCTAAAAACGGGCTCAGTATTGCACCCAAGGTTTATCTATTTCGCACAAACCACCCGGCTTTTCGCATTCCAGAGGGCATCTCGGGCCTCAGCGAGCTCGATGGCTCTGGCCAGAATAGCTTCAATGGAGACACCCTGTTGCCACCACTGCAACCAACGTGAGGCAACATCTCCAAGCCGTAGTACTTCGTCGAACGCTTCACTAACTACTGGATCAGCATCGCTGAGTAACCGTACGAGTTGCTGTTCCAAGAAATCACGTAGCGAGATTTCCTGCTCACTTTGCCAATCCCAGTAACTTCCTGCAAGTCCCTTTTGAGCCGCATTTTTTTCGTTGTGCGTTGCGCGCCGTTCTAAGTTTTCGCCACTGTCCAACAATCGTTCGACGGAGATTTCTGGGTTGTCTCGTACCTCGGCAACGCGAGCTTGGAAAAGAGTCATCACTGCTAACAACAAGGCGGGGTCGTCGATGCGGTCGCAAATTCGTATCTCTACGCGATTGAGTTCGTAGGGAGCTTCGTCCCCGTTGGGACGTGCTGCGAGCCAAATATTCCTCGCATTAAAAATATACTTTTGGAGAACTTGTCGCTCCACCCAGCGTCGGTAGTGTGTGTAGTTTCGGAAGAAGGGTGTTTTTTCAGGTGACAGTGGAAAAATATGCCAGCGCGTTGAGGAGTACCCCGTTACCTTACCGCCGAGAAAGGGTGACGAGGCACTCAATGCAAGATAGAGCGGCGATTCTAAACGCATCACTTGCGAGACTCGTATCAATGTTTCGATGTCCTCAATACCGGCACTAAGATGCAGGCCCGCGGTGACCACACTGGTACCCCAAGTACGCTCAATGTGGTTGTAGTACAGATTTCCGGAAGTGACCGGGCAAAACTGCGAGGTGTTACCGAGAGGAATTGTGCCGGAAGGAACAATCGTGTAACCACCTAAGTTGTCGAGCAGATCACGCAGAAGAATGCGTTGCGTAATGACTGACGCGATACACTCGCCAACATCGTCGGTTGGCTCGGTAGAAAACTCGATGTTTCGACCATCTGGCTCACAGCGGAACGATTTATCTAGGCCAGCAACCTTAGAAGAAAGTGGCTTAACCATTCCCGCTTGCGTGCCTCCGTAAGATTCTTCTTCTAGACCTATGATGACTCCAGATAAAGCTGCAAGATTTTGCGTTGCAATTTTTTCGGAAGTCAACATCGCTCTATTCACAATCGACTCCTGCCTGTGGGGAGCGGAAGGTGCCGCCCTTTTTGGGTCCGAGTACCGCCTCGGCGTATTCAAAGACCTGTTCAGCGGTCTCCCAGTAGTGGTCGTAAACCCAGGAATCTTCGTACTCGCAATTTTTCGTTGTGTACTCGCGACAAATGCTCGGACGCACCGGATAAATCATACAACGATGATTCTCGTCGAGATGCCTACAAGGATTGTGAACTAGCAGATACCAAGAGTCGTCCTCAATAAAGACGGAAGCTTTCTCGTGGAGAAGATACCAGCGGATGTAATCGTAGTCACCCCAATTTTCAGGTTCGTCGATCGGCAACGCAAAATAGCGGCAGCACTTGGCACCGCAGTAGTCACATAAACATTCGTCCGCACCAATTTCTTCGCGTGGTGGACGATGGGTAGGTAAGGGATAGGCCATAGTGAAAGTCTCAAAGGACGAAAAATGTTACATTATTCATTGTCTTCCAACATCTCTATTATTGCAGAGATCCGGGAGGATGTCAAGTACCTGCATAAAACGCAAATAAATTCAGCCAACTTGGCAGTTTTTTCTACCGATTCTTACTTTTAGGGAGAGTTTAGCGTAGTCGCACTAACTCGCCGCCCGCCTCGATACTTTTTTGGCCTGCCTCCAAAACCTGTACCACGCGGTGACCATCAAGACCGTCACTCCGCGGTGTGAAGTTTTGCTCGATGGCGTCGAGGAAATGTTGACATTCCTTTCGCAGAGGTTCCCCGGCATCAAGTTCCGCCGCGAGCGTTTCCCCGTGATGTGCCTTGAAGAGACCCGTTGCTTCTTCCTTTTTCGCAGCAGATTCAAAGATTCTCACTTTATCTTCCGCGAGACCATCATCAAAGATTGCCATTTTTTCGTTACCCACGAGTGTCACGCGTCGCGTTTTGTTGGGGTCGAGCCAAGAGACGTGGATATTCGCGAGCCGATTGCCAGGAAACTGCAACGTCGCAAAGACAACATCCTCAACACCCTTCTGCAAGTAGGATTGACCCGTCGCGGTGATCGCCTCGGGCGTGTCCCCGAGCAGAAAGCAGGCCACCGAAATATCGTGCGGCGCGAGTGACCACCAGGCGTTCTCGTGGTTGCGAACGATCCCCAAGTTGAGCCGCTCACAATAGAGGTAACAAATCTCGCCGAGTTCTCCGGCATTCACACTTTGTTGGAGTAGCTCCACAGCGGGATGGTACTCAAGGAGGTGCCCAACCATCAACTTTTTATTGTTCTTTTCGGCAAGCTGACAAAGCTCGAGCGACTCTGCCGAGGAGAGTGTCAACGGTTTCTCGACGAAGGTGTGCTTGCCCGCCGTGAGTGACTTCTTCGCCAACTCAAAATGGAGCGGGGCACCGGTGGCGATGACAATCGCATCAAGCGATGCGTCACCGAGCAACTGTGAGTAATCATCAGTAACGGTTGTTTCTGGATAAAGACTTTTGACATTATCGCGCTGGGAAGCATCTGCATCGCAGACGTAGCGTAGCGTAGCATCTGGTAACGCATTAAAATTCCGTGCAAGATTTTTTCCCCAATTTCCGTGCCCTGTAACAGCGATGTTCAGCATTCTGTTCCTAAACCTTTCTCTTTGGCTTTATCGTAAACTCTTCGAGCGGTGACGGCGTCCTGAATTGCCAGTCCAACCGACTTAAAAAACGTAATTTGTGTGTCCGAGGTTCTTCCCGTGGCCTCGCCAGCGAGTATCTCCCCGATTTCTGCGTGAATACTCTCTGGTGTAATGAGTCCCTCGTCGATCGACTGGATTAAATCACCCGTCTCTTCGAGTGCGGCCTCGCGCTGGTCAACGACGATGAGCGACCTCGCGACCGTGGCACCTGGAATTTCACGCACGTGGGGTTGGTACGAGCCGACCGCCGAAATATGGGCGCCAGGCTTAAGGTCGGCGTCGTCAAAAATGGGTGTGTGCGAGACGGTCGCCGCGGCAATAACGTCGGCATCAGCGAGGGCCTGTTGTGGTGTTTTAGCGACTCGCAGTTCGACATTTTCTCCTTTATTCTCAGCAACGAACGCCTCGGCAGCCTGCTGCGAAAGGTCGTAAACCCAAACCGTCTCGAGGGGCCTAGCAGCACAGATTGCCTGCAACTGCGTTACACCTTGGACACCTGCGCCGAAGAGCGCGCCAACACGGGAGTCCTCACGAGCGAGTACTGCGGCACCAAGACCGGAGGCGGCACCGGTTCGCAGGGAGGTTAATGTTGCACCTTCAAGCAATGCCAGCGCCACGCCGGTGGTATGATCAAAAAGCAATACCGACGCTTGCAGCCGACGAAGTCCCTTGCTTTGGTTGCCATCGAAAAGCGAAACCACTTTTACTGCAAGAGCCTCACTACCGGCACTCTCCACCCGTGACGGCATCACGAGAGTTGTGCCCGCGTGTTGCTCGCTATCCATCACAATCCGTTGTGGCAGCAGCACTTCTCCTGCTTGGAGCGCAAGAAACGTTTTGCGCATTGCGTCGATTGCATCACTGATGGGTAAGCAAGAGAGTATATCTTCGCGGGAGAGTATTAACATTTTTTAGTCCCTGCTTTCGCAAGAAGCGAGAGAGGTGGTTGTTGTCGCTACGCGGCAATGAGGAGGTTGGTGTGAAAACAAAAACTGAAAACTGCCGCAGGCGCGCCTGAAAGTTTTTCGGGGGCTCGGGGGCGGCTTTTCAAAAAAGCCCCCGTAGAGGTGGAGTAAAAACGGGCATTGTGTCCACCTTTAATTAAGGAGTATTCTACCACAGTTTTTCAGCACGTCAAGCTCTGCGGCGAGGGTGTCAAGCCTTGCCTTAGTGTTACAACAATCAAAGTCGAGTACAATTTCTCTTGTTTTTCCCCCATTTTGGCCCATTTGCTTGACTAGCAAACTCGAATATGTTAGAATTAAGTGCCTATTCTGCTTATTTCACCGAGTTTACGGGAGATTCGACAATGCGAATTACAATGTTCGTCGCTTTTATGGTATGTTTATTTTGCGCTCCTTGTCACGCTCTTGCACAAGAGGCCGCCGAAACAGCCATCGAGGAGGGTGCGCCAGCGAATCTAGAGACCGACCCGGTTGAGAAACACCGCGAGCCGCTACACCGTTACGAGGTGCGCTTTCGTGATTATCATTGGCGCGATTGGGCGGTGCGTCATCCACGTATTACTGTCCGCGTTTACACACCAATCAATCCGCAGGTGCGTTGCCCCGTCATTATTTTCTCGCACGGACTAGGCCGCTCACGAACCGACTGTGCCTACTTCGCTCGCTACTGGGCCGAGGCAGGTTACATCGTTATTCTGCCGCAGCATTCCGGAAGTGACAGCAACGCAGTAGGTAATGTCGGTGCCATTCGGGCGCGTGAGCGTCTCACCCAATCCTTTCAAAGTTACTCGCGCCTGAAATCTCGGATTACCGACGTGAAGGTAGTGCTAAACTTTGTCGAGAAGTATGCGAAGTCGGGCGAGTCTTTCGGCAACATTGTTGATGGCAACAACATCGCGATTGCGGGTCACGACTTCGGTGCAGAGACAGCCCTGATTCTTGCTGGGCAGAAAACCTACCGTGGCGAATCTTTGAAAGATCCACGCGTTAAAGCCGTCGTGGCGATGAGTCCGCCGGTCCGCCGACCGAGTGACACCGCCGCTTACGAAAAGGTTGACGTTCCGTCACTCCACTTAACGGGTACCCGCGACAACGGCATTGTTGGCACAACGCGTGCTAGCCAGCGCCGGATTCCGTACGACAACATTCCGAGCGCCGACCGACACCTGGTAACATTCCGCGGTTCCGACCACCTTGTGTACACAGGTACGCCGTATGTTCTTGTCCGCCGCGACGAGAGTCACGATGGCTACTACCGGCGTAAGATGCAGCAGGTAACGACGCTCTTTTTCAACACCTACCTGCGCAACGGGACTTTCTCCGACGGGCATTTGCAGCAGTCATTGATTGAGAATTTGCTTGCACGTAGTGCCTATGTCGAGTCCAAAATTACCCTCCCCACCAAGAAAGAGAGTACTGGCCAACTGGTCGGCGAATAGAATGTCGCGTTACTCCACACAAATATCGTTTCTAGGCTGGGCCGACGATGCAGAGGAAAAGCTCCCTACCAGCCGCGTGCTCGTAGTTGGATGTGGGGCACTCGGTGGTCTTATTTCCAACTTTCTCGCAAGGGCGGGCGTAGGAAATCTCATTCTCGCAGACGACGACCGTGTGGAGTTGAGCAACCTGACACGGCAGCTCCTTTTCGACGAGTGCGATGTCTCGAAGCTGAAAGTGGAAGCGGCAAAAGAGGCTCTGCTGCGTGCAAACAGCGAGGTTAAGGTCACCGCATTACCTCTTCGCGTTACGGCGTCGAACATTGAGAATCTTCTCGATGAACATCCTGTGGACTTAATCGCCGACGGTACCGACAATTTTCCGACGCGTTGCCTTCTGAACCAAGTTGCTGTAGAAAAGGGGATCCCTTTTGTCTTTGCGGGCGTTGATGGTTCGCGTGGACAAATTCTTGCCGTCAAGCCTGGTGGCCGCGGTGCTTGTTTGAATTGTCTGCTCGGTGACAAATCGCAGACCGTGCCGCCCAAGGCGGTTCTTGGACCGACGGTCGGGGTAATAGCCTCACTCGCTGCTGCACAGGTACTCAAAATTCTTGCTGGCAAGCTTGGAGAACATTCCGGCGGGCTGCTCGCTGTTGATGTTTGGACGCAGGAGATACGCAATCTCGAGGCGATGCGTCGCGACGACTGCGAAGTTTGCGGGGACTAAACCTCTTCCTCTTAGCGGCAAGTTGCTTTCGACTTACTTTTTCCGCTTCATTGCTGCGGGGAAGTAGTCTAAATAGTGCCAACGAAATGACCGGTCTTTTCGATAGTTTAACTTGGGGGCAAGATCGTGGTCGTTTGTGAGTCGTTCTAAAAGTGTGGGATTCGATATCGGATCACGCGTTTGCGTACGCCACGTAGCGAGCGATTGTTCAAGGTCCTTACGAACATTCGCGTGAGCAGGGTCCTCTGCCAGATTATGGAATTCGTTGGGGTCCGTCTGAAGATCGTAAAGCTCGATCGACGGGGGTTTGATGTAGGTTTGATAAACCGTCTTTGTTAGCTTACCGCTTGAGTCAATTTCCTCTTGACTAGTGCCCGCTGCGAAATGGGCGTTGTACCTAGTGAGGTAGCAATTTGCACACGTGTTCTCTCGGTCACGTAGCGGCGAGAGAATCATCTTGTAACGCTTGTCGCGAATCGAAAACTGTGGGTAGTAGAGCGCGGGTGCTGCACCTGTCGTAACGCCAACAATATGTTCGCGCCACTTCGGGTTCTCGCCACGCAAGAGCGGCAGCAGCGAACGGCCAGGCAGGTCCTTTGGGCCCGTAACGCCCGTTGCATCTAGGACCGTCGGGAGCAGGTCGAGTGTTGAAACCAGTTCCTTACGAACGAGTCCCGCCTTCGCGTTGTTCGGCTGGTAAATAATCAGCGGGATGCGTAGTCCTGCTTCATAGACCGATGTCTTGCCACGCGAAAACTGGGCACCGTGGTCGCCGAGATAGATCACCAGTGTGTTGTCTGCTTTGGCGGTTTTTTTAAGCTCATCGAGCAACATCCCGACACCCGTGTCCAAGCGCATCAGGCAGTTGTAATAGTTAGCCGTGAACTCGCGAAGCCTTGGGGAGTCCGCAGCAACCCAAGGGAGTGGCTTGACGTCGTCGGCACTGAGAGGTTTCTCCGGCAGACCGTATTGCTGGCGTAGGAGCGGAAAGTGTGCGTCGGGATAGTTGACCATAAGGAAGAACGGTTCGCTGTTCTTACCCATAAACTCACCCGCCTCTTCGGCGAACTCTTTAACAGGGCGATTATTGAAGTTACTACCGGGAAACGCACGGAAGTCACAGGGGAAGGCCGCTTCTGAATTCACGTGAATCTTGCCGATAATCCCAGTCCGATAACCGCCCGCTTTAAGCAGGCTCACCATATTGGGCCACTTCTCATACATAGCGAATTTATGCGTTGCTAGGCCAATCTGGCCATTCTGATGTGGGTATTTCCCCGTGAAGATCGACGCGCGCGACGGACTGCAAACCGAATAAGTTACGAACGCGTTTTCAAACCGCACGCCACGCGAAGCGAGCGCGTCGAGATGTGGTGTCTTCACATACGGATCGCCATAGCAGCCCAGCTCCGGCCCGTTATCCTCTGAGACGATCAATAAAACGTTAGGACGCGCGTCTTTGGTGGTGGACTTTTTTGCTCCGTCCTCTTCTGTTACAGGAAGAGTAAGACGGGAAAAGCTGATTCTCTGGTAGCCATCTCGTTCGAAGAGAACGCCGACGCTTCCGTCCTTTAGTACAGTCAGGCAGGAATAAGCGTAACCGCCCGGATAGATAAGCTTTGAGGTAGGCCAAGTTTTGCCGTCGTCTTTACTTATTCGTAGCGTTCCATTCTTTCGACTTGACTGCGAGGCAGGATTGGCGAACAAAAGAATGCCTGGCTTGCCGTCGGCCGGATCACTGTAGCGAAGGATGGAGCCTTGACATTGCGGTTCGATCAGCGTAGGGTCATCTTGTAATGTTGACCAAGTCAAGCCGCCATCGCGACTTATTGCCGTTTTGCGACATCGGTTGCCGCCGGAGCTACGCGAGTTGAGCATCACGCTCCCGTCCGCCAGTTCGACCATTTGCACTTCGTTACCGAGTCCCTTTTCGCCATCGGGTGCGGTGTCACCATATTTCCAAGTTTTGCCATTGTCATCGCTGTAGGCGGCATAGACTTTCCATTTGCCGAACGGTCCTTGGTTGAAGGGCATAATGATTCGACCCTTGTGCGGTCCGCGTCGCAGCACGATACCCACGCCTGGGCCCGATGCTTGACTGGTAATCGGTGCAGGCCGCTTGACTCCACGTGTGATGTCACGTGGCTTAGACCACGTTTTACCATCGTCGTCGCTATATTGCAGGAGCGTGTAAGCAGACCCTTCGCCATCGAAGCCGGGCACCACTTGTCGCTCACCATACTTGTTCCGCTGATAGATCAGTAGCACACGCCCCGTTTCGGGCAACACAACCGGCTGAGGATTATTCAGGCATAAGTCACCTGCCTCGTGCACAACTTGCAGCGGCCCCCACGTCTTTCCACCATCGGTTGAACGTTTGAGAATGATGTCATTTTTCGAATGGTCACCACCTTGCCGACCCTCGGCAAAAGCGAGGAGCGTCCCTTGTTTTGTTGTCACGATCGCGGGGATGCGGATTCTGGGATACTTATCCTTACCTTGCACAAAAACATCGGTATAAGGAATCGGCTTGGGAGCTTCCTTCAGGTTGCCTTGAACGGTTACGTCACTCAATTGCATCGTGCTACGGAACGGATTCAAGCCAACCTGTTTGAACTCCTGCCCAGCATCCTTGGCCACGTAGATTGCTTTGCCATTGATTTGGTAGAAAAGCGTTGTGTTGTTGCGAGTCACTTCAAAATCAATCCAGGCACCACGGTCGAAGACGTCGGTTGTTGGCTGCAAAATTTTGAGACCACCAAAGATCGGGCCATTGAGATAGATTGTTCCACGTCGTCCTTCAAAACCAAAATGGTTACCATCGAGATAGAAGGAAGCAGCGCTATTCTTCTGGTCTTGCATTCGGAGTCGCATTTTGATATGAAAATCACCCTGACCGAGCGCGAGGTTCATAAGCGAGCGGTTCCCAATCCCCTTGGCTTCGAGATAGCCGTCGCGCTGGTCCCAATCTTTTGCCTGTTTGCCATTTGCCTTTCCTTTTTCAAGGAGGAGGACCTTTTTCCCTTCGACGGGCTTGGGTGCGACGTTCTTAGCACCAGCAAGTTGCTCGGACAACTTGGTAACAATTGCCATATTTTCCTTAAGTTCGGCCACATTGACCGTCTCCGCAGGGTCTGTTTTATGGTCGTAGAGCTCTCGGGCAACGACTTTGCCTGTTGACTTATTAACCCATTCTGTGAAGCGATAACGGTCGGTCCGCATTGAGTAGCCCATTGTTTTACCGCGCGGATATTGACTGAAGGCCGCCGGTTTCCACGGTTGGTTGGGATCCTTGAGCAAAGGCACGAAGCTCTTACCCTCAAGCTCCGCTGCGATCGGCAACCCTGCCAGATCTGCCAGTGATGGATAGATATCGAGGAACTCGACCAAGGCTCGCGTCTTTTGTCCTATGGACTTTGTGCCTAGCCCTTGTGCTTCAATGATTTGCTTAGGCACACGAATGATCAGAGGCGCCCGTGTGTCCAATTCGAAGTTGGTCGTTTTTCCCCAGAGATTTTGCTCTCCGAGGTGCCAACCGTGATCGCCGAAAAGCAAGACGATTGTGTTGTCCTCAAGCTTCATTTGCTTCAGTTCATTGAGTACCCTTCCGATTTGTGCATCAATGTAGCTGATGCAGGCATAATAACCGTGCCGCAACCGAAGTTGATTTTTTTTGGAAAACGCACCCGACTTCGGCTGATCTGTATAGCGTCGCACCTCGCCGCTGTTATGACCTGCCAACGCGGGAGCGTCTTTGGGGAAGGACGGATTTGTCGCCAACGCTATTTTGTCCTCTTCATAGAGGTCCCAGTACCGCTTCGGAGCTACAAACGGTGTGTGCGGCTTGATGAAACCGATAGCGAGGAAGAATGGTTTTTTTCGGTTTTTCTTCAACTGTGCAAGTGTTGCGATTGCCGCATCAGCCACCTTGCCATCATAGAGCCTATTATCGGGAACGTCCGGTGCCTCAGTCATCGGTCCGAACACGAGCTTCGTTGTCCAATCCTTCTCACCGGGATTGGCCGGGCGGTACATCCTTTGGTACGCCTCTTTTGCCTGCGCGATTCCATCTTCTGTGTAATAATAGCGAGGGCTGAAACGGGTTGTTGGTACGGACCAAGACTTCGGGTCACCCATTGTGTCCCACTTTGTTTTGCTGGTGCCATCGTGGAAGAGGCCGTGGTATATCTTGCCGATGCTCTGCGCGTGGTAACCATTATTCTTGAAGTGCTCAGAGAGCGTGACGACATCTGGAACGTGGTCGCGAAAATGCGTATGGTTGCCGACCACGCCTGTCGTTTCCGGACGCAAGCCGGTCATTAGACTCGTTCGTGAAGGGTTACAAAGTGCCTGTTGGCAGTAGCACCGTTCGAAGAGGAGCCCGCCGCTGGCCAGTGCGTCAATGTTCGGGCTTTTAATATGTGTTGCCCCATAACAGCCGAGTTCCGGACGCAGATCGTCGATGGCAATCATCAGAACATTGGGACGCTCGGCTCCGAGACAGGGCAAGATGCCTAGCGGCAAGAGAAGGAAGAGGAGGATGCGAGGAAAGTACAGCGAGGCGGGTCTCAACATAGTTTGGCTCCTTCAAAAACGTAGATGGTATAATGCTCTTCCCTTACCACTCCTCTTTTTTCAGATGTTTGGCGACGGCTGCGACGAGCAAGTTGAGTCCTTGTCCCGTGACTGCCGAGATGAGCAGCACGTCCCCCACCATCTCACGTAATTTTTCGGCCACTTCCTCCGCTTCGGGTAGCTCTGCTTTGGTAACACAAACAATCGTCGGCCTTGCCGCAAGGTCCGCGTCGTACTGACGCAGTTCCTCAAGGATGGTGACGTAATTCTCAATCGGGTCGGAGCCATCCATAGGTGCCGGTTCGACCAAGTGGATGAGTATCCCCGAGCGTTCGATGTGTCGCAAAAACTCGTGACCAAGCCCGATGCCGTCACTGGCTCCTTCAATCAGCCCCGGGATGTCGGCCATCACAAAAGAATTGTCCATATCAATCGCAACACGACCTAGATTGGGGAACTTGGTAGTGAAGGGATAGTCGGCGATCTGAGGTCGAGCGTGGGAGAGCCGACTTAGCAGCGTACTCTTTCCCGCGTTGGGTTTACCGACGAGTCCAACGTCGGCAATTACCTTTAACTCCAGGCGGAGACGACGTTCTTCACCATCGGTACCTCGTGTGCGTTCACGTGGTGTTTGATGGGTGGATGATTTAAAACGTGTGTTGCCTTTGCCTCCCTTGCCACCCCGTGCAACGACAACACTTTCGCCAGCAACAGTCATATCTTTTAGCACAATATCTTCTTTGCAGTCGTAGATTGTTGTACCAGGTGGCACCCTGAGGGTCAGGTTCTTTGCGGACTTTCCGTGTCGGTTATTACCTTCGCCGGGGTTGCCTTTGTCAGCCTTCCAATTTGGTTTGTGTCCGAGGAAAATGAGGCTATCGACTCCTTCCTCGGCAACCATAATGATGCTTCCTCCATTTCCGCCGTCGCCGCCATCGGGTCCACCGCGAGGGATGTAACGTTCACGGCGGAAAGAGACGCAGCCGTCTCCTCCTTTACCTGCTTCGACAGTAATTTCTACTTGATCTAAAAACATCTTGTATCCATTTAGAAGTTTGTAACGAGTGCGACAAAGATTCCGCACGATTCGACAGTAACGTCGTCCATTTGTATTTCGGCTTGGTCTGCTACCGCCGCGAGTGGTGCCTCTAAGGCACAATAGTGGATTAGGTCTCGCATCAATTCTGTGTCGGCAAGAATTAAGTCGCCACCAATGCGTTCTGCCTCGATGGCGATTCCACTAGAAGATTGTAAGTCAAGAGCTATTCCCTCAATAGCAAGCCCTAGTCGTGCAAGCCGCATTTCAACGTAGCTCACAACAACGGCCTTCGGGATGAAAAGATGACCTCGCGAGACAGAGACATAACCATTATGTTCAGCAAGAGGCGTTGCTACATCGCCAATCGTCTTCGATACAGGAGAAAAATAGAGCTTTACAATAC
>Ga0180430_10002508_pt1 | contig 16525 bp, 7 predicted proteins | sample SS_ome_9_FD_132999 | JGI IMG/M metagenome (GOLD analysis project Ga0180430, IMG submission 132999) | Hypersaline lake sediment archaeal communities from the Salton Sea, California, USA - SS_1_S_2 metaG | ecosystem: Environmental > Aquatic > Non-marine Saline and Alkaline > Hypersaline > Sediment... | reverse complement strand
ACTGCAGTTTTCTGCAAGCCCGTTGTTCAATGAGCAGGCCAATGGAGTACTGGAATACAACACTGCACTGCTCGACAGGTGTGCCGTTGCGTGTCAGGATGCTATCGACCTGGCCATCAGCCTCAGGGGGACGGAGCCAGCGGGCATGCCCGGGGTGAATGCCGACGGGCTCACTGAAATGGCAGATTTCCGAACGGCATTTGCAACATTTGACGGCACCCAGCCGGGAACGCCCGAAGTATTGTTCCACCGGCCGGTGGATATCTACGGGGCAAATATTGTCCGGCAATCGGAGGCCAGGAACTATAGTGTAAGACAACTAACCGGTCAGAAAGCGGCACAGGGATCCCAGATGTACCTCGATAAATTTGAAATGAAAGATGGATCGCGGTATAAGTTTGAATATGATACGGATCCCGTGAGAAGGTGGGATGACCGCGACAGCAGGTTCGATTTTACATTTTATGTACATGGTGATGTCATTGATGCGATCACCCTGGATCTGTCTACTGCACAGCTGACAGCCGATGGCGCCATGAACAGCAATGCCATCCGGAAATTCATGGTCGATGGTGTGACAAAGGACAATGTTGGTGAGGCCACCTATTCCACACCATTGCTTCGCCTGGCAGATATCTACCTCACTTACGCGGAAGCTGTATTTGAAAGTACAGGAAGTTACACAGCAGTACCTGCCGGACTGAAACTATCGGCCGAGGATGCCGTGAATGTGGTCCGGCGCCGTGCCGGACAGCCGGATGTCGCCGACGTACTGACATTCTACGAGGGAAATCCCCAGCCGGCATCATGCGAACTGGCTTCCGATCCGGCATTCCGCCTGCTTTACAGGAATGAAAGGGCCGTGGAACTGGCCTATGAAGGCGTATACTGGTTTGACATCAGGCGGTGGAAAAGGGCACACCTGAAGGATGGGGTTCAGATCACAGCGATGAATTTTGATCTGATCGGGGAAACCCAGGAAATCGACAATGCAACTGTCAGGCGCGTCGATAAACAGGGATTTGTGTTCAAGGATCCCCATTACTGGATGCCATTTGAAAACAGCCTGACAAGGTTCACTGCCGACTGGGAACAAAATCCGGGCTGGTAAGGAACCATAAACATTATTCAACCTCATGATGATGAATAAAAAAACAATATTTCGACTGATTTGCCTGGTAATGATTGGTTCATTATCGCAAATGATGCTTGCACAAACCACAGCGGGAGCGCAACCGGATGATCCTGCGGCTGACCTGCTTCCGGACAATGACCGGGACGAGATAGACCTCGTTTTTTACAGCACCTCCAGCAAGGCAGTTACAAGTCCTGTAACAGTGATTGATGTGGAGCAAGAGCTGCAAAGGGACCATCGACTCAGCCTGGGCGCATTACTGGCCGGGAAGGTGCCGGGCGTATTCGGCAACTACAATACCTGGGGAACCGGCAACAGTGTCATCCTGGTGGATGGGATTCCACAGGGCGATTTCTATCTCAGTACATTGAATATGCTGGAGATTGAAACGGTGGTGATACTGAAAGATGCACTTTCAAAAGCCATGTATGGAGCACAGGGAGACCAGGGGGTGATCCTTGTAAATACGAAGCGTGGAAAGGCGGGAGGGCACCAGTTGCGGGTATTTGGCGAAGCGGGTGGATCCATGCCCAGGGCCATGCCTGCCTACCTGGATGCTGCAGACTATATGGAAAAATATAACCAGGCACAGCGCAATGATGGCATCGGGCCCTCTTCATTGCGGTATTCGGAAGAAGCCATTGCAGCTACCCGTGCGGGTGAAAATCCTGCACGTTATCCCGACAACAAATTCTCAACAAGTGATTATATCAGGGATTACACTACAGGGGCAAGTGTGTTTGCGGATGTACGCGGAGGCAACCAGAACGCCACCTATTATGTGAATACCGGCTGGAGCCGTTATAACGGTTGGCTGAATACCCCGCAGGGAGATGTCACCAACAGGATGAATTTCAGGGGAAACCTGGATTTCAGGATCAATGATTATATGGACATGCGCCTGGATGCAACTGCCAGGCTGTCGCTGAACACCCAGCCCAATGCAGGCAATATCTGGGGCATTATCAACAACGAGTTGCCCAATAATTATCCCATTTTGTGGGATCCGGCACTCATTTCCAATGATTCGGCAAGATCTTCCGTGCTTGAAAACGCAAAACTTGTCGACGGACAGCTGCTCGGCGGAAATTCCACCTATTTGAACAACGTGTACGGTTCGTTCTACAGGAATGGAAACAAACGGTTGATGCAGCGCGATGTGCAGTTCAGCGGGAAACTCAATCTCGACCTGGGCTTTATCACAGAAGGGCTCTCCGGGAGCCTGTATGGAGGAATGAATTTCTTCAATACCCTGTTTACCATTCAGGACGCAGAATTTGCAGTATACGAGCCGTTTTTTAACAGCAGCACGGGTGCCGTGGACTCGGCAAGGATCCATGGCAGGGACGTTGCACCCAATAAGTACAATGTAAGTTCCGGAAATTCTGACTTTTTCAGAAGTGTATCCTATTACGGGACATTGAATTACAACAAGTCCGTTGATGAACACCAGGTTTCGGCAAACGCGGTGATCTACAATAATTTTCTTTCACTGCCTGATGTAATGCAGCGGGATGTGCTCTTTCATACCGGAGTCACAGCAAGTTATCTGTATCGTGACAAATATGCTGCAGAAGCAGCCGTGATGGGTATCGGCAGCAGAAAGCTGGAACCTGGTAAGCGCGTTGAATTTGCACCCTCCATCGGCGTGGGCTGGATCCTCTCGGAAGAGGATTTCCTGGCGGATGTTTCGGTGGTCGATTACCTGAAAGTCAGGTCAACCTTCGGCATTACAAAAAACGACAACTGGAACGATTACTTCCTGTACAAAAGCACCTTCGTTCGGGGAGCCAGTTTCGATTATCAGAACGGGATATCAAGAAACGGGGAGACGGTCATGACGTCAGCGCCCAATGATATTTCACTTCAGAGGAGAAGGGATTTTACCTTCGGATTTGATGCGTTGCTCCTGGACAGGTCGGTGAATTTGCAGCTCGGCTACTTTCACAGCACTTCGTTGGGAAATATAACGCGCATGTCCAGTACCTTTCCACAGGTGCTGGGTTACGAACACCTGGTGTATGAGAACTACAACAGTGACCGGAACCACGGGATCGACCTGGGGCTCGAGTATATCTTTACAGCAAGTGATGCACTGACCATAACAGCGGGAACCAATATGCTGTTCCTGTCGCCAAAAATCACACGCAGGGAGGAGCCTTTTTATGAAGGGGAGGATGTTGCACTGATCAGGGAGGGAACCCCGACCGATGCCATGTGGGGGCTGTTGTCAGACGGCTTGTATTCAGAGGATGATTTTAATCCCGACGGATCACTTCTGGAGGAATTGCCGGAGCCTTCCTTTGGTGCTGTCTATCCGGGAGACATCAAATATCTTGACCAGAACAGCGATGGCGTGATCGATCAGCTTGATAGCAGGATCATTGGTCACAGCACGAGATTTCAGTACAGCCTGTACCTGGATCTAAGGTTTAAAAACCTGGAATTCTATGTCCTGGGCATCGGGCAGACCGGTGACACAGATATTCGTTCAGGAAGCTATTTCCGCATTTACGGCAACAACAAGTATTCGGTGATGGCCAATGATGCCTACGGTCCGGAAAACAAGGATACCGACGCGATCCACCCGCGTCTGACCACCACCGATGCAAATCACAACGACCGCCAGTCGGACTTCTGGATTTATACAGACAATTCATTTACCATTCCCACGATGCAGCTTACCTGGCATATGCAGGGCAATGGTGCCGCATCATTCATTCAGCAATCAAGGGTCTTCCTCCGGGCCAATAACATGGTCATTCTTGGCAAGAACAAGAAATATACTGAGGTCAATCCCGGCGGAGCACCAAGGACCAAAGGAATCACGGTTGGATTGATCACTTCATTTTAATCTATTAAAACAGGATGATGAAAACATTAAAATACAAGATACTGTCGCTGGTTATCGTCGCCGGATCCCTCAGCAGCTGCGAGTTGCTGGAGCCGGAAGATGAAAACATCTATGACCTGGAGGATATAAAATCGGTGATGACCTTTACAGAGGGTTTCCTTATGAATGCCTACCGGAACCTTCCCACATCGCACCGGAATTTCAGTTTATCCTATGCTTCCGACGATGCTGTGAACAACGACCCGTCGAGCAGTATCAAAACTGTTGTTTCAGGGGGGTGGACCTCAAGTGACAATCCCTTCGATGAATGGAACACGGCCTATGAGAGCATCTTCTATATCAATACCTTTTTGGAAAATATGGATGGTATTGAATGGTACTGGCAGAATGAAACCACCGACTCTCTTTTTGCAGTGAAATTAAAGGGAGAGGCATATGCGCTGAGGGCCTGGAACTATTTTCATTTACTGCAGGCCCATGCCGGTAAAGGAGCAAACGGGGAAATGCTTGGTGTGCCCATTGTTGACAAAGTGCTGGATTCCTCGGATCCTTCTGAATACCAGGTTCCCAGGTCAGGCTTCAATGACCTGGTGGATTTTATCATTGCTGATTGCGACAGGGCCATTAACCTGCTGCCGAGCCGCTGGCGCGATAGGGATGATGTTGTTGTCGACAAGGACATGGGCAGCAGGAACGCCAACAGGATCAACGGGATTGTGGCCAGGTTTATCAAAGCAAAAACGTTGCTGTATGCCGCCAGTCCTGCATACTCAGACGGCACCTATACCTACCAGTTAGCAGCAGAAGCAGCTGCAAATGTGATGGCTACCAATGCTGGATTAAGTTCGGTCAGGGCAGCAGACAACCATCTCCTGGATTTTTACAACAATCCGGATGTTGCCAATTTCCAGAGAGCGCACAGGGAGGTCCTGTGGTATTCGTCCAGGGAATCGGACGGACAGAGCTGGGAAAGCGAAAATTATCCCCCCTCGCTGTACGGGCGGGGCCTGACCAATCCTACCCAGGACCTGGTTAATGCCTTTCCGATGGCAAACGGTGCACCAGCGCCGCTAAGCAAGATCAATTCAAATGATCCTTTCTCGGGGAGAGATCCCAGGCTGGAAAAATATATCTTCTACAACGGATCACAGTTTGAGCAAGGTGACAAGGCAGTGGTCATCAATACAAAGGCAGGCAGTCAGGATGCCGTGGGAAGCACCAATAATTACGCCACCAGAACAGGCTATTATCTCAAAAAATTCATGAACATTGACAATGTCGACCTTGATCCGACAGTGAATTCTTCAGGAATGCATTATTATATTTACGTGCGGTATTCCGATGTGTTGCTGATGTTCGCTGAGGCCGCCAACGAAGCGGTCGGACCGGATGGAGATATCGGAGGGTTTTCTGCCCGCCAGGTGATGAACGCACTGCGGGACCGGGTCGGGATTTCTTCAACGGCATACGTGAATGGCCTGGACCAGGCGGGAATGCAGGAGCTGATCCGCAATGAGCGCCGCATTGAATTGTGTTTCGAAGAGCAACGGTTCTGGGATCTCCGCAGATGGAAGCTTACTGAGACAATGAATGCACCGGTCTCAGGTGTAGAGGTCTCAGCCGACGGCAATACCTACACCTATTTTGAAGCGGAACAACGTGTATTTCCCGATTATCAGATCTACGGACCGATTCCTTATTCGGAAACCCTGCGCTATGGTCTTGTTCAGAATGAGGGCTGGAAATAACAGATTAAACACATAAATTGCGATACAATGAAAAGGATATTTTTCTTACTCAGCATATTTGCACTGTTGACCGGTTGTAAGAACCAGGAAGTGGAGTTCGACGACTTTGCCTACCAGGGTGTTTATTTCCCATTTCAGAGCCCTGTACGGACCATCATACTGGGTGATGAAGCAGAGGGAGATAATTCCATTGACCGGGACCGCGCGTTCAGTGTCGGGGTGGCCATCGGGGGGATGTACCACAATGACCGTGACCGGGAAGTAGCCATTGAACTGGCGCCTGAACTGGCTGACAATATCACAAATTCAGAGGGAGATACCCTTGTGATTTTGCCCGCGGACTATTACACTGCCACATTCGACCGCATCACCATTCCGGAAGGCAGCTTTTTCGGAAAACTCAGGGTCGACCTCGAAGATGCCTTTTTTGAAGATCCGGACGCCATCGATCTGAAATACGTTATCCCGCTGCGGATCACCGATGGCTTTGGCGATACGGTGCTGAGCGGTTCGCCTTCAAGCGTGATTGAGGATCCCGATCCGAGGATAGCGGGTGACTGGGAGATCCCTCCGAAAAACTATACGCTGTTCGGGATACAATATATCAATCCCCTGCACGGGGTGTATTTGCTGAGGGGGAGGACCATCAATACAACAGCCAGCCCGCAGGATACCGTCGTTTATTCCACGCGCTTTCTTACGGATAATGACATGGCCAAGCTGACAACGAAATCGCTGACCGAGAGTGTCATGTCAACAATGGGAGGTGTCAATAAGGATGGAAAATACCAGATGCTTCTCTCTTTTGATGAGACCCGTCAGGATATAACAATTGCTCCATTGAACGAAACCTCTGTGATTGTCAGCGGGACAGGAAAATATTTCACCAAAGATGATGCGGATGCTGAAAGTTATGCTGAATTCAGACACCGGACCATTTACCTTGACTATACCTACGAAGACGGTGGAAGCACATTCCATGCCATGGACTCGCTGGTGTTTATCGATACCGATGTGAAATTCGAGGAATTCCAGGTGGTGGTGCTGGATGCAAAATAGGTACTGCACTGCGCTCCTCCAGGAGTTGTTATTAACAAAAAAAAATGGCTGTTTTCTTTTCCTGGATCTAATCGTATTCAGTTGATTGTTAATCATTCTGAAAGCTTTTCTCCTGGTTGTGACCGAAGCGATAAATAAAAACCGTCCCCAGTTAAGCTTCCATTAATGTGTGGTTAATTGGTAATTGTTTATTTCAGATAAAAAGTCTGTTTCAGGAAACTATACTGATGATCTGATGAACTTTTTAATAAGCGCTCTGATGTACTTTTAAACCAGCGATCTGATGAACTTTTTAATAAGAGCTCTAATGTACTTTTATACTAACGCTCTGATGTACTTTTAAACCAGCGATCTGATGAACTTTTTAATAAGCGATCTGATGTACTTTTAAACTAACGCTCTGATGTACTTTTAAATAAGCGCTCTGATGTGTATTTAAACCAGCGATCTGTTTTACTTTTAACCAGCGATCTGATGAACCATTCTATACAAAAATTCCTGTTTCTGTTCCTGGCTGTATTTCTATTCCAATCCCTGCATGCACAAGGGCCCGGGAAGAAAAACCTGTTGTTCATTATCACCGACCAGCAGCGGTATGATGCCCTGGGGTATGCCGGAAACACAGTGATCCAGACCCCCAACCTGGACCGGCTGGCGGAGGAGGGCGCATATTTCAGGAATGCATACACGCCCTGTGCGGTGTGCGGACCGGCCCGTTCATCTATACTGAGTGGTTATTCCGTAGAAGGTACCGGGGTGGTTTCCAACAACGAGACGTATTATTTCGACGAGCGTCCGGTCATGACCACACCTACTTTCGATGAGGTCCTGGCACAAAACGGTTACAGGACGGAGTATTACGGGAAATGGCATGCTTTGTCTGCCCGTGCGGAGGTGTATGAAAACCCTGTGCAGACTGCGGGTAACGGGGCTTCGGTATTCGGACCCGGAGGACAGAGCCATGTGTGGAGGGATTACCTTGCAACAGTGGGATCGGTGCCTGCACCCGCTGCGGGCGAGTTTGTGGACGGGATGTCGAAATGGCCTTATGTTGTCAATCCCCTCGACCGGTTTTTCGGGTATACCTGGGAGGAATTGCAGAACCAGAACCTGAATCATTCACAACCCGACCAGCACGGAAAGCTGCAGCTGGACCAGGAGCATACGCTCACAGCCTTCCAGGGCCGGTTGACACTGGATGCCCTTGACCGGCTGAAGGATTCCACATTCAGTATTACCTGCTCGTTTCACTTCCCGCATTCACCTATGCTGGCACCTGAGCCCTGGTACGGCATGTACCCGGTAGAGGAGATGATCCCTCCGGTGAGCATCGATGATGACATGGCGAATTCGCCTTATGCACGCTCAAACAGCAGGCATAACAGAACAGAATATGCGGATCCTGACAAAATCAAATACATGATCTCGGAGTATTACGGGCTGGTTTCAGAGATTGATCATTATGTGGGTAAGATCCTCGACAAGCTCGATGAACTGGGGATTGCCGACAAGACCATGGTCATATTTGTCAGCGATCACGGGGAAATGCTCGGGGCCCACGGCATGCGGGAAAAGAATGTTTTTTATGAAGAATCAGCACACATCCCGTTGCTGATCAGGAATCCCGGGGAAATTGCGCCTGCCACAACGGTGGAGGGGTATGTTTCCCTGATTGATCTCTATCCGACCATTCTCGATTATCTTGATGTGGACGGACCGGCGTCGGAGGGAAAAAGCCTGCGTGGTTTGATCGAAGGCACGGATACAGTGCATGGCCGGTATGTGGTTACCGAATGGGACCGGCCGAATACCCCGAATTACATGGTGGTTAAAGACGGCTGGAAACTTTTTATTCCATATACGATTAAGTCGGATGTGATCAATGCCATGTATGACCTGAATACGGATCCGCATGAGATGAACAACCTGCTGGGCAGTAATCCGGACCGGGCGCAGTACCTCGACAAGGCAGAGTAGTTGCATACCTGCCTGCTGGAATGGCTGGCGGAGAAGAACTCGATCCATTATTACAGTGTATCGCAGCGCGACCTGCTGAATGGCGGACGGGACACGGGGAACGATGCGGCATTTGTGTCGCAGGAAGTGCCGGAACTTGAAGCCGGGGAGACAGTGACGGTAAGTATTACCATGAAAAATACGGGTCAGACAGCCTGGACCCCGAGGGGTCAGTTCAGGCTGGGAAGTCAGGGTCCGGCTGACAATGTGCATTGGGGGCTGACACGTGTGCACCTATCGGAGGCGGACAGTATTCTGCCCGGTGCTGAGAAAACCTTTGTATTTGATGTGACCGTGCCGGATGCCGACGGGTTGTTTAATTTCCAGTGGCAGATGGTGCAGGACGGGGAGGAGTGGTTCGGTGAGAAATCGGAACTGAAGCAGGTAATCAGCGGAAATCCAGGGAGTTTCCTGGATGACTGTGATGTCAGCACCGACTGGAAGTCTTCAGCGGGTCTGAGTCTGAATGAAACGGACCAGCAGCAGGGAAATGGCTGTATGGAGTTTTCTGCGGGCAGCACGGATGAGTTCAAGAAAGTATTTTCACCGGCCTATAATTCATTCGGTGCTGAAGCCACCACCGAATTGCGGTTCTGGTACTATGTTTCCGACGTGTCGGTGCATGAGAACAGCAACCAGGTTGAACTGGGAAGTGCCGGCCGGCCCGACCAGGATGAGTACAACTGGAACCTGACAGGGCTGACGGATGGGTGGAACTATGTGACGCTGAAAACCAGCGAGGCAAATAAAATGGGTTCGCCTGACCTGGGGGCCATCAACTGGTTCCGTATTTACCGGGTAAAAAGCGGTCCTGTTGTATCGCGGATTGACGCCATCCAGGTGATCGATACTGAGGTGGGTCCGCTGTATACCTTGCTGGTGGATGGGGGCGATGGTGCCGGGAATTACCCGGAAGGATACCAGGTCAGCATCGAGGCCGACCGTCCCCCTTCCGGAATGAAATTCGACCAGTGGATCATTCAATCCGGGAATCCTGAGATTGCCGATCTGAGTGCATCTTCCACCACGCTTACGATGGGCGACAGTCCTGCCCTGGTTGCGGCAAGCTATTCTGAGGGGGTGGCAGTTGAAGAATGGATTTCCGGGGAGGAGGTGCAGTTCGCAATCTTTCCCAATCCGGCCCGGACGGAAATCACGATCGCATACATCCTGGATCGTGCTGCGGAGGTCAGTGTTTGCCTGCTGGACCTCTCCGGGCGGGTTGTTGACAAGGGGACTGGAAATACCAGCCTGGCAGCAGGAAGATCGGTGATCCGGTTTCCGTTGCCGGGAATCCAACCAGGCACCTATATCGTGAAAACGGGCATTGACGGGAAGTCATATTCCGAGCTGCTGTTCATCCAATAGGCTGAAAATCCGCAGTTACAGGGTGTGTTAATCAGAATGAATATATATATTTATATAACTATATAAATACCTATTTAAACTACTATTAAAATATATATATTATATTTCCCGTACCGGGTATAAAGGCTACGGGAACGCTGAACGGGGACGCGTATGGCAAGCATGTGATCCGTCGCCAGGACATCATGAAGGGGGTACCCTGAAGTTTGTCATGTGAAACAGTCCGGTCAGATCGCCTCATTGATCAAGGTAAACCACTTTTCCCGTTTTGTCGCTTTCTTTTGCTGCTTCGAGTATCTCGACAACGATCTTATTGATTTCCAGGGAGGCGAGATCTGTGGACTGCACGTTCACCTTTCCGCGGATCACATCAGCGAACCAGGTAAACGGATCGGTATAGGGGATCGTCGCGGCAGGCACTTTTGCAGACTGTTCGGGTGTTTGCCTGTCGAGCCGGTACCTGATGCTTTCGGCATCATCCTGGAACAGGTAGCCCGTGGTGCCATAGATATGCATGTCTTTCCGGTTGAACGGCCAGTTCCAGGAGGCATGGATCACCCCTTCCATGCCGGGGTAGGACAGGATGATGGTCGCATCGTCGTCCACGTTGGGGTATACGTCCGGCTTGTATTGTTTCAGGCTGGCATATACACTTTCGGGCTTTTGTCCTTTCAGCAGCCAGGTGATCAGGTCCGCACCATAGCACCCGAAGTCCATCACAGCACCGCCGCCATTCAGCACCGGGTCTGTCAGCCAGTCGAGGAATTCCTCGTTCACCCTGATTTCCTTTGGACCGGTGTGGCCGTCATACACGATGATTTTTCTCAGCTCCCCCAGCTGTCCGTTGTCGATCATTTTCCTTCCCTGGTGAATGGCAGGGTACCACGAAGTTTCGTAGTTGGTGAGCACCATGATGTTGTGTTTTCCGGCGAGTTTGGCGATCTGTTCCGCATGTGTGACCGATACGGCCAGCGGCTTTTCCACCATCACGTGGATGCCCCTGGGGGCGCATGCTTCCACCACCCTGAGGTGGTCGTATATGGAAGTAAAGGTGATCACCCCTTCAGGTTGCGTTTTTTCGAGCATCTCTTCCAGGGAGTCATATACAAGTGACAGATCAAATCCGAACCGTTCGGCATAGCGCTGCGCGAGATTTTTGTCACTTTCAGCAATTCCCACAATCTGTATGTCGGTCCGTTCCAGGTTTCTCAGCAGCGGTACCACGTGGGAGTGCGACAGTCCTGCCACGCCGATCTTAACGGGTGGTTGCGTGTGGCACACCAAACTGAACATGAACATGAAAGCAAGCAGGGGGAAGATCTTTTGTAGTTTCATAAGATGATTTTTACCAGGGGGGGTAACTTCCCCTGTATTGAAAACTCAGCTATTAAAAGTAATGATAAATGCTTAACCGTGTATGGGATGCCTTGCGCGTTTTGTTGGGTTCCTTATTCAGTGCAGTGGTACGGAACCTGAACGTTGCTCAGCGGGTATGTCCGGCGTTGCGCATCCTGTTGAGTTCATTTTTCATTGCTGCGGCTTTTTCCGGGTATTTGTCTATGAGGTTGTTGCTTTCAGCAGGATCCTTCGCGAGGTGATAGAGTTCCGGCCCGGCATCCCTCAGCCTGGCCGCCCGGTTTTCCGGCATCCCTTCAGGAACCGTGTTATCGATGTACTTCCATCCATCCATCTGCAGCGCATGCATTCCGCTGGCATCGGCAGTGATCATGGCCGACCTGGAAGTCCCAGGCTGATTGCCGGTCAGGCTGCCCAGGAAGCTGTAGCTGTCGGGGGCAACCTCTTTCGAGCCAGGCAGTCCGTTCCCGGTAATTTCAGCAACGGTTGCGAATACATCCACAAGGTTCACCAGGTCGGATGATTCAGAGTCTGCTTGCACCACCCCCGGCCAGGAAACGATGAAGGGGACATTCGTGCCGCCCTGGTAGATCGTATGTTTGTCTCCACGCAGGTCACCGTTGATTTTCAGTCCCATGTTGATGGCGGTGATTTCGGGGGCCTCCGGTCGGTTCCCGGGGATCTCCCCTCCATTGTCGCTGGTAAAGATGATCAGCGTATTGTCTGCGAGGTTCATGTATTCCAGCGTCTCAATGATCCTGCCCACGCATTTGTCGAGGTCCTGTATGAAATCACCATACGGTCCGGCATTACTGATGCCTCTCATATATTCGGATGGAGTGATCGGATGGTGCACGGCCACAGCGCCAAAGTAAAGGAAGAAAGGCTGGTTGCTGTCCTGCTGTTTGATCCAGTCGATGGATTTGTCGGTAAGCACATCCATTACATCCACATTGACCCGCTGCGGTGCATCGTACCCGATGTACTGTGATCCGTAGAATGAACGCGAGTAGGGGTGGACCTTGTCACTCCGGAGTCCGTAGATATGGTCATTTTCTATGTATACCCCGAGCATGTCGTCATGGTTCTGCGGAACCCCGAAATGGTAATCGAAGCCAAGTTCGGGCGGACCCGGGGAAACGCTTTTCGTGTAATCCAGTGGTTCTTTGCCGTAGCCGAGGTGCCATTTTCCGACCGCGGCCGTGTTATATCCCTTCGCTTTCAGCCAGTCGGCAATGGTGGTTCTTTCGGGTTCGATGAGCAGCTCATCAATGGGGTTGGTCACGCCGAATTTGAGTTCCGACCGCCAGGGATAGCGACCGGTAAGGAATCCGTAGCGAGTGGGGGTGCAGATGGATGCCGGGGTATTGGCATGAGTGAACCGCATCCCGTTCGCTGCGATCCGGTCGATGTGGGGCGTACGGATCAATGTTTTCTCAGCGCCATAGGAATTCAGGCTGCTGTACCCGAAATCATCGGCGAGGATGAAAATGATGTTGGGGGTTGCGGGAATTTTTTGTGAATACACCGGGAGGATAAAAAAAAGCAGTGTTATCATCATGATCAGAAGCGGTTGTGTTTTTCTCATGAATTTATTTTTTTTTGGGGTTTGTATTTATCATCGTACAATCAGGCTGTCATTTACGCGTGTAAAATGATCATTTGATACAACTGCAATTTACACGGATCCGCATAAAAAAAACTTAATGAATGATTAACGCGGTGCGGCCAGGGGTTTTTCAGCAGCGAAATAACAATGAAGCGGTAGTAATATGGTATCAGGATGAATCGAAATTATGTCTTTTCGTGGTGCCTGGCAGGGGTCAGACTTTGCCTGATTAATCATTTATTAAGCAGGGATTATGTCTTGCCTCATATCTTGTATCGGAAAAAATGTTGTGAGATGTATATGTAATATGTCAATTCCCCGACAATAAATCTTGTAACTTGTGGGTGTGGTCACGAAAAGCAATCCGGCTGTTCATTCAATGCAATTTTTAAAATATAACAAGCGCTATGAAAACACAATTCTTCCCCTGGAAAACCGCCCTGGCTGTCAGCCTGCTCCTGGGCACATTTTTCACCTCCGCCACCGCCCAGGATGGCGGCACAAACAACGAGCCGGTCGTATTGAAAATGATGACTTACAACCTGAAATTTGCCAGTCCGGCGTTTGAACCGTCGTGGGAGGTGCGGCGCGAGATGCAGGTCGACCTGATCCGGAAATACGAACCCGACATTATCGGCACCCAGGAGGGATTGAAGGAACAGATCGATTATTTGCAGGATCAACTGCCTGAATATATCGTGGTGGGAGAAGGCAGGAAAGGAGGAGACGATGACGAGCACATAGCGATCTTCATCAAACGTGACAGGTTCCGGTTGCGCGAACTACAAAGTTTCCAGTTATCGGAGACTCCCGAAATCATCGGCAGCGGTCCGGAGGTGAATCCCCGCATGGTTACCTGGGTTCGCCTGGCGCTGATCAATATTCCTCCCGGAGGAGCGGATGGGCGCTACCCCGAGGATTACAGGGGCCACTGGGAGAATACTTCAGAATTTTACGTGTTCAACACCCATTTTTTTAATGGCCGGAGGGGCACGCTGGCCAGGCTGAATGCAGCCAGGCTGATCCGCGACCGGATCAATGCACTCAGCAGGTTTGGCGCCTGGACCCCCGAGCGGTCCGTATTTTTAATGGGTGATTTCAACTGCCGGCCGGGATCCCCGCCCTACAATGTGCTGGTTGGGGAGGATGGAACCGCGGGAAGCGGACCGTTGTATGATACTTCACCGGATCACAAAGAGATCGACTGGATCCTGTATAAGGGTCCGGCCCGGGTAATGAAGTACGAGGAAGTGGATTACAACGTGGATGGTGTATATCCTTCGGACCACAATCCCATTTATGTTGAATTTGAGCTGCTCCGGGAATAATTATTTTGCTGTAAGCACGGATCAAATATATTTCCGGGTTGCTGGTGGTGGTCACATTCCCGGGGTGCACCGTGCCATTACCTTACCAGGAACTTTTTCGTCATACCCTGCTTCCCATTCACCATCCGCAACAGGTACATGCCGGGCGCATATGCAGCAAGGTCCAGTTGTATCATTGTATGGTCAACCGAATGGTAGTCTGCTGTATATACTTTTTTTCCCGTTATGCTGAATACTTCAATGGTCAGCGCTCCGGACATACCTGGCCATTCGATGTTCAGGTGTTCCTTCGCAGGATTGGGGTAAACGGAGATGCCGGTCAGCGGGGATGTTCCCAGTCCGGTGGGTTCCCCGACGTCCCCAAACAGCTGCAATTCGGCCATCTGCATGAGTCCCTGGGTATCACCGTTGATATCCGAAATATAGAGACGGTACCTGGCATACCAGGCTTCATTTTCAAAATTCCAGACCCTGGTTTTGAACCGGTTTTCCCAGGCGGGGTTGTCTGCAACGGAATGCAGGGTGTTCCATCTTTCGGTTTCCTCGTCCCATGCCCTGAGCTTCCAGTCGCGCGGATCCCTGCCGGGTACATCATTGGCAGAAGTGATCGTGTAACCGTTGATTTTCGCGTACCTGTTCAGTTTGACCTCGACCCAGGAGGAGACGGCCCTGACCAGGTACTTGGTTTCCACATCATTGTCGATAAGCTTCTCCACCCGTTCGCCCGGGGGTGATCCTGCACCGTTTTCACCATCGATCCAGGGCTCATCATCATTGGAGCCGAAAATGACCGTGCCGTCGAGGTCTGTAACATCTGTTCCCGGAGGAAGGGCCACATCGCAGGATCCGAAAAGGAACGCATCCAGCACCCGGTCGTCTCCGGGTACGGACAGGGTCCTGAAACCTTCACTATTGGCGCAATCGCCCGAAATCTGCTCTGTTACGATGTTGCTTGCCGAATCGGCACCATCCTGGTATGCAAATTTAAAGGAGAGGTTTTTGCCGACCATGAAGCTCTGTGCCAGTGAAAAGATGCTGTCTTTATCGTCGCCCGTCATTTCGGTCCTTGTCCCGCCTGCGTTGGTCATCAGCCATACGTCGCCACCTTCGTAGCGGTCTGCCACCTCCATCATGTTCACCCTGAAGGTAATGATGGCATACAGCGCTTCATCGAACAGGTCGGCAAACAGGTACACATATCCCGATTCAAGTGTTTCATTCACGGCCTTCAGACGGTAATGATAGCTGTCCTGGCCAATGTCTTCGTCACGGTAGCTCACCGTATTTGCCGGGAGTGCCGCCAGCTGATCGAAGGTAGTCCCGCCATCGGCTGACCTTTCGAGGATGAACTGGGTCTCGTTCGGTACATTGTCGGTCCATTGCAGTTCAATGTATTGTGATCCTTCGGTGGGATCCAGGTCAGACATTGAGAGATTGACCGGGGAGGCCAGCTGTGCAATGCCAGCCTCAGTGAGTTTTCCATTTCCTTTCCAGTCAAGGAGCATGTCATAGATGTTCCCTGCGCGCTGTTCAGGAATGGTGATGTTTTCAACGCCCCCGACACCCAGCCTGTCATCCAGTTGTGCCAGGTACAGGCTCCGCATACCAACATGTGTGCCGTGCTGATCATAGTATCCCCTGTACACCCCTGGTCGCGTATTGTTGATGTACCCGCTTAACACCTCGGTTCCCGTGTTGCCAATGGCATAGTTCATATGCCCGGTGGGGGTATCGCAGATGATGTTTGGAGATTCCGTGTTCCAGATGGTGCTCTGGATTCCGGCCCAGCTGTGGCCGGATCCTGAGGAGCCCCGGTGTTCCAGGGCGATCAGGCTTTCCAGTTTCAGGTTGTCGAACAGGGTGCCCGTGGCCCATCGCTGGTGGGGGCCCTGTGTTCCGCCCCGCTGTGAAACACCATCCAGGAATACATTGGGGCCGGGGATCCTGGGACCGAGCACATAGTCGTGCCGGCCATCGTCGGTATAGGTGCGCTGACAAAAATTGTGGCTGGCAGCCGCATCGAAATAGAAAGTATAGCGGTAACCGGCTCTT
>Ga0180430_10002507_pt1 | contig 16531 bp, 14 predicted proteins | sample SS_ome_9_FD_132999 | JGI IMG/M metagenome (GOLD analysis project Ga0180430, IMG submission 132999) | Hypersaline lake sediment archaeal communities from the Salton Sea, California, USA - SS_1_S_2 metaG | ecosystem: Environmental > Aquatic > Non-marine Saline and Alkaline > Hypersaline >... | reverse complement strand
GACCCGTCTCCTATCCCATCGAAAATGCCCTGGAACTGCGACTTGAAAAGGAGACCATTCCCCTTCAGGAAGTCATTATCCGATATGCCGATCCTGTAAAACTGCTTAATGAGGCCATTGGCCGGATACCGGGAAATTACCTGGAGGAGCATGCTACCATGACGGCCTTTTACAGGGAATCTGTAAAACGTAATGAGCATTGTATGATCTATTCCGAAGCAGTGCTGGACGTAGCTAAAACTCCCTATGCCGCAGAATCGGTCATAGATCAGGTGAGCATTCGCAAAAGGCGAAAGATCACAGATCTGACTGCAGAAGACACCATCTTTATTAAACTCCGGTCGGGGATCTCCACAGCGCTTAATCTGGATATTGTCAAAAACCGGCCCGACTTTATGAAGGATGATTTTCTGGACAGGTATGATCTGGAATTTACCGACATGATGGCCTACGGAGATCGTTTGGTGTACGTGGTAAGCTTTAAACAAAAGGCCTACATACCAGACCTCTTGTTTAAGGGCCAAATATATCTGGATCAGGAAAGTTTGGCCATCCTGGCTGCAGATTTCGAATTTAATCCCGATCTCATCCATAAGGAACCCGGAATGTTTCTGGTAAGCACATCTTCCAAGATCCGGATTCGACCTGTGATGGCACGTTATCATGTGAATTACAGATCGATCAACAATCGCTTCTATGTAAGCCAGGTACGCGGAGAGGTAGAGATGAAAGTGAGGAAACGAAGAAAATGGATCAGCTCACGTTACCGGATTTCCATTGAAATGGCCATTACTGACCTGGTCCCCGATCAGAGACTCAGAATAAACCGTTCCGACAGGGTAAGCCGCAACATGGTTCTGGCCGATGAGCCCTTCCAGTTCGAACCCGAATTCTGGGGGATACACAATGCCATTGAGCCGGAAGCTTCCCTGATGGAATCCATTGAAAAACTCGAACACAACCAACAGGAGATTAGCGAATAATTGCTAATATTGAGACTCCTAATTTCTTTTGGAATATGCAGAATGATCCTGATGTAAGGCTTGAAGAACTGGCTCGTCAGAAACTTGCCGGGAAGAGTTATTCTTTGATCAGGAAGGATCTGGCCGCATCAGGTATGAAAGAGGAGGAAATTTCCCGGCTCATAAGGCAGGTGGACGAGAGGGTGCTGAAGGAAACCCTGGAACAGGACAGGAAGCAGCGAACTATACAATGGCATCGCTGGGGTTTGATCCTGGCCGTAACTGGATTACTCATAACCATTGCTTACAAGGCCGGGATAATCCTTAGCCAGTTGCCGGCATGGCTGGTTTATTCTCCCTTCATCGCAGGTGTTCTGCTCATGTTTTATGGAAGAATGTTACAGCGCCGTGAAATGAAGGACACCCCAAAAGGACCAAGCCCCATAAGGAAAAAGAGGCCCTATAAATAACAGGAGCATGCTAGAAGAATTAGTCAAGAAAAGTTTCCCCTTTTTTGAATCGGGACTCCGAACTGCCATCAGCGAAGAAGGCACCTACCGGGAATTTGAGCCGGATGAGGAATTGATTCGTGAAGATCAGTATATCAAAACCTTTCCCATTGTACTTTCGGGCATGATTAAGGTATGCCGTACCGACGATTCCGGAAACGAGCTACTTCTATACTACCTCAGGCCCGGCGAGGTCTGTACGGTCTCTCTCATTTGCTGCATGGACAGGACCCGCAGCAGGGTTAAGGCCGTAGCCGAAGAAGCTACTTCAGCCATTGTTGTGCAGGTAGAGCTCTTGGATAACTGGATGAGTACTTACCAGACCTGGAAAGAATACGTGATGCGATCCATGCAGCTGCGTTTCGATGAACTGCTGGATGCCCTTGACAGTATTGCCTTCCTGAAACTGGATGAACGTCTGGAAAAATTTTTTACTGACCGGTTTTCTTCCACCGGTTCTACTGTATTTGAAGGATCTCATCAGGACGTTGCACTGGCCATGAACAGCTCCAGAGAAGTCATTTCCAGGCTCTTGAAACAGATGGAGAAAAAAGGATTGATCAGCCTTTCCCGCGGCAGAATCGACTATGCCGCACTCTGTGACAAAAGTTACTGAAAAACAAAATCTGGCACCCTTACTTTGTTCCCTCAGAATAAAGTTGTGTTGCCATGAATATTAATCAGGTTCATTCTTACGACGAGCTCGCTCAAAGCATCTCACAGAACGAAAAAACATTTCTACTGCTCTACAAAAGCGGAGCGGAAAACAGCGATTGTGCTCTGGAACGACTGAAGAACATGCCCCTGAATCGACAAGGTGTACTAATTGCGGATGTGAATACTGTCAGAGATATCCACCTTCGCTTTCAGATCAGTACAGCTCCCAGTTTACTGGTTTTTGAGGGTAATAAGCTAAGCAATATCTTCAAAGGATGTCAAAGCGAGACCGCTTACGATTCCATTATTTCAGGAAGGTCCATAGGTGCGACAGCCTCCATGGGAGGCAGCCCGGCTAAACAGGTAACCGTTTATTCCACCCCAAGCTGCTCCTGGTGCACCACCTTGAAAAGCTATTTGGATCAAAAGCAGATAAAGTACCGTGAGATCAATGTGGCTTCCGACACTTCGGCAGCTGAAGCCATGGTGAAAAAAAGCGGGCAGCAGGGAGTCCCTCAGACGGAGATTAACGGACAGATGATTGTGGGATTTGATAAGAATCGCATCAATCAACTCCTGGAGATAAAATAAGTTCGACGCTTATAATAAACCTAAATTAAATGAAGATGAAAGAGTTACAGCCAATCAATCAGCATGTGCTTCTGGAAGTAGAAGCCACTGAAGAGAAAACCGCTTCGGGGATCATCATTCCCGATACCGTAAAAGAAAAACCCCAATTCGCCAAGGTGCTGGCTATCAGCGGGATTGAAGACCCGGAGATTTCAGTGGGTGATGTGGTTTTTTACAAGAATTTCTCAGGCACAGAACTGGAATTCGACGGTAAGGAGTATCTGATGATGCCCTACGCAGACATTCTCGGAAGACTTGTTGAAACTGACAAGATTTAAGCAGTTCTGACCAACTGTAAGCTTTCCATCATTATCATTACCTTTAGGTTTCTGCCAAAGGGCTGCTACTCGACATAGCAGCCCTTCTTTTTTATGCCTCCAATAACTCATATATTTGCTGCCGAACTTTATCCTAAAACCCACATCGTGAAAAATCTAGTCCATGCCATTGTTGTTGCATCGCTCCTGCTGAGTGCCTGCAACCCTCAAACCAGCGAAAACATGAATCCATTTCTCACAGAGTATGATACTCCTTTTGGGGTTCCTCCTTTTGATATCGTAGAAAATCATCACTTTGTTCCCGCCTATGAAATGGGATTCAAAGAACAGCTTGAAGAAATAGAAAACATAGTAGCTCAGAAGGAAGCCCCCAGTTTCGAAAACACCATTGAAGCCTACTTGCTTAGCAATGAACTCCTTAGAAAAGTTGATGGGGTTTTTCCCAAGTTGCTTTCTGCCGAAACCAGTGATGAAATAGATTCTCTTGCTCGCATCATTGTGCCCCAAAAAGCTGCTCATAACAGCAGCATAATGTTAAATGCAGGCCTTTTTCAAAGGGTGAAAAGTTTGTATGACAATCAGGAATCCCTGGACCTGAACCGGGAACAGGAAGTGGTGCTCGATAAGATTTATAAGCGCTTTGTCCGTGGTGGGGCCAATCTGGACGAAGGGGCAAAAAGCAGGATCAGTGAGATTGATGAGAGGCTTTCCTCACTGACCCTGGAATTTGGAAACAACCTCCTGGCAGAAACCAATGCTTATCAAATGATTCTTGAATCGGAGGATGACCTGGCCGGGCTCCCCGAATCGGTGCGTTCAGCCGCAGCAGATGCAGCTGCGGCAGCCGGACTGGAAGGCATGTGGTTGTTCACTTTGCACAAACCCAGCTGGATTCCTTTTCTGCAGTATTCCGAAAAAAGGGAGCTGAGGGAAAAAATCTACAAAGCCATGTACATGAGGAGCAACCAGGGAAACGATTATGATAACAACGATCTGATCAGGGAAATCCTGGAATTACGTCTGGAAAGGGCAGGTTTACTGGGTTACGAGTCACACTCGGACTTTATCCTCGAAGAGCGCATGGCTAAGGAGCCTGCCGGGGTCTACGAGCTGCTTAAACAAGTATGGGATCCTGCCCTTGAAAAGGCAAAAGAAGAAGCCAGCATGATGCAGGATATGATAAACAAAGACGGAGGTGATTTTAAACTGGCTTCCTGGGATTGGTGGTATTATGCAGAGAAAATCAGGAAAGAGAAATATGCCCTGAATGAAGAAGAAGTCAGGGCCTATTTTAGCCTGGAAACTGTAATCGAAGGCCTGTTTGATGTGGTAAACAAACTATACGGATTAAGCTTTGTCCCCAGGAATGATCTCCCGGTCTATCACGAGGAAGTAATGCCCTATGAAGTGAAAGAAGCTGATGGTTCTTTTCTTGGTGTTCTCTATATGGACTTTCACCCCAGGCCAGGAAAACGGAGTGGTGCCTGGAGCACTGGAATCCGATCTGCCCATGTACAAAAAGGCGAACAAGTTACCCCGGTGAACCTGATCGTTATGAATTTCACCAGGCCCACGGGCGATACTCCTGCCCTGTTGAGCTTTGATGAAACTCTTACCTTCTTTCATGAATTCGGACACGCTCTGCATTCGCTCTTTAAAAAGAGTCAATACCTGGGACCCGGAGTAGCGTGGGATTTTGTGGAGCTACCATCCCAGGTCATGGAAAACTGGGCAGCACATCCCGAGGTTCTTAAAACCTATGCCAAGCACTACAAAACAGGGGATGCCATTCCCGATGAACTGATCGCTAAAATGGATGCGGCCAGTAAATTTAATCAAGGATTTGTAACGGTGGAATATACTGCAGCATCGATCCTGGATATGGACTACCATACCGAGACAGATCTGGCAAACATAGACCCCAACTCCTTTGAAATTGCCTCCATGGAAAAGATTGGCTTGATCGAGGAGATTATTCCGCGCTATAAATCCAATTACTTCCAGCATATATTTGCAGGAGGTTATTCTTCAGGATACTATTCTTATATGTGGTCTGAGGTACTCGATAAGGATGCATTCAATGCCTTTGTGGAAAGCAGCCTCTTCGACCAGGCAACCGCCAGGTCTTTCCGGGAAAACATCCTTGAAAAAGGAGGATCAGAGGATGAGATGACCATGTATGTGAATTTCAGGGGACAGGAGCCGACCATTGAACCACTTCTGAAAGGAAGGGGATTGAACTAGCATTAAGAGCCTGCGAAGGCAATATTCCGAGGGATTCGGGGAGATTATACTCCCCGGCCTTTTAGAATGGTGATGACCGTATAGAACAGGATTTTCAGGTCCACAAACAAAGACATATTCTCAATATAAAGAATGTCGTACCTGAGCCTGTTAATCATTTCCTGTACATTCATGGCATAGCCGTATTTTACCTGACCCCATGAAGTGATCCCGGGCTTCACCTTGTGCAGGTGAATATAATGTGGAGCCTCCCTGACAATTTTTTCAATAAAATATTCCCTTTCAGGTCTTGGACCCACTAGAGACATTTCCCCCCTCAGGACATTGATGAAATTGGGGATTTCATCCAAACGGTGTCTTCGCATCATCTGTCCAAAACGAGTTACCCGGGGATCGTGTTTTGACGAAAGCTCAGGTCCGTTTTCCTCTGCGTTATGATACATGGACCGAAACTTATAAATATAGAATTCCCTGCCATATCGACCCAACCTGCTCTGCTTGTACAACACAGGCCCGGGAGAACTTAGCTTTACCCCAATACTTATACACAGGATCATGGGTGATAGGATCAGCAGGCAGAATACGGACAATATCATATCCATGATCTGCTTCACATTCTGTTGCCAGGCAGGCATCAGCTCGTGGCTCACTTCCAGTAATGGTGTTCCGAAGATGGTGGTACTCTTCACCTTCCCGGTTAGGATGTCGGTCATGCTGGGAATGGCACTTACCCCTATGTTCATTAAGGAAAGTCGACTTACCACATCGCCAATTTTACCATGTTCAGAAGGATCCAGGGCTATTATGGCTTCTTCCACCTTATTTTCCGCCAGGATGTTTTCCATGTCCTGGTAGCTTCCCAGGTGTTTCATATAATCCTGTAGCTGGTAATGCTCTTTCTGATTCACATTAACAAATCCCAGGATTTCATGACCGCTGGATTTTTTCTGGCTCTGAATCTCCTTGAAGAGATCCACAGCATTTTCGTTACTTCCTATCATAACCGTCCTAAAAGTGATTTTCCTTTGGTGAACCCTTGAAACCGTTCGGGAGGTAAGCACCATCCTGGGAATAAGAGTGAGTGTAAAATGCTGCAGAAATAAGGTGAAGAACAAGGAGTAATAGTTTGTATAATCCACTATGATATCATCCAGGATCAACACAAAGAAAATAACAATAACTCCCAGCAGCGAACTCATGAGGGTGCGGATAAAATCATCCAGCCGTGACCGGTGGTACATGCTCTTATAAAAACCGGTGAAATGGTATAGCACAATCCAGGCCAGAGGAACACCTATTGCTCCTATCCAAAAGGTGGCCTCCAGGGTAATGGGGACCTGCGTACCAAAAACCTGTGGTTCAATCTGAGTCTTCCTGAAGAGGTAAAAAAGTATCCAGGCCGTGGAAGCAGCCAGGAAGTCAAACAGGATGTACAGTACTCTTTGTTTTTTGTGGTTCTTCATTGAGTTGGTTGACCTCTATTATACATAACCCTTTTTGTCCGGAAAAAATTGCATCGCCTGTCAAGAAAAACTCCCCTTATGTTTAAGAATATAAATTATATTTACCTCTTCAAATGGGACAGACAGACAGCTACAGGCACAAGGGACTAAGGAGAAAGCTGGTAGACTCCATCAGAGACAAAGGCATTAAGGATGAAGAAGTACTTGAAGCTATTGACCGGGTTCCCCGGCACCTGTTCATGGACTCTTCTTTTATCAATTTCTCATATACCGACAAAGCTTTCCCCATTGCTGCCGGACAAACCATCTCCCAACCTTATACAGTGGCCTTTCAGACTCAGCTACTGGATGTCCATAAGCATCATAAGGTACTTGAAGTGGGAACGGGATCCGGATATCAAACAGCCGTCTTGCTGGAATTGGGTGCCAGGGTATATACCATTGAGAGACAGAGACAGCTCTTCCTCGATGCACAGAAAACACTGGGTCCCTTAAATTACAAGCCTGCTTTCTTTTACGGGGATGGATACGAAGGATTACCTTCCTTCAGCCCCTTCGACCGGATTCTGGTCACAGCGGCCGCCCCGGAAATTCCGCAAACTTTGCTCGATCAGCTTACGATCGGAGGCATTCTGGTGATTCCTGAGGGTGACAACAGAGGGCAAAGAATGATCAGAGTAGTTCGGGAAGGTGAGGATAAATTTCAGCGCAGCGAACACGGTCATTTTTCCTTTGTCCCCCTGCTCAGGGGTAAAAATCAATGATATGATATCTGTAGAGACACTTGTTTTTAATGCCTTCCAGGTAAACACCTACCTGGTGAAGGACGAAGAAGGATCCTGCCTGGTAGTGGATCCGGCTTTTTATTTACCCGAGGAAAAAAGCCAGTTTGATAGTTATATCAGAGAGCAAAATCTGAAGATTATCGGGCAATTAAATACACATTGCCATGTGGACCACGTGCTCGGGGTGAAGCATATGAAGGACAAATATGGCCACCCCCTCAGAGCTCACAAGGATGAGGGCGGTCTCCTGTCTAATGCCCCACTTATGGGTGAGGTTTACGGACTCACGGTGGAAGCTTTTTCAGGGATTGATGAAGAGCTCAGTGATATGGATCAGATCCCTTTAAATCATTATACCCTTCAATCCATTCTGGTACCCGGTCATTCGCCTGGAAGCCTTTCTTATTACTCACCTGAAGGAAAATTTGTGATCACCGGGGATGCCTTATTCCAGGGGAGCATCGGGCGCACCGATCTTCCGGGAGGCGATTACGATACACTCATACATTCCATCCGGACAAGGCTATTGACCTTGCCTCCTGAGACCTTGGTTTACCCCGGACACGGCGATCCTTCGACCATAGGAAATGAAAGCCGGGAGAATCCCTTTCTGACCATGGTTGAATAACATGATTTCCTTCATCTCTAATGAAGGCAGGTTTATCTATATTTGCGTTTTGAAGTGAATTTCTAGCGCAAAAAATTTATTGCCTCTTGTGAAATCTGACCTGTCTATTCAGCGACACCTGTGACCCAGGCAGTCTGAGATACAAGAAATGCTGGATACCATTGGTGCAGGCAGCATGGATGATTTGGTAAAAAGTACCATTCCCAGGGCCATACTCAGGAAGCCATTCCTGAATCTTCCCGAAGCCATGGATGAACATGCCTACCTGGGCAGAATGAGAGAAATTGCTGCAAAGAACCAAATGTTCCGAACCTACATGGGTTTGGGATACTACAATACAATTCTGCCTTCCGTTATCCAGCGCAATATTCTGGAAAATCCCAGCTGGTACACCTCCTATACTCCGTATCAGGCTGAAATATCACAGGGAAGGCTTGAAGCCCTGCTGAACTATCAGACCGTTGTCATGGAACTTACAGGGCTGGAAATTGCCAATGCCTCCCTGTTGGATGAATCTTCGGCAGCTGCAGAGGCCATGATAATGCTCTTTAATGCCCGTTCCAGGTCGGCCGTAAAGGAAGGCAGGAACAGCTTTTTCGTGGATGAGAATATTTTTCCGCAAAGCAAAGCTGTACTGATTAACAGGGCCGAACCCCTTGGGATCCAACTGGTCTTTGGCTCCTACACGGAACAGGAGCTGGAAAACTCCATGTTTGGCGCTTTCATCCAGTATCCGGCTGCCGATGGTGAAATCCGGGATTATTCCGACTTCACGAAGGAAGCCCACGATCGGGAAATCGCGGTAGCAGTAGCCGCCGACATCATGAGCCTGGTGCTCCTTACCCCTCCGGGCGAATGGGGAGCTGATGTGGTGGTGGGATCGACCCAGCGATTGGGGATTCCCATGTTTTACGGAGGCCCTCATGCTGCCTATTTCGCCACACGGGAAAAGTATAAGAGATATATACCCGGAAGAATCATAGGAATATCCATTGATGTGGAAGAAAAGCCTGCACTCAGGATGGCACTTCAAACCCGGGAGCAGCATATCAAAAGGGAGCGAGCAACCTCCAATATCTGTACGGCTCAGGCCCTGCTGGCCAGCATGGCCGGGATGTATGCCGCCTACCACGGACCGGAAGGTTTGCGCAGAATAGCAGCCAACATACATACCGGAGCTTCATATCTGGCAGGCAAGCTTTACGAACTGGGATATAAGATAAGTCATAGCTCTTTCTTTGATACGCTGAGTATTAAGCTTCCGGACGACCTGAGCTCTGAGGATGTCAGGAAAATAGCAGAGGAAAGGCAAATAAACTTTTACTATCCCGACGATAGAACCGTTCAGCTTTCCACCGACGAAAGCAGCACCGAAGAATGCCTGAATGAGATATTGGAAGTATTCTCCGTGGCTGTGAAGAAGGGCATACACTTTCAGGAAGAACTGGAAACCATAAAATCCTTCGATGCTTCTTTTTCCAGGAAATCAGAATTTCTCAGGCAGGAGACCTTCCATAAATACAGGTCAGAGACCGAAATGATGCGCTACATCAAAAAGCTCGAACGAAGAGATATTTCTCTGACCCAGTCTATGATCTCTCTGGGATCCTGTACCATGAAACTGAATGCGGCTACCCAGCTCTTTCCTGTCAGCTGGCCGGAATTTGCCACGCTTCATCCCTTCGTCCCCATCAATCAGACCGAAGGCATGCATCAGCTTATCAACGAGCTGGAACAAATGTTGAAGCAGATAACCGGTTTTGAGACCATCTCCTTTCAACCCAATTCAGGAGCAACCGGAGAGTATACCGGTTTGATGGTCATTCAGGCCTACCATAAGGATCGTGGAGATCATCAGCGAAATGTAGTATTGATACCTGCTTCAGCCCATGGTACCAATCCTGCCAGTGCAGTGATGGCCGGACTGGAAGTGAAGGTGGTAAAATGCGATGAACGTGGCAACATCGATACCGAGCATCTCAGGGAACTGAGCGAAGAATACGGTGAGAGGCTTTCCGCCATCATGATCACCTACCCTTCCACCCATGGGGTCTTTGAGGACAACATATGCGAGATTATTGGCATGGTCCATGCCCAGGGCGGACAGGTTTATATGGATGGAGCGAATATGAATGCCCAGGTGGGGCTCACCAGTCCGGCCTACATCGGTGCGGATGTGTGCCACCTGAACCTGCATAAGACCTTCGCCATCCCGCATGGCGGCGGTGGTCCGGGAGTTGGACCCATCGGGGTTGCCAATCACCTGGTGGAATACCTGCCCACCCATCCCCTGCAGGAGACGGGGGGAATGAAAGGGATCAACAGTGTGGCTGCTGCACCTTACGGAAGCGCAGGAGTTCTGGCCATTTCCCATGCCTACATCCGCCTACTTGGAACAGAAGGCCTGACCGAATCGACACGCCTGGCCATTCTGAATGCCAATTATGTGGCGGCCTCCCTGAAGGACCAGTATGATATTCTGTACACCGGAACTGAAGGCAGGGTGGCTCATGAAATGATCCTGGATTGCAGGAAATTCAAAACCATGGCAGACATTACGGAAGCGGATATAGCCAAAAGGCTGATGGATTATGGCTTCCATGCTCCTACCCTTTCTTTCCCTGTGCAGGGCACTTTAATGATGGAACCCACAGAAAGTGAGTCCAAAGCCGAACTGGACCGTTTTATTGCAGCCATGAAAGACATCCATAAGGACATTCTGGAGATTGCCGAGGGAAAGGTGAAAGTGGAGGACAGTGTATTGAGGCATTCGCCTCACACGGCCGATGTGCTTGTCTCCGACCAATGGGACCGTACTTACTCCCGCGAAAAAGCAGCCTTCCCCCTACCCTGGGTCATGGAAAACAAGTTCTGGCCATCTGTAAGCAGGATCAACGATGGTTATGGCGACCGGAACCTGGTTTGCAGCTGCGATCCCATTGAGGCTTACGCAGATTAAGAAATATTAAAGCAGGGTAGAGAGCAATGATTTAATGCCTCCTGCCTGGTCCAGGGAATGGTATACTTCACAATTCCTGCAATCCATATTTCTACAATTCTTTCCCTTTTCTGACGCCATCCAGCAGGGCTTGAAATTTTCCTTGTAGGCATCACAGGAATGTTTATCACTCTCGTTGCATTTGCGTATAGCCCAGCATGGGGTCATGGCCATCAGGGTCCGGACACCGGCAAAGTTTAAACCATTTTCGTGGATAAGCTCCCGGATATGCTTCAATCGGGCAAGGTCCCTTTTAGAAAACAAATGCCGTTTCGACTCAAGCTTAAAAGGAATAATCAATCCCATATCAATGTACTGCCTGATGGAATGGGCAGGTACATCAGCTAACTTTGAGGTTACTCCCAGGGTAAATACCGCTTGCTTGTCTTCCAAATCTATACCCTCATCAAGGTGCTCAGGCGTATCCATGATTATTATTTGGTTTTATTCTAAATAGATGATTACTAAGTATTTCGGCATTACAAATATAGTGTTTGCTTTCATATTTTCTGTATTATTATTCATTGATTATCTGTATCATTTAATACATTTTAAGTGATGCTGTTTCAAAAACATAGTTTTCTTATATGGATCTGTTTGCTCTTGCTGGGTTTTTCAGGATGCAATTTGAATACCTATGCAGATGCTGATCATGCAGATCCCATCTCAAAACAAGTTCTGAATGTCCTGGACTCAACCGGGTTGATACCTGCCCAAGAATTCTATTCAGACTATTTTCCGTGCAACGATTGCCATAGTGAAATTCCATCCAATTCATCAAGACGCGAACTGGTCGAAATGCATGAAGAGATCCTATTTGATCACGACTCCGAGAATAGATGGTGCCTGGCCTGTCACAGCGAATCCGATCGGGATTCTCTGGTCCTGGCAGGTGGAAAACACCTGGGATTTGATGAATCCTATAAACTGTGTGGTCAGTGCCACGGCCCCAAATACCGGGATTGGAAACTCGGCATTCATGGGAAAAGAACAGGTGAGTGGAACGGGCAAAAAATCTACCTTCTTTGTGTTAACTGCCATGACCCCCACTCCCCAAAAATAAAGAAGCTGGAACCCATGCCCCCACCAAGAAAACCTGATCAAATTAAAATGGATACAATCTATGAAAGACCGGAACAATAATCCACACCCACAAAGAAGCATCGACAGACGCAACTTCATGAAGTGGATGGCAATGGGTACTGCATCCATAGCAAGTTTGTCGGCACTTTCATCATGCAACAGTGATAAGATTGAGTCCTTCTTCCAGGAACAATTTAAAGAGCTGGACGAAACGGAACTTGCCGAGGTGCTGGATCGTCTTGAACGAGAATACAAGAAAGAATACGATACCGTCATAGAAGTAAACTCCACCTTGCCAATGGACCATGTACTTTATGGATATGGGCTTGATCTTTCCAAGTGTATTGGCTGCAGAAGATGTGTATATGCATGTGTATCGGAAAACAATCAATCCAGGAATCCGGAAATTCACTGGATAGAGGTGCTCGAAATGGAGAAAGATAAGGGAGTGGACCTCTTGCATTCCAATTTGTATTACGATCATGAGCAGGTTCCCAGCGACGGGCATTTTTATATGCCTGTTCAATGCCAGCAATGTAAGAATCCCCCATGTGTGAAAGTTTGTCCCGTTGAGGCAACCTGGACAGAACCTGACGGAATCGTGGTGGTTGATTATGACTGGTGCCTGGGATGCCGAAACTGTATGTCAGCCTGCCCATACGGAGCCCGCAGTTTTAACTGGTCCAGCCCCAATATTCCAGTTGAAGAAATTAACACAAAAACGGAATATCTGGGGAACAGGCCCCGCGCAAAAGGAGTAGTTGAAAAGTGTACGTTTTGCATTCAGCGTGTACGACAGGGCCTATATCCGGCCTGTGTGGAGGTTTGTCCCGTGGGATCCAGAAAGTTTGGGAATTTGCTGGATGAGCAAAGTGAAATACGGATCATTATGAAAAATAAAAGGGTCTTTATATTAAAAGAGGAATTAAACACACAGCCGAAGTTTTACTATTTCTATGGCACCTAATAATAAACCTTGCCAATGCATTTGAAGGAATTCATTTTGGGCAGTTTTAAATTAATTCTAAAGGGATCCAAAGCTTATTGGGCCTGGATTTCGGTGCTATTGCTATTGATAGGAATTGGTATTTTCTTTTACTACGGACAGGCTGAGGAGGGATTAATCACTACTTCCATGAGGGACCAGGTCTCCTGGGGTTTTTACATTGGTAATTTCACTTTTATGGTTGGTATCGCCGCCGCTGCCATCATGCTTGTGATTCCTGCCTATGTGTATAACTGGAAGCCCATAAAGGAGATTGTGATCTTGGGCGAACTGCTTGCAATCAGTGCCATCATTATGTGCATGTTGTTTATAATCGTTGACATGGGACGCCCAGAAAGATTATGGCATATGATCCCTGGCATTGGAAAACTTCGTCTTAATCAGTCCATATTAGCCTGGGACTCTTTGGCATTAACCTTCTATCTTATATTAAATTTTGTCATAGTGTCTCATATACTATTCAGGGCATTTAAGATCAAAGACTATAGCAAAAAGTACATAGTCCCTTTGATCCTGCTTTCAATTCCTGCCGGTATTGCCATTCATACCATTACTGCCTTCCTGTATAATGGTATTGCGGCCAGGCCATTCTGGAACAGCGCCATACTTGCTCCAAAATTTCTTGCCTCGGCCTTTTGTTCCGGACCGGCAATTATGATCATACTATTTCAGGTATTGAGAAAGACTACAAAACTGCATATTGATGATAAAGCCATTTGGACACTGGCTGAATTGATGGCATATACGATGTTCTTTAATCTGTTTTTAACCGGTGCCGAGATTTTTAAGGAAGCATACTCAGATACTGAACACCGGGTATTTACTGACTATCTCTATTTCGGAATCCGAGAACACAATAAAATTGTTCCTTTTGGCTGGATGGCGATTATATTCGATGTAATTGCCTTTGTGCTTTTCCTTGTTCCAGCTACGCGTAAAAATTACATTACTCTCAATATTGGAGCAGTTTTAATATACCTGGGTGTGTATATAGAAAAAGGCATTGGGCTCATCATTCCCGGATTCACTCCTGATGTTCTGGGAGAAATATACGAGTACTTTCCATCGGCCACCGAAATCTTTGTGACTGTTGGAATATTTTCAGCAGGATTCCTGATATACACCCTTATGTTAAAAGTTGCTGTGCCGATCATCCTGGGAGAATTTCATTATAAGAAAAGGATCTCCTAACTCTATTTCGCCCCGATACATATTCAGAAAAAGTAGTAACCAGTCTAAAAACTGAACTGAACTATGGAAAAAAACATTCAGAGCGATATGGCAGAATTTGAGCAGCTTAAAGGTAAGATAGCTGACCTGGAGGAACGGATGACCCGTTTGGAAGAAAGAAGTGATCGTCCAGTTGTGGAAAGTACGGATCGTTTTCAAGAGCCACCATCGGATGGAAACGCAGTCATAAAGGAAAAGCAGCCCGCTAAGGGTGATGCCATGGAATCCAGGATTGGAGAATATGGAATGGCCTGGATGGGGAATATTGTCCTTCTATTCGGAATCCTGTTTCTTACACAATATCTTCAGAACAACGACCAATCAGTGTTTTCCCTCTTATTTGGATTCGCCTCTGTTATATTGGTTTATCTGATTGGATATTTTACGCGGAACTCTCTCTCTTATATGTCCCGGCTCTTCAGCTACAATGGTCATCTGCTTCTGTATATACAGGTCATGCGTATCAGTCTGTTCAAAGAAAGCATGGTCATTAACAATCCATTCCTTGGTCACACTCTGGTTCTTGTTGTTCTTGCTGGCCTTATTTACCTGGCCTATAAGAAAAATTCACAGCTACTGACAGTCCTGGTCTGGATTATGATGGGAATCACTTCCATAATTAGCGGGCATACTCATTTTATGTTATCTCTGACAGCGGGTATTGCCGGAACGGCCATATTATTTGCCATAAAAAAGGAATGGTGGACTGCGCTAATCATCTCCATATTTTTTGTCTATTCCATCATCCTCGTTTGGATCTTGGGCAATCCATTTATAAACGGAGCTTTGGAAATCCGAACTGAACATCAGATGGGACATGTATATGTCTACACCCTTGCAATAGCTTACTCGTTCTTAGCAATCCTGCCAAAGTCAGGACAAATCAGGCAAAAGCAATTGCAACCATCGATCGTCCTGAATGGAATTGGCTTTTCATTGATTATCACCATGGCTGTACTGGCTTTCTTCACAGAAAATTATTACCTATACTTTGGATTAATCGCCGCATTCTGCATCTTATATTCCATCTGGCTTCAAATACGCGGTGTATGGAAATCCATCGCAGCGATGTATGCCCTGTACAGTTTTGTAGCCCTGAGCATTTGCATTGCCGGGATCTTTCGTTTTCCACTGGCGTTTCTCCTTCTATCCATCCAGAGTTTGCTGGTGGTCATCGTGGCACTATGGTTCCGTTCAAGGTTTATGGTGATCATGAACACCATTATGTTTGCGTCGCTACTTATTGCCTACTTCATAACGGGTGAAAAAATACATGGGATCAATTTCTCCTTTGCTCTTGTTGCACTCCTGATGGCCAGGATCCTGAACTGGAGAAAACAACGTTTGGAAATACGAACCGAGCTAATCAGGAACATATTCCTGTTCTCAGGAGCCATTATGGTCCTATTCAGTTTGCATGAAGCAGTGCCGCCGAATTTTGTGACCCTGTCATGGACCTTATCGGCCGTGGTATTCTTCATCCTCAGTGTAGTGATTAGAAACATGAAATATCGCTGGCTTTCCATAGTCACCATGGTTATCGCAGTCTTTTATCTTTTTATCGTAGATCTCAGCAACATAAGCCTGGGATATCGAATCATTGCCCTGATGTTTATTGCTGCTATCTCCCTGGGTATTTCCATCTTCTACTCAAAACGGCAGAGAAGCCAAAACACTAAGCCCGACGGATAAATTCTCTTACTCAACAGGCTCCCTCATGCTTTTAGGTGAGAGGAACAGGAAATTGTCGCATACAATTTCTGTGCTGTAGTGCTTGTTGCCCTCCTTATCGTCCCATGCATTGGTAGAGATCTTCCCTTCCACATAGAGAGCATCACCTTTGGATACATGCTCCTTTACAATATTGGCTGCCTTGTTCCATACCACGATGCGGTGCCATTCGGTCCGGCGAACTTCCTCACCTTCCTTATCACGCCACACCTCATTGGTTGCCAGGGGAAAGTTGGCCACAAAGGCTTCGCCGTCCCGCTCTGATACCCGGGGAATTTCCCCCACATTTCCTACCAGGGTTACCCTGTTTACTCCGTATTTCATAAT
>Ga0180430_10002506_pt1 | contig 16532 bp, 11 predicted proteins | sample SS_ome_9_FD_132999 | JGI IMG/M metagenome (GOLD analysis project Ga0180430, IMG submission 132999) | Hypersaline lake sediment archaeal communities from the Salton Sea, California, USA - SS_1_S_2 metaG | ecosystem: Environmental > Aquatic > Non-marine Saline and Alkaline > Hypersaline >... | reverse complement strand
GTGGTGTCCGTATCCGGGTCGGCGTCCGGCTCCTCCTGCTCACCCGGGGGCACCGGCACCGCGGCGGCGAGCGTGTCGCCCTTGTCGAGCCGCATGATCCGCACGCCCTGGGTATTGCGGCCGATGGTACTGATCTCGCGAACGTTGACCCGCTGAATCTTGCCCCGCGAACTCATCATCAGCACCTGGTCGTCGTCGCGGACGCTGACCACCGACACGACCGGGCCGTTGCGGGCGGTGGTCTTGATGTCGCGGATTCCCTTGCCGCCGCGGTTCTGGGTGCGATACCGCATGCTGCTTGAAGACTCGTCCTCGGAGGCCTCGTCCTCGCCCGACTCGCCGACGCCGAAGGGCGTTCGCTTGCCGTAGCCGTGCTCGCAAAGAGTCAGGAGGGTGGCATCCGGCTCAGCCACCACCATCCCCACGAAATAGTCGGCCTTGCCGAGCTTGATGCCACGAACGCCGCTGGTGTCACGGCCCATCGGCCGGGCGTCGGACTCGTTGAAGCGGATCGCCATGCCGCCGGCGGTGACCAGCACCACCTCGTCGCCGGGCTGGGTGATCACCGCATCGACAAGTTCGTCTCCCTCGCGAAGCTTGACGGCGATGAGCCCCTTTGTGCGGCGGCGGCGGTACTGCTCGAGGGCCGTCTTCTTGACCATCCCGCTGCGGGTGGCCAGCAGCAGGAAGTTGTCCTTTTCCTCGAAGCCGCTCACCGCCCGGCACTCCGCGACCCGCTCGTCTTTCTCAAACTCCAGCAGGTTCACCAGAGCCCTGCCCTTGGCATCACGGGCCAGTTCGGGCAGCTCGAACACCCGCAGCGAAAAGACCTTGCCGTGGGTCGTGAAGACGAGCAGCCAGTCGTGGGTGCTGGCCACGAAAAAATGCTCGATCGGGTCGGCCTCGTCGGTCTTGGCACCGGTCAGCCCCTTGCCCCCCCGCTTCTGGGCCCGGTAGGTGTCGGCCGCGGTCCGCTTCACATAACCGGCCCGGGTGATCGTGACCACCATCGTGGCCTCGGTGATCAGCTCCGCCATGTCGCGGATATCGGCCGCCTCGCCGCTGATCTCGGTCCGCCGGGCGTTTCCGTGCTTCGCCTCCAGGGCCACCAGTTCCTCACGGATGATGGCCCGGATGTTGGCTTCGTTCGAAAGAATCCGCCGAAATTCACCGATCTTCTCGAGCAGCTCGCGGTGCTCGCCGGAGAGCTTCTCCTGCTCGAGGTTCACCAGCTGCCCCAGCGTGAGCCGCAGCACGGCGTCGGCCTGCACCGGCGAGAGACCGTATTCCTCCTCCACGCCCCGCTCCTCCTGGAGCACGGCGAAGCCGTCGGCGCCCAGAGCCCGCTCGAGCAGGGCGGCCGGGGCCTTGATCTCCATCAGCCGCTGCTTCGCCTCGGCCTGGGAGGACGACGAGCGGATGATGCGGATCACCTCGTCGATGTTCGCCAATGCCACCAGCAGCCCCTCGAGGGTGTGCTTGCGGCTGCGGGCCTTGGCCAGCAGGTGCTGGGTGCGGCGACGAATGACGGTGGTGCGGTGCCGCAGAAACTCCTCGAGCATCTGCTTCAGCGAGAGCACCCGCGGCTTGCCGTCGACAAGGGCCAGGAAGATCAGCGAGAAGGAGGTCTGCAGCGGCGAATACTGGTAGAGCTGGTTGAGCACGACGTCCGGATCGGCGTCCCGCTTCAGCTCGAGCACCAGCCGCACCGGCTCCTTGAGGTCGCTCTCGTTGCGGATCGCCGAGATTCCCTTGATGCGGTCGTCGTTGACGAGCTCGGCGATCTTCTCCTCGATCGCATCGCGGGTCTGCTGGTAGGGGATCTCGGTGACCACGATCCGGCTGCGGTTCTTGCCGAATTCCTCCACGTGGGCCCGGGCCCGGAGGGTGATCGTGCTGCGGCCGGTGAGGTAGCCCCGCAGCAGCCCCTCGCGGCCCATCACGATCCCGCCGGTGGGGAAGTCGGGGCCGGGAATGATCTCGATCAGGTCGGCAAGCGGCACGCCCGGCTCGTCGATGAGTCGCACGAGACCGCGGCAGACCTCGCCGAGATTGTGGGGCGGGATGCTCGTGGCCATGCCCACGGCGATGCCGCCGGCACCGTTGACCAGAAGGTTGGGAAACCGGCTCGGCAGGACAACAGGCTCGGTGTTCCGCTCATCGTAGGTCGGCACGAAGTCGACCGTGTCGAGCTGCAAATCGTCGAGCATCAAGGCGGCGATCGGCGAGAGCCTGGCCTCGGTGTACCGCATCGCCGCGGCGGGCAGGCCGGCGATCGAGCCGAAGTTGCCCTGCTTGTCGACGAGCACGTGCCGCATGTTCCATTCCTGGGCCATGCGGACGAGCGTGGGATAAATCACGCTCTCGCCGTGGGGGTGGTAGTTGCCGCTGGTGTCGCCGGAGATCTTGGCGCACTTCACCCGCGAGGAACCGGGCGAGAGGTTGAGGTCGTTCATGGCGACCAGAATCCGACGCTGCGACGGCTTGAGTCCGTCGCGGACGTCCGGCAGGGCCCGGCTGACGATCACGCTCATCGCGTACGTCAGGTAGCTGTCCTTGAGCTCCTGCTCGATCGGCAGTTCGACCAGCCGCCCGCCGGCGTTGTCTGCGGACGAATCCGGAGGGGTGGAACCGGGCTCGTTCGACCTGCCGTCGACCGGCTCCTCGGGCAGGTCCTCATCATCAGCCAAGGGCTCTCTCCCAGCTCCATCACCCGGCGGCTCAGCGGCCCGGGATCGTTGAAGATACCCGCCCGCCTACCCCGGTCAACCGGCGTGAAATGCGGACCAAATCGGCCGGTGGTCGGCTTGACCCGCCGGCGGCACGTCCCTACGCTCCCCGCCCATTTTGCTCTTCGGCGGGCAAGCACGGAAGGGCCGCGCGTGGCCGTCGAACGAATCAGGCAAATTGCCATGCCGGCCGCCATCGCTTCCGCCTTCCGCTCGGCCCTCGCACCGCTCTTGGTGGCGGCGGCCGCGGGGCTGGTGCTCTGCCCGAATCTCGGCGGCCCGCCGCTGTTTGACGAGGACGAGCCGAAGAACGCCGCCTGCTCGCTGGAGATGCTCGATGCGGGCGACTGGGTCGTGCCCACCTTCAACGGCAGGCTGCGGGTCGCCAAGCCGCCGCTGGTCAACTGGCTGCAGATGGTCGGCTATGCCTGCCTGGGAAGGGACGAGGCGGGCGCCCGTGCCGCCTCGGCGGCCGCCACGCTGCTCTCGTGTCTGCTGACTTGGGCGATCGCCTCGCGGCTGCTCGGCCCTCGGCAGGGGCTGTGGGCCGGGCTGGTGATGGCCAGCTGCATCTGGACGGCGGTCGGGGGCCGCGCCGCCACGCCCGACGCCGCGCTCGTGGCCGCCACCACCGCAGCCCTGTGGCTCTTTGCCGGCGGTCTTCAGCCTCCCGGTGTCGACGGAGCTGCCACGCATCAAGGCCTTGGTCTCTCGCCCGCCCGCGGCCTCGCCCTGGGAATCGCGATGGGGCTGGCTGTGCTTGCCAAGGGACCGGTGGGATTCGTGGTGCCGGCGTTCGCCTTCGCCCTGTTTGTGCTCTGGGAAACCCGCCCGGCAGGCGGCGGGCAGCTGCGGGCTTGGGCCGGCGGCGCGGTCATGGCAGCCCGCCGGATGCGACCCCTGACGGTGACCGCCGCCGCGGTGGCGGTGGCCCTGCCCTGGTATCTCTGGGTCGGCCTGCGGACCGACTGGGAGTGGCCACGGCGATTTCTCCTCGAGCACAATGTGGCCCGCTTCACCGGCCCGCTCGAGGGCCACTCCGGCAGCCCGCTGTACTATCTGCCGGTGCTGCTGGCGGGACTCTTCCCCTGGTCGATCGCCTCGCTGTTGATCGTGCGGCATACCGCCGTCAGCCTCGGCCGAGACGAGCCCGCCACGCGAAGGCGGGCGGTGCGGCTGCTGGTGGCCTGGAGCCTCAGCTGGATCCTGTTTTTCTCCCTGGCCGGCACGAAACTCCCTGGATACGTCTGGCCGGCCTACCCGGCGCTCGCGGCGGTCACGGCCGATTTCTGGATCGCCTGGCGGCACCGCCGCACCCTCGGTGATTGGCTGATGCCCCTGGCCTGGGGGAGCCTGGTGGCGGTCGGCCTGGCGTTGGTGGCTTTCGGCCCGATCGCCCGGCACGGCTTCGGAATCGCCCTGGGAACGACCTGGGCCCTCGCCGCCGCAGGGCTGCTGAGTGCCGGCGGGGGCCTGCTCGCCTGGCGGCTCGCGGTCTTGCAGACCTCCCGCCGTCTCGTGCCGGCCACGCTTGGGGCGGTCGCGGTGGGCCTGAGTGCCACGCTCGCGGCGGTGGCGACCGAGGAGATCACCACCGCCTGCGGCCCGCGTTCGCTGCTGGCCGACGTGCCCGAGGGCAGCCGGATCGCGATGGCCGGCACGGCACCGCCAAGCACCGTGTTCTATTGGCTCGCCGGGGGCCATCGCGAGGCGGTTCCGCAGGTCATGCGTCCTCGCGAGGCTGCCGCCCGACTCCGCCGCGGCGAACAGACGCACTTCCTCGCCGACGCCGAATTCGCCGAACGCCTGCTGCCGCAGCTGCCCGCGACCCACCGCGTGCTCGCGCGATCCGGTGGCCTACCCGGCGGCCGACCGCTGGCACTCATCGGACCGAGCGGACAGCCCCCGACGCCCCCCGACCCCTGGATTTCCCGCGCGACGCGACCCGCATCACGACCCTAGCAGCCAAGGCCCAAACACCGTTGTCACACCACACCACACCACGCCCCGGAGACCGCCCCGGCATGACCACGACGGAACGCCCCGCCGAGGAACAGACCGCACACGCCGGCGGAAAAAGCCGACCCTGGCGTTTTTTCAGCAGACGTGATCCACAGTCTGCTCAGCCGGCAGACGTGTTCCACGGTCTGCTCGACGCGATCACGCCCCGCCGCGGGCTTGTGATCACGCTCGTGGCGAGCGTCATCACCCTCGCCGCCGGCTTCAGTTCGGCCCCGTTTTGGGACGAGGACGAGACCCGCTTCGTGGCGATCGCCCAGTCGATGCTCGACAGCGGTGACTGGGTGGTGCCCCGCTACAACGGCACTCTGGCGGTGGACAAGCCGGTGCTCATGCACTGGAGCATCGCCTCGAGCTTCGCTCTCTTTGGCCGCTCCGAGGTGGCTGCCCGGCTCCCGGCGGCAATCGCCACACTGCTCACCGCGGTGGCGGTCTTTCGAGCCGGGGCGTCCTGGTTCGGCCCGGCCACCGGGCTCGTGGCGGCTCTGGCCTATGTGGGCAGCCTGCTGGTGGCGATCGAGGGCCACGCGGCCACGCCCGACGCAATTCTTGTCGCCTGCCTGACCTGGACGACTCTGCTGGCCGCTGAAGGGCTGATGCCCGGCCTGCACAGCCGCGGCCGGCCGGGGCAATCCGAGCAGACGGCGACACGCCTCGCGAGCCTCTCACCGGGGAGGGCTCTCGCCATTGGTGGCATCACGGGACTGGCCGTGCTCTGCAAAGGGCCGGTCGGATTCGTGGGGCCACTGGCTGTGATCGGCCTGTGGTGCTGGTGGGCGGCGATCGACGAGGAACTCCTCCGCGGCCCTCGCGGTTCGACCCTCGGCGGGCTCGCTGCCGGGGCCGCAAGGCTGGCGGTGACCACCGCCCGGCGGATGCGACCGCTGCTGTTGGCGATCGGGATGCTGGCCGTGGCGGGGCCGTGGTACGCGGCAGTCACGATCCGCACCGGGGGGGCCTGGCCGGAAGGCTTCTTCCTCGTGCACAACCTGCACCGTTTCGCCGAGCCGATGGAGAACCATGTGGGAGGAGTGCTCTTCCATCCGATCACCATGCTCGCCCTGTTCTATCCCTGGAGCTGCTGGCTGCCGCTGGCGATGGTGGTCGCCACCTGGCGGGCCTGGCAACACCGCGTGCAGGGCCCCCAGCGGGCCGCGTTGGTGCTGCTATTGACCTCGATCGTGGTCTGGGTCGGCACCTTTTCCGTCGCCGCCACGAAACTTCCCAATTACGTGCTGCCGGCCTATCCGGCCGCCGCAATGCTGGTCGCCGCGATGGCTGTCGAAGCCTGCCGCCGACCGTCTTGGCCGCATCCGCGATGGCTCGCGACCGGCACCGCCGCCTTGGGATTCGGCGGCATCGTGCTCGCTGCGGTGGTGCTCGTGGCGGTGCAGTTCGGTGCCCCCGGCGGGGAGCTTGTGGCGGCGGTGGGCATCATCCCGCTGACCGCGGCGGTGATCGTCTGGCGGCTGCGGCATCGGCCGGTTGCGGCGGTGGCCGCGGTCTCCCTGACCGGGCTGGTCTTCACGGCGGTGGCGGTCGGGCCGGCCGCAACTCGCGTGGGCCAAGCCAACACACTGCCGGGCCTGGTGGAAACGGCAGTCGCCCGAAGCAGCGGGCCGGTCCGACTCGGCGGCTATCACCAGACAGCTCCCTCGATCGTCTGCTATGCCCGCGACACGGTCGCCCACTGGACCACCCCGGAGGATTGCCTGGAGTTTCTCGCCTCCACACCCGAGGCCCATGTGCTCGTGGCCGCAGACCGCTTTGACGAACTCGAGGAACGGCTTCCCGAGGGTGTCGGCGTGGTGGCCCGGGCCCGGCCGCTCTTCCGCGAGACCGACGTGCTCCTTGTGGGGCACCGCCAGAGCCGCACCGCCGAGCTTCCCGACCCCCACGATTCCCCGAAGAGACGATGAAGACATCCCCCATGACCGCCGTCCCGCGGACCCGCAGCCGCCCTTCCGGCGGCCTGCTTTCGATCGTGATCCCCTGCCACGACGAGGAGGCGGTGATCGAGGCCACCCACCGGCGGCTCGCCGCCGCCCTCGCCGGCTGCGGGATGGACCTCGAGATGATCTTCATCGACGACGGCAGCCGCGACGCGACGCTCGCCGTCCTCGAGCGGATCGCCGCGGCTGACCCCCGCGTGGTGGTCATCGAGTTCTCACGCAACTTCGGCCAGCAGGCGGCGATGTCGGCCGGGCTGGCGAGGGCCTGCGGCGATGCAGTGGTCATGATCGATGCCGATCTCCAGGACCCGCCCGAGGTGATCCCCGAAATGGTCCATCGCTGGCGGACGGGCGTCGATGTGGCCTACGGCCGCCGCCGGTCAAGGGAGGGCGAGACGCGGTTCAAGCTGGTCACCGCGAGCCTCTTCCATCGACTCTTTGCAGCCCTCGTGCCCCACGAGATTCCCGTCGACACCGGCGACTTCAAGCTGCTCGACCGGGCCGTGGTCGATGCGGTGTGCAGCCTGCCGGAGAAGCGTCGTTACCTGCGGGGGCTGGTGGCCTGGGCCGGGTTCCGGCACGAGCCGGTCTGGTATGACCGCCAAGCGAGGGCCGCCGGCACGACCAAATACTCCATCCGCCGCCTGCTCAAGCTCGCCGGCGACGCGGTCGTGATCTGTTCCGACGCGCCGCTGAAGGCCGTCTGGGGCGTTTCGGCGATGCTCGCGGGGCTGGGGCTTGTGGCCACGGTCGCGGCGATCGTCAGCGGCTCGCTGCTTGCCGGTGTGACAGCGGTGGTGACCCTCACCGCGGCGGTCCAGATGGCGGCAGTGGCGGTCGTGGGCGAATACGCGGCGCGGGCCTATCGCGAGGCCCAGGGCAGGCCCACGGCGGTCACGCGGCGGGTCTTTACCCAGGCCGACCTGCCCGCCCTGCCGGCGGACCACACCCAATCGCGGGCCGCCTGACTGCCACCCAAGCCGCGACTTCACGGCCGAGAGCCCGCCGCATGACCAACGCGGCGGACCCGCCCACGCTCCGTCAGCCGTCGAGGGCCGCCTCGATCGCCTGCACGAGTTCATCGCTTTGTGGCTTCACGGCGGAGCGGAAGCGGCCCCGGATCGATCCGTCACGCCCGATGAGAAACTTCTCGAAATTCCACTTCACGTCGCCCGACGGCTCGGCCTCACTCGTCAGCGTCTCGTAAAGGGCGGCCTTACCGGGGCCCTTGACGGTGATCTTGGAAAACATGTCGAAGTCGACGCCGTAGTTTTTCTTGCAGAAGCCGGCGATCTCCTCGTCGGAGCCCGGCTCCTGGGCCCCGAAGTCGTTGGCCGGGAAGCCGAGGATCACCAGTCCTTTGTCCTTGTACGTCTCATAGAGCTTCTGCAGGCCTTCATACTGCCCGGTGTAGCCGCACTGGCTGGCGACGTTGACCACGAGCACGACTTTTCCCTTGTAGCTTCCCAGGTCGACCTCGCTGCCGTCGATCTTCTTCATCGTGCCTGAAAGCGGCGATGCCGCCTCTGACCGAGACACCGCCATTGCCAACGCCCCACAGGCGACCCAGACCATCACCAACAACAACGTGCGTTCCCAGATCATGACTCGGTTCTCCCAAGGAAGGGGCAGCGGCTGAATCTCATCCATTGCCGCGGTTATAGCGCCGCGGACCGCCGGCGTCCACTCGGCGAGCCAACGTTCCCGCAGGGCGGTGCGGGCCGCGTGGGCCTCTCATGACGGCCCGGCGGCGAGGATATCGGGGCCGGCGGCCTCGGCGTAGGCGGCGAAGTTCTCGCGGAACCTGCCGGCCAGCCGCCGGGCCTCCCGCTCCCAGGCGGCCTCGTCCTCCCAGGCTTTCCACGGCAGCAGCAGGTCCGCCGGCACCTCCGGCACCTCGGCGACCGCCTCGAGACCGAACACGCCGTCTCTGTGCACCGCCGCGGTGTCGAGGCCGCCGGCATGAATCGCGTCGATGATGCGACGGGTCACGGCGAGGTCGATGCGACGGCCGGATCCGTAGCCGCCACCGGTCCAGCCGGTGTTCACCAGCCAGGCAGTGGCAGCGTGCCGCTCGAGCTTTGCCGCCAGCAGCCGGGCATACTCGGCGGGGTGTCGAACGAGAAAAGCGGCGCTGAAGCAGGCCGAGAAGGCGAGCTGAGGCTCGACGATTCCCATTTCAGTGCCCGCCACCCGCGCGGTGTAGCCTGAGAGAAAGTGATACATCGCCTGCTCGCGGGAGAGCCGGCTCACCGGCGGCAGCACCCCCGAGGCGTCACAGGTCAGGAAGATCACATTGGCAGGATGGCCCCCCACGCAGGGCAGCTTGGCGTTGGCGATGTGCTCGATCGGGTAGGCGGCACGGGTGTTCTCGGTGATCGCGCTCGACTCGAAGTCGACCTGCCGCGTGGCATCGTCGTAGACGACGTTCTCGAGCACCGCCCCGAAACGGATCGCATCGTAGATCTCCGGCTCCCGCTTGCGGGTCAGGTGGATGCACTTGGCATAGCAGCCGCCCTCGATGTTGAACACGCCCGCGTCGCCCCAGCCATGTTCGTCATCGCCGATCAGCCGCCGGGCCGGGTCGGCCGAGAGGGTGGTCTTGCCGGTGCCCGAGAGACCGAAAAAGAGGGCCACGTCGCTTCGTCCCGCCCTGCCCTGCCCCTCGTTGGCCGAGCAGTGCATCGAGAGCACGCCGCGGGCCGGCAGCAGCCAGTGCATCACCGTGAAGATGCCCTTTTTCATCTCGCCGGCATATTCGGTGCCGAGGATCACCACCTCCTGCCGCTCCAACGAGAGGTCGACGCTCGTGCGACCGGTCATCTGGTGGGTCAGGGGGTTGGCCGGGAACTGCCCCGCGTTGAAGACCACGTAATCCGGGGCTCCGAACCGCTCCAGTTCGTCGAGGGTCGGGCGGATCAGCATGTTCTGCATGTAAAGAGCATGGTAGGCGCGGCCGCAGATCACCCGCACCTTGATCCGGCAGGCCGGATCCCAGCCGGCGTAGCCGTCGCAGACGTAGATCTGGTCCCGCGTGTTGAGGTAGTCGATGGCCCGCTGCCGGTTGAGCAGGAAGGTGTGCTCCTCGATCGGATGGTTCACCGGCCCCCACCAGACCTCCCTTTCAGAGGCGGAATGGCGGACGATGTGCTTGTCTTTCGGGCTGCGGCCCGTCTTCGCTCCGGAGCGGATCGCGATCGCGCCGCTCGAGACGATGCCCGCCTGCTCACGGCTGACGGCGTCTTCGTAGAGCCGTCCCGGCGGCGCGTTGCGGACCACCACGGGAACTCGGATTTCATGCGGTGAAAGATCGACATGCACCGGCATCGCTCAAGCCCTCCAGGGAAGATCCTCGAGCCCCATCAGCAGGCTCACCGCCAAGAGCAGACAGGCCGCGGCCAGCAGCATCCAGCCCAGCAGCGAAGGCCGCACCCGCATGGCACGCAATGCCGGCCGCAGGGACCCACACAGTTCGCCCCAGCTCTCGAGCGACGGCCGGCCGCCGACCGCCACGAGCGATACGGCCCGCAGCCCGCGGTCATCGAGATGAATCTGCAGGTTTTTCGTCGGCAGGGCCGCCGACTCACCGGCCCAGCGGGCCGCCGAGTCGAGCGCGGCGACCGCCTCGACCACCAGCGGCCTGAGCTGCTCGACGGTGCAGTTGTAGACCACCAGCCGCGGCCGCGCGAGCAGCAGCAGGCCGGCCACTCCCACCACGTAGGCGATGACCAGCAGCGGCCCGTTCCAGGGAACCGCCGCGAGCAGTGGCCGCACCGCCGCCAGTGGACCGGCCATCACCAGCCCGGAGAGGGCCGCCGCCAAGAGGCCGCCGTCAAGCCCCCCTGAGACGGCCAGTGGCCGTCGCCTCAGGAGCACCACGCCCAGCCCGACCAGATAGGCTGCCAACACGGCAAGCCCGACGGAGAGCGGTGGGTCGTGGAAAAACGCATTCATGAAAAGCCGCGGCAGGCCCGCCGCAGGCCCTGCCGGATCAACGCAGAGCCATCCAGGCCAGGAACACAAGCCACGAAATCTCGACCGCCATGGCGATCACGAAAGTGCCACCGGTCAGCCGCTCGGCCTCCGCGCGGCCCTCGATCCCGTTCATTCCGCCCTGCTCACGGCAAACGAGAAACGATCGCTGAAGGCGTCCTGAAAATCGTAGACGTCGAAAAAGTCTTCCTTGCGATCCTTGCGGGTTTTCCGCATCTGCCCGATCTCGATCATGTTGAACACGATCTCGCCGAAGTCGCGAGTGCTCTCGATTCCCCAGGTGCCGAGCACCTTCCGGGCCAGGAAGCCGTATTGGTCGAGGGCGTACAGCCGGGCCGCCTCGCAGAGTTGCTGGCCGGTGAGGTGCTTCTCCGAGCGGCGTCGGCGGGTGCGGCTGCCGCGGCCACGCTCGCTGCCCCCCTCGAACTCCCGCTCGCCCTCCGAAGTTTCGTTGCCCAGCCCGAGTGTTTCCTGAGCGTAGGTCAGGGCCTCGAGAAGGAACATGTAGGCGTCGATCGTGTAGCGACGGTCCTGCTTCACGAGTTTGAGCAGGGGATGCGAAGGATCGACAAAGGGCATGATGACCGCCGGAACTGGATGATGGTCCCGAGTATACCGCCGGCGACGCCGCCCTCAACCTTGCAGTCGCCCGTCGGCGTCCACCAAACCGGAACTACCTCCCGCCGCGGCCGGAGGCCTCCAAATCCTCGCGAATGAACGTGTAGCCCAGGGGTGTCATCGGCCTGGAAAAATCGCGGATCATGTCGAGACCCTTGTCGATCAAGCTTGTCTTCGGATCGAACTGGTAGACGTCGCGATCCTGCCCTCCGGGTTTGTAGATCTGCATCGCAAAGGGCATCAAATCGCGGGCAGAGAGGATCAGCTCCACCCGGGAGAAGTTGGCCGCGTCGGCCTGCCAGCGGGGAACCGCCTCCAGCCAGACCTGGTCGGCCACCTGCGGGGGCGTGATGATCCGCATCGAGTAGCGGGCCTTGAGCTTGTCGGCCCTGGCACCGAAGACGAACGGCAGAGGGCCGTCACTGATCGCCCGGCCCTGCATTTCCGGCGGCAGCACCGTTTCCCGCAGCTGCCGCTCGGCGTGACGAAACTCGTAAATGCTCGTGCCGTTGCAGACCCAGTGTTCGCCGTTGCCACGCTGCGGCTCATACCGCCGGGCCTCCGGATTCCACTGCCGCGACTCGGTGACCTTGTAGAGTCCCTTGTCGGGCGCGGCATACTTGATCTCGCCGGTGCTCTCCGAAAACGCGAGCCGGTCTCCCTTCTCATCCGGCGGGCTCCAGGCGTTGTATTCCCACTTGTAGAAGGTGCACGACCAGGTCTGCACCGATCCGCTGCGACGCTCCCAGGCGGCGAGCAGGCGATCGAGGGCATCGGTCTCGGCCGGCGTCAGCGGCGGGCGGGCTGCCGCCGGGGGCACGGCGGCGATCCGGGGGCTCTGCGATGTTTCGCCGGGAACCGCGGCGGGCGGTTCCGCTGCGGCGGCCGGTGGGATCAACGCCAGGACTGCCAGCAGGCCCGCCGCCGCGATCAACAGCAGCAGACGGGTGCGATTGACATGTTCGTGCATCCTCGACTCCACCTCGCTTTCGGGCCGCTCACACTCGCATGCCCACCGGGGAGCGAAGACCCTAGCGAAACCCTCGCCGGTCCGCGAGGCCGTTTTCAGGCCGAAACTCCATCCAATGCCAGCTCCCCGGGGCTACAATCCTCGCGTCAAGATACGCATCCCCTCTGGGAGCCCGCTGATGCAGGTCGCCGTCTTTTCAGCCAAGCCTTACGACCGCGAGTTTCTCACTCGAGCGGCGGGCGACTCGGGGATTCGCTGGCAATGGTTTCCCGAGCAGCTACGAGCCGACACGGCGAAGCTCGCCGAGGGCTCGGTGGCGGTGAACTGTTTCGTCAATGACATGCTCGACGAGCCCGCGATCACGGCCCTCGCGGGCCTGGGGGTCAAGCTGCTGACCCTGCGGTGTGCCGGCTTCAACCAGGTCGACCTGGCCGCCGCCAAGGCCTCCGGCCTGCCGGTGGTGCGGGTTCCCGATTATTCCCCCCATGCGGTCGCCGAGCACACCGTGGGGCTGATGCTGACCCTGGCCCGCCGGCTGCACAAGGCCTTCAACCGGGTTCGCGAAGGCAACTTCTCGCTGGAGGGCCTGCTGGGTCTCGACCTCCACGGCCGCAGCGTGGGAGTGGTCGGCACCGGCAAGATCGGCCGCTGCGTCGCCGAGATCATGCTGGGGTTCGGCTGCCGGGTGATTGCCCACGACATCACCGCCGACCCCGATCTCGAAAGCCGGGGCGTGGCCTACGTGTCGCTCGACGAGCTTGTCGCCGAGAGCCGTGTGATCACACTGCACTGCCCGCTGCTGCCGGCCACCCACCACCTGATCAATGCGGAGCGAATCGCCCGTATGCAGCCGGGCGTGATGCTGATCAACACCAGTCGTGGCGGGCTGGTGGATACCTCGGCGGTGATCGATGGGCTCAAAAGCGGCCACATCGGCCACCTCGGACTCGACGTCTACGAGGAGGAAGCTGAGCTGTTCTTCGATGACAAGAGCGGCTCGGTGATCCAGGATGACACGTTCATGCGTCTGCTGACATTTCCCAATGTCGTGGTCACCGCCCACCAGGCCTTCTTCACCCGCGACGCTTTGACTGCCATCGCCTCTCAGACAATTCGCAACCTGCTGCTGTTCCGCGACGGCCTTCCCCTCGAGGCGGTGGTGACGGCGTAATTCCGATCGCGGTTCCGCGGCTGGCTTTCGGGCCGGTGCGGGCCGCACCGGGCTACAGGGCCGCACCGGGCTCCAGGGCCGCACCGGGCTACAGGGCCGCTCGCAGTTCACGCAGCTCGCGGGCAAAGCCGCCGGAGAGGATCGGAAAGCGACACCAGGTTTTGGGGTCGAGATTCTCGTCGTCGAGATGAAACGACGGAGCATACCGCTCCCGCTTCCACTGGTTGCGACTCCAGAGCCGGTAAAACCGCTCGGTCCACTCCGCCAGTTGCCCCGGAGCGTGGGCGGGGAACTCACCGCAGAGCCGTCGCCAGGCCTCGAGGGGCATCTGTTTGTCACGGATCGCCGCCCGCTCCACCGCGTCGAGCACGTCGTAGGGCATCAGATCAGCCTCGTCGCTCTGGCCTGCAGCCGGAGGCCGGAGTTCGGCGGTCGGCTGCTGGGAGGTGACCGCCGCAAGGGCCGGTACCGCCCCGATACCCTGCGGCCCATCCTGTTGAAGCCAACGCAGCCAGCGGCGAAGAAAGGCCTTGTCGATGCCGGCAATCGGAGCAAGGCCGCCCGAAGTGTCGCCGTCCATCGTGGCGTAGCCGACCGCCGCCTCGGAGCGATTGCTGGTGGAGAGCAGAAGCGAATCGAGCACGTTGGCCAGCATCCAGACCGCCGGGGCCCTGGCCCGGGCCTGGATGTTCTGCAGGGCCACGTCATCGCAATCCCAGCTCAGCGGCCGGCCAATCGCCGTCTCCACGAGCCGGCGGTAGTCGGCGGCCGGCGGCTCCACATCGAAGTGGTGAAACCTCGCCCCGATCGCCTCGGCCAGACCTCGGGCCGCGGCGAGGGTGGTCGGCCCGGAGTTGGCTGTGCTTTGGTAGACGCAGGTCAGCACGCGGCCGACGAGTTCCCGGATTTCCGCCTCGACACCGGCCGCCGACAGGCCGCCCTCGAGACCCAAGCGTGTCGCGGCCGCCGCCGTGCCCAGTTCGACCGCGGCCAGCCTTACCGCCAGCATCACCAGGCAGGCCACGGCGGAGGAATCGGCCCCACCGCTGGCCGACACGACAAACCCACGCGAACGGCTCTTGCGTTGGTAGTCAAAAAGCCCCAGGGCCACTGCCCGGGTGAATTCCTCTTCCTTGACCCGCTCGGCCCGCTCCCAGCTCCCGAAAGACGCCTGCGAGGCCTCGGCCGTGCAGGACGGCGGGGTGAAATCGAGGCGGAGCAGGCCTTCGGCTGCCGGCCCCTCGCCGGCCGATTGACGGGCCTGGGTGAGGCGGATCTCGTCGAGATCGATCACCGCGGTGGTCAGCAGCCGATCGTCAAAACAGAAGCGTCGCCCTGCGGCGAGCATGCGGCCGCCGGAGGCGATGAGCACTCCCCCGTCGTAAATCGCCCGGCCCGCCTCGTTGCCGAGCAGGTTGGCGTAGACATAGGCGGTGCCGAAGGCCCGCGAGCCCTCCAGCACGAACCGCCACCGCACCTCCTCCTTGCCGAAGGCGAAGTGGCTCGCCGACGGGTTGAGAATCAGGTCGACACCGCGGGCCGCAAGATCGGCCCCCGGCCTGGCCGCAGCCCAGGCATCTTCGCAGATCTCAAAACCGAGGCGGATCCCGCCGAGATCGAAGCGAAAGTCACCGATCGGCACCCGCCGGCGGCCCTGCCCGAGGTCAAGCTCGACCTCGCCGGTACGACCACGCGGCCAGGGACGGAACCATCGCGGCTCGTAGTGGATGCCCTCACCGGCGAGGTGCCGCTTCGCGACGAACCCTGCAAGCACGCCGTCGACCACCACCGCTACGGCGTCGAAAACCCCGCTCTCAAACCGCACCGGCAGGCCGATGGCCACGGCAATGCCGCCGGTTTCCGGAAGAATCTCACCGAGCACCCTCGCGGCGGTGCGATGCATGCCGGGCGACTGAAAGGCATCCTCGCAGCCATAGCCGCTGACAGCCAGCTCCGGCAGGCAGAGGATACCGACCTGCTGCTGGCGGGCCTCACGGATCGCCGCGATGATTCGATCGCGGTTGCCGTCCCAGTCGAGCGGTGTCTGATTGAGGGCGGTGCCACCCACACGGATCATGTGCATTGGGCCATGATCCGGAGACGATTCTCCGGAGATGATCGCTTCACCGTTCGCCCGGCTCCTCGAGGTAGGTGTAGCCACGGAGCCCCTCTTCGTAGAAGCGGAGAAACCGCCCTGCCTGCCCGTCGCCGATGAGCCCCTCCCGCACCGCCCTCTCGATCGAGGACCGCAGACGCTTCACGAGTTCTTCGGCATCGAACTCGACATAGTCGAGCACCTCCCGCACCGTGTCACCCTTGATCACCGCATCGAGCACGACCTCTCCCTGCTCGTCGGTGCTGACGTGCACGGCGTTGGTATCACCGAAAAGATTGTGGAGATCGCCGAGAATCTCCTGGTAGGCCCCGATCAGAAAGGCCCCCAGGTAATACGGCCCTTGGTCGAGCGGATGCAGCGGGAGCGTCCGCTTCACATCGCGACGGTCGATGAACTGGTCGATCTTGCCGTCGGAATCACAGGTCACATCACCGAGCACCGCCTGCCTTGTCGGCCGCTCGTCGAGCCGATGGATCGGCATCACCGGGAAGAGCTGCTTGATCGCCCAGCTGTCGGGCATCGACTGAAAGAGCGAGAAGTTGCAGAAATAGGTGTCGGAGAGGATCGATTCAAGCCCCTCGAGTTCCTCCGGAACATACTCCAGCTGCTTGGAGAGTTTGCAGATCCGGCGACAGATCGCGAAGTAGAGCCCCTCCGCCGCCGACCGCTGCTCCAGTGGCATGTGGCCGGTGGTGAAGAGGTTCAGCGCGGTGTCGAGCGACTGCTGGGCGTCGTGGAAGCTCTCGAGCAGGTTGCGGACATTCAGATTCTGGTGCGTCTCCACGAGATCGTGCAGCGGCTGCTCGGCGTCGGCCGGGGCCTCCGCCACCTCGACATGCCGCCCCTGCTCCGAGACGCCGAGCACGCTGAACACCAGCACGCTGTGGTAGGCCACCACCGCCCGGCCGCTCTCGGAAAGAATCGTGGGATGGGCCACGCCGGCGTCGTCGCAGGCATTCTTCAC
>Ga0180430_10002505_pt1 | contig 16534 bp, 16 predicted proteins | sample SS_ome_9_FD_132999 | JGI IMG/M metagenome (GOLD analysis project Ga0180430, IMG submission 132999) | Hypersaline lake sediment archaeal communities from the Salton Sea, California, USA - SS_1_S_2 metaG | ecosystem: Environmental > Aquatic > Non-marine Saline and Alkaline > Hypersaline >... | reverse complement strand
GTTGCGTTCGTTGCGTTTGTTGGGTTCGCTTTTTGTCTCTGAACCGTCATTCCGGCGCACGCCGTAATCCAGTAACACCGATAGCTTCTTTTTATTACGCCGTGACTGTTCTTCGTGCACGTAAACGTGCGCGTGCGCGGTTCTTCATGTTCATCGCAAACACCGAGCCCGGTCCAAAACCCGGGGCCATCGCTTTTTCCGGATTCCGGCGTGCAGGCGAATGCCTTTTTTCCCATTCAACGAATCAACCAATCCAACCAATCCAGCCCTACGCCCTCCGACCTCTGATTCCCGACGTCAGACGCTGACTTGTGGCCGCTGAGTTCCGCCCACTGCCCTCAATCACCTGTCGATAAACACGACCGGTGATACGTGGAAGCGTTTGCTCAGAAGCTTGACCTGGCGGAGATTTAATTCACGTTTGCCGGCCAGGATTTCCGATACAACTCCCTGGCTTCCGATTTCCGGAATATTGGACTGATTAATTCCATGCGCCGCCATCAATTCCTTGATTGCATCGATCGAACTGCCGGGAGATTCCGGAACGGACCGGGCTTCATAGGCTTCGACCAGACTTCCCAGTGTTTCCATCAGCGGGGCCAGGGGATGGGATTCGTCATCACCGACTTCATCGATGAGGCCGTCAAGAATTTCGACCAGCTTTTGATAATCGTGTTCGCTGCGCATTATAGTGTATTGCTGCAACCAGACGGGCTTTGTTTCCGCCGATATTGAAAATCGTATATTTCCCGACCTGGTCTGCACTTGGAAATGTTTGACGGAGTTCCACAAACGAATTGAAATTACTGTGTTTCGTGATTCTGTACCAGCCTTCTATCGCTGAAGCGCACTCCGGATGCTTTTCTGAAAATGCAGTCAGTCGTTTCCGAGTGATGATATGCATGCGATCATCTATATCTCATATTGAGATTTTTTTTTGCAAGACTTTTTTATGTGCCTTTGTGCACGTAAACGTTCACGTGTACGTGCACGAAGGCTGTTCACGGTGGACTAAAAAGAAGTCGTCCTTAAAAATAATAGCGCACCCACCATTCCGGTCGGACGATGTCCTGTTTCTCACCGAACTCGGTGTTGGCGGGCCCCACCGGTATGGCGGCACGAAAATTCAGCTCCAGATTGGTCAGGGGCGTCCAGGTCATCCCGGGCTGCAGGTTGAAGCTGAAATCCTGGAGGTTGACAACCGTCGTCATCCAGGGGGTGAAATACAGAATGTCAAAAGGCTCCTTTTGTGAAATTTTGAGATAAAAGTAGTCTTTTGCGAAGTTGCGCTGCTGATAGTAGGGCTGCGTCATCCTTCCGGCGCGCTGAATCGCCGCGGGATCGGCGGTCGCCTGCCATTGGGCGACGGCGGTTTTCTGATAGGCAAAAAAATCCCGCAGCGCATCGCGGTCATAGCCGCTGCCGTTGTGGTAATATTCAGCGATAAAGGTGGTGTCGATTGTATTCAGATAGCGGATGCCCGCCAGCCAGCTGACGGGGTCCGCCAGCGTCTTTTTTACGCTTCCATCTTCTTTCAGGGTAACCCGCGGCACATCCTGCCGATAGGCCAGCTCCGCATGCACTTCTATATTTTCGGCCAGATTTTTCGCGGCATCCAGCCCCAGACTGCGGGGCTGGTCTTCTCCTTCGAAATAGATGAAGTCGATGTCCGTGTCATACCAGAGCAGGTATAGTTTGGCAGCGGCATTCAGAGCATTTTCACCGCCCATCTCCGGATTGGCCCAGTTGTCGATGACCGGCAGCAGCAGCGCTGTCAGGCCGAGGTTTGCCAGGCCCCCGGTGGAAAGACTTTTGATCAGATCGAGCGCTAAAAGGGTGCGCCCCTCCTGGTTCAAGGCCGGGTCGTCGGGGTCTTTGGGGGGATTGAGAAAACCGGCCGGATTCCAGGCATAGCCCTTGCCCCACAGAATTCGTTTCTTGCCGGCGTCCAGCACCAGGTGGGGGGTGGGTGTAAACGAAAAATAGCCTTCATAGAGATCGTTATGCCATTCATTTTTTTCGTAGGTATCTGCGTAAGCGTGATGGGTAAGCAGGTCGGCCTTCAACGGACCCCATTGATAACTGCCGGTAAGCTCCACCTGCGCCTGATATGCGTGCGTTTCGCCGCCGGGATCGTCCTGGTGGTAATTGAGCCGGTAGCGGGCGGCGTCTTCATTCAGCCGGTGGTAGATATACCGCCCTTCAAGGCGGCCGCCGAGTTCGTAGGGTTTTTTTTCGGCTTCCGGAATGATGAAATCATAGTCCCCGGCCATGACCGCCGCTCCGTGCCACATGAGAAGCAGCAAGACAAAGCCGCCAAGCCGCGGGTTCACCGCAGATCCTTAATCCTGGGTAGATAGTTCAAGGTGAAGACTTCATCGGGCAGACGGCGCTTTTTGAGATTCGCCGAAATCATGACGGAGCGGTAGCCCTGGTAAAGCGGGCTGTCGGTTTCCATCACCGCCGGGCGGATGCTGCCTTCACCGATGTCCTTGACCTCTTTGAAATGCAGTGTTTTGATGCGCATGCCGGTGGCGGCGAAGCAATCAATGCGCGAAGGCACCAGCTCTTTTTTCAGCACCCACATTTGGAGCCGGTCATAGGCGACGGTTCCGCTTTTGGCTTTGAGATCCAGCAAATACTGGCCCTGATCCTCCGAGAGATGGGCCACATCGTATTCGACGCCGTAGTCCAGACGCATGATGTCGGCGTTGTTAAAAACGCCGCCCACCACGGACTGCATGCTGGTGATGCGGATGGGTTTGCCCACGTTGGGAATGTAAAGCCACATGTTGTCGCCCAGACGCAGCGTGGCGCGCCCCGCTTCACTGGCCGGCGATATGAACAGGGTCACCACCTTGTCCTGGTCTTTTTTCAAAAACCACAGCACAAATTCCTTTTTTCGGCCGTCCGGTTCGATGTTGATGATTTTGCGGTACATTTCAAGATCACCCGGCTGCAGGTTGCGGTCGACCTGTGCCAGGATCTGCGGTCCGGTCAGGGGGTCGCCGTGTCCGGCGGCCGGGCCCAGCAGCACCAGGCACAGTACCAGAAAGCAGGCAGGGTGTTTCAAATGCATATCAGGTTCCCTTCAATCGTCGATTAAACATGGCGCAGGGCCTCCACCGGTTCCAGGCGGGCCGCCTTGGCCGCCGGCTGCAGACTGGCCAGAATGGAGACGCCCAGTACGATCAGGCAGGCGAGGATGACATCTCGGGGGTCGGCGGCCGGCGCCAGGGTGAAAATTTGATTGGAACGTCCGAAGGCGACATCCACACCCTGCAGACGCAGCACCCAGAGCGTCCCGATGCCGACGACGGCGCCGGCCAAAGCGCTGGCCAGCCCCAGACAGAAGCCCTCCGCCACAAAAAGGGCCATAATGCGGCCCGGTCGGGTCCCCATGGCGGCCAGGGTGCCGATTTCGCGCACCCTTTCGTAAACACTCATCATCATGACATTGAGCACGCTGATCAGGACCACAGCGATCAGGATTACCTTGATGCCCAGCGTCATGACGTCGATCATGCGGACGACATTGTAAAAGGGAGTGAGCTGATCCCAGGTGTGCAGCTCGTACATGGGTCGGCCCTGTGGATTGGTGACGGGCGCCAGCTCCCCCCACAAGCGTTGCGCCACTGCGGCCAGCTGATCAAATTCATCCGCCCGCACCGCCACTTCACTGACCTCTAATGCTTCCATGCGCAGCAGCGCGGCGGCGTCGTCGATGTGCAGGTAACCGTCCCTGCCCCCCGGACCCATCAGACTTTCCACAACCCCGGCCACCTTGAAGGTCATGCCGTTGACCGAACCGTCCTTGTTGTTGGCCACCAGTACGACGGTGTCTCCGGTTTTTATGGCCATGCCCTTCGCGAGTACTTCCGGCAGCAGGACTTCTCCTTTTTCCAACAACACATCTTTATGGAGAGGCTGCTTGATGCGCGACTGCAGAAGCGGGACGACCGCCAGTTCTTTCTGCGGATCAACGCCGTTGAGACGCACATTGGTGGTTTGCGCATAGTTGCTCAACATGGCGCCGAACTTGATACGGGCTGAAAAGGCCGCCACGCCCCGGGTTTGCGCCAGCAGATTCGACAACTTTTTAAAAGCGTTGGCGGGCAGCATGCGATCCAGCGGCAGATTATCGATGCTGGCCGTATACCCTTGGCGGTGCACCTGGAAATGGCTCAGCACCGAATCGGTGATCTGGCTCACGATGGCCCGCTTGAAAGCATCGCTCAGCCCCACGAACACGATGACCGCCACCACGCCGACCGCGATCAGCAGTCCCGTCAGCAGAGTGCGGCGCTTGTAGCGCAGCAGATTTTTCAACGCCAGGCGCAGGACGTTAAACACCACGGTCCTCCTTGCCGATGTTCGGTTGATCGATCAAGCGGCCGTCTTCCAGATAAAAAGTGATTTCGGCCTGATCCATAATCCGGGGATCGTGGGTGGAAAAAACGAAGGTGGTGCCGAATTCATCGCGCATTTGCTTCATTAAATCCACGACCTTGTGGGCGGTTGCCCCATCCAGGTTGGCGGTGGGCTCGTCGGCCAGCACCAGGGCCGGATTGCCGACCAGGGCCCGGGCGACGGCGACGCGCTGTTTCTGCCCACCGGACAGTTGGGCCGGGTATTTGTGGGCCTGATTTTCCATTGCGACTGCCGTCAGCACACGGACCACGGCCGGCCGGCGTTGATTTTTGGGCATGTTGCGGATCATCAACAGGGGGTATTCGATATTTTCGTACACCGTCAGTACGGGCAGAAGATTGAAATCCTGAAACACAAAACCAAGATTCTCCCCCCTGAAAACAGCGCCGGCGTGCCGGGTCATGCGGCCGATAACGCGGCCGGCCACCGTCACCGTGCCCCGGCTGGGGCGATCCAGGCCGCCGATGAGATTAAGTGCGGTGGACTTCCCGCTGCCGGAGGGGCCCACCAGTGCGGTAAAAGCCCCTTTGGAGATTTGCAGGTTGACATGGGAAAGGGCGGCGACATCCACCTCTCCCGCGCGATAGACTTTGGAGACATCTTCGAAGGTCACGATGGTCATGGGGTCTCCAACAGGAAGAAGGTCTCTGTGTGCGGCCACAGAGACCTTCGAACGGGGTCGTCGAACGCCTTCCTGGTAAGCGTGCAAGGGGCTGGTTTTTGCTTGAAAGCGGGAGAAAAAAAATGCGCCGTGCAGCGGCAAAGCATTATTTTACGCGGTCCTTCAAGGCCTTTCCTGCAGCGAATTTCGGTACGTTGGATGCCGCGATTTGTATTTCTTCGCCGGTTTGAGGATTTCGGCCTTTGCGGGCATTTCTTCGGCTGACCTTGAAGGTGCCGAATCCCACCAGTGAAACGGATTCGCCGTCCGCCAATGTATCCGTGATACTTGAAAAAACACAATCCACCGCCGCCTGTGCTTCCTTTTTGGTGCTTACAACCTTGGCCACTTCGTTGACTAAATCACCTTTGTTCATGCTTTTCTCCTTTCCTTGGTCATTGCGGTTTTCAGTATCAACGCTTGCCGTCTGCCTGATGAAACAACAACATATCTGATAGCACAATTCATGATCGTATGGCAAAACATATTATTCGCCGGCGCATCCTTGTTTTCAGCAGCGGCGGTAGCCCGTTCTCAATCCGCTTTTTGAAAACACGATCTGCCACAGCTGATTGCGCCGCGATCGGAAACCGCCGGCGCAGGACAGCAGGTAGTAGGTCCACATGCGGAAAAAACGTTCGTCGTACTTGGCGATAATTTTGTGCCGGTTTCGGGCCAAATTGGCGTGCCAGGCCATCAGGGTTTTATCATAAGACGGCCCGAAGCTGTGCCAGTCTTCCAGAACCAGCAGCCCTTCGGCGGCGGATGCAATCTGCCGGGCGGACGGCAGCATTGAATTGGGGAAAATGTATTTGCCGATCCAGGGGTCTACCGTGCTCGCTGTGGTGTTGCGGGCGATGGTGTGCAGCAGGAACAATCCATCGTCGGTTAAGCATCGGTTGACGACCTGCATGAAACGGCGATAATTTTTAAATCCCACATGCTCGAACATGCCGATGGAAACGATGCGCTCAAAGGACCGGTCGATGGATCGGTAGTCCTGAAGCGCAATGTTGACCGGCAAACCCCTGCAGTATTCACCGGCGAAATCGGCCTGCTCCCGGGATACCGTGACGCCCACAACCGAAACACCATATTTTTCGGCGGCCCACCTGGCAAAACCGCCCCAGCCGCAGCCGATGTCCAGAACGGCCATCCCCGGTTTAAGGCGCAATTTGCGGCAGGTTAAATCCAGCTTGGCCTGCTGGGCTTCGTCCAGCGTGGACGCATTTTCCCAGTAGCCGCAGGAATAGTTCATGCGTTTGTCCAGCATGAGACGGAATAAGTCGTTGCCGATGTCGTAATGGCGCCGGCCGATGACATAGGCCTTTGAACCGCGCTGGGCGTTAAAGAGCTTGGCCTTGACAACAGCTGTAAATAATCCTTTTTGCCGCCTGGCGGTTTGATCCAGCCGGGCGCTTAGAACTTTGTCAAAAAACTGGTCCAGCGCTTCACAGCGCCACCAGCCGTCCATGTAGCTTTCTCCCAGCGCCAGCGAACCACCCGCCAGGACACGCGCGAAAAAAGCCGCGTTGTCGACCTTCAAATCCCAGATTCTGTTGCCGTTGATATGGACATCGACCTGCGCCAGAAGACGTCGAACCAAAAGTTCTGCATTTGCATGCTTCATAAGCGCCATCCTTTTTAAGCGTTTTCGCCGATGAAGCCTCTGTTATAAATTTTATCCGGTCCCACTAAACGCTTTCTTCATAAATGAAAAAATGCAGACCGGCATTTCCGGCAGGCACCATAGCAAAACAATCGGATTCGCGCACTTTTTTTTTGCCGGGATTGAAACACTTTTACAGAGACGGGGTTTGTTATCGGGAGATTTTCTGTTATGCTCCCTGCCGCTGCCTGATGAACAGGGAGGCGGTAACCTTTTCTCCTGCTGACCGGGATGTGGTATGAATCGGCTCGTTGGCGTGTTGCTGGTGACCTTGTTTGCCGTCGTGGTCGGTCTGAACGCTATTTTCGCCCGCATCAGCTATGATGCCGGCGCCGACCCGGTCACCTTTCTTTTCATGCGCTTTCTGATCGCCCTGCCGATCATGTTTCTGATCATGAAAAAGCGCGGTCTTGCCATTCCACGCGGAAAATTGCTGCTGTCCCTGATCTTGATCGGCAGCCTCAGCGCGGGGACGCTCATCTGTTTTTTTGTTTCGATTCAGCTTGCACCGGTGAATCTGGTCATTATCATCACCTACCTGTATCCGGCCATTGTCACTGTGTTGTCCGCATTGATTCTGCGGCAGACGATCACCGGGATAAAAACCGTCGCGCTGGTGATTGCGACCATCGGGATTCTGCTGGCGATCGGCATCGAAAGCGGCGGCTATGCCGTCGGCATTGTGCTGGCTGCGGCGACGGCCGTTCTGCATTCCATTTATCTGATATGCGGCAGTGTTCTGGTAAAACGGGCGGGAACATTTTCGGCCGCGACCATTTTTTTTGTGACCGCGGTGGTCATATTCGGTCTGGTGACAGCGGTCCAGGGGCCGCAATGGCCGGTGAACCGCAGCGGCTGGCTGGCTATTATCGCCAGTGCCCTGGTTTCGACGGTGCTGGGGCGGATTGTATTTTACGAAGGGATTCAACGCATCGACATATCCAATGCCTCCATCATTTGCACCTTTGAAGTGGTAGTGACGGTTGCCCTGTCGGTTGTTGTTCTGGGGGAAAGCCTGAGCCTTTTGAAAATGGTCGGCGCCGCATTGGTGATAACGTCCGTCATCATGCTCGCCCGCAGTGAATATGTCGCCGCACACGCCAGAATCAACCCCGCGGTTTCACGCTGATGCCGGGCCGCCGGACTGGCATCCATGATGCGGCCGTTCGGATCGACCATCACAAAGCCATCGCGGGTGCCGTTGAAAAGTTCGCGGTAGCGCCGTTCACCGGCCTGCATGCGTCGGTTCATTTCGATGCGATAAAGTGGCGGCGGACAGATCGCCGGCCAGTTCTTCAAACAGGCTTTGCACTTCGTTGTCACGGGAAAAAGCGGCAGGGACCATCACACATAGAAGACTGAAAATGGAATTCTCGTATATGTCGCCGGTCGAACTGATGCGGGCCTTGATCGACAGGGCCGGTCAAGCTGAACCCGCAGTCAACGCATTTTCCTATCGCTTTTTTGAAGACGCCTTGAAAGCGGCCCGGCAGGCGGTAGACCGCTAGTTAAAGGACCGGGCTTATCCGCTGGATATCGCCTCCCTGACGCCGAAAGTCATGATTCCGCACGAATTCGACGACATCAGGGGATGGAAAATCGCCTATTCCATGGATCTAGGCTTTCACGAGGTGGATGAAGCCGTCCGGCGCAACACCCACAAAGCCCTGGATGTATTCAGGGAGCTGGGGGCCGTCGTCGAAGCAGTGGACATCGGCTGGAGTGAGGAATCCATCAAGGCCGCCCTGGATCACTTGAGCTACTGCACCATGGGGGCTTACATTTTGCAGTTTTACCGCCAAGACAAGGATCAGCTCACGGGCTATGCGCGCATGTTTGCCGAGCGGGTGCAAAAGGTCGACGTCATGCAAGCCTATGAAGCCGAGATGGTCACCGCGAAAATGTGGGCCGCTTTAAGCGCCGTCTTCGAGCACTGCCACCTGTTCATCTGTCCGACGATCGCCTGCACCGGGGTGAAAGCCGACTTCGACTACAGCAAAGATACGGTCGCTATCAACGGCAGCCCGGTGGAGCCCACGCTGGGCTGGGTCATGACCTATCCCTTCAACATGCTCAGCCGCTGCCCGGTCATGGCCCTGCCGTCGGGCCGGGCCGCCAACAACGTGCCCACCGGCATTCAGATCGTGGGGCGCCCCTACGACGATCTCAGCGTCTTCCAGGCGGCCGCCGGTTACGAGAACGCCGTCGGGCCGCTGTTCGACGTCCGGAATCGACCGACATTCGACGCCTAGCGTGTTTGGATTTCATGCGGGACAAATGTGCCGCCGGCCGGCTGGAAATCCATCAGCATTCGAAAGCCCTTCCGCTGCTCCGGTTGCAGCGGCTCCAGATCCACGATTTATCAGGGAACGGATTGATAAAAGCGGCCGGCGTCGCTGAACAGGCGGTCCAGCACCTGTGATTTCAGATAGGGCATGTGCCCGCCGCGGTAAACCTTCAGCTGAATGTTGCAGCGGATTTCCGGATGCAGGTCCATTTGCCGGATCGCGATTTCAGATGCAAAATAGGGGGTGACCAGGTCATACACCCCGTGTACAATCATGGTGTGCATGCCGGGATTGAGGGTCATGGCCTGTTTCAGATCGGCAACCGCTTCGGCGAACCCCTGCTGCCCCTGAATGCCTGAACGCCAGTTCCAGGCCTTGAACACATCGGCGTTCAGCAGAAGATAGGGCAGGTCGGTTTGAAAATCGAGGCTGTTGCGGACATAATCGTTAAACGCCGCGGTCAACGGGGCTTTAAGACGGGAAAGGTACAGATCGCCGCCGGCAAACTGCCGCGTGGGATTCGGGTCGATCATGGCAATGGAACCATCGTAGAGGCTGAGGACCCGGTGCTGATCCGCCGGCAGCTGCTTGACATATAATGCCGGCGGGATCCGCCCGCGCCAGCGCTGCAGTACATCAGGGCCAAGGCCGGTGAACCGGCGGGTTTGATCCATCCAGTCCCGGCTGAACAAACCCGATGCCAGGCCGCTCAGATAGCCGGACAGCGCAAAGTGTTCTGCTTCCGCCGGCACGCTGCGCGAGGAAAAGCCGTTTTTGTCCACGGCGGGATCGTGATCGCCGCCATGCACCGCTGCAACCGCTGCATAGCTCGGCAGCAGAACCACCCAGGGCCAGAGGCTGCGCTCATCCCCTCGCAGCATGCCGAAATCCAGCGCCGGTGAGATCAGTACCAGGCCGCTTGGCGCGATGCCGAATTGGGACTGCAGCAGGATGGAGAGCCGGGCCGCACGAAAGCCGCCGTAGCTTTCGCCGGCCAGAAAAAGGGGTGAAAGCCAGCGTTCTTCGACGGTGAGATAGGTGCGGATAAAGCGGGCCAGCGTTTCGGCATCCTCTGCAACCCCCCAAACGTCGGCGGCATCGGATGAATTGTCAGGCGGCATGGATTTACGGGCCGCGTCCGTTGCCGGCGCCTGACCGCTGTCCGATGGAATGGCGCGACTGTAGCCGGTGCCGATGGGATCGACAAAAACCAGATCGGTGAAGGCCAGCCAGCTTTTGGCATTGTCCGCCATCCGGGCGGGGGTCGGGGGCACCGTACCATCCGGGTTGAACAGGACACGACGCGGCCCCATGGCGCCCAGGTGAAGATAGGCCGAGGCGGCGCCCGGACCGCCGTTGAAAACGAATGTCAGCGGCCGCGAGGCGTTGTCCGCCGCCCGGGCCGTATAGGCAATATAGAAAATCCGTCCGATCGGCCCGGCCTGCTTGTCTTTGACCGTCACAGAGGCCGCCGTGGCCGTATAGGCCATTTCTCCGGAATCCAGCTTGAGGGAATGGCGGGTGACCGACCGCAGGGAGGGATCCAGAACGCCCGCGTAATCCGCCGCCGCCGGCGCCGTCGTCGCCTGCGATGCATTCAGACCTCCGGGCACGAGGCATTGAATCGCGCACAAAATTAGAATAAGAAACAAATTGATGGGTTTCATTCTTGTCTCCAGCACGTTGCTTTTATACCGGTTGTCATAAATATGTTCCATTTGGTCTACTATCTCATGCAATGCAGGCAGAACCGACAGCGGAACATAATTCCGACAAACGCTCTATTCTCATGTTCGATGCAGTAAACTAAGGCGCTGATGGGGTATGTCAAGGCGGGAAAATGGTTTGGGCCGCCATAGAGGAGGAAGAAAGATGCAGGTGTTGACGGATGAGTTGCAAAAAGGGCTGCAAAAAAACAGCACCAAACCCGCGGTTTCATTCTTCAAAGGGGCGGACCGGAAAACCCGGCTGACCTTTTGCGACCTGGACAGAGACGCGAACCGGCTTGCAAACTTCCTAGCGGCCCACGGCGTGGGAGGAGGGGACCGTGTCGTACTGCTGCTGGACAAATCGCTCTTGTTCGTGACCGCCCACCTGGCCGTTCAGAAAATCGGCGCCGTGACCGTTCCCTTGAACCCCGGCTATAAATCCGCGGAGCTTCAGTATTTTTTAAAGGACGCCGAACCGATTCTGGCGCTGGTCAACCGTTCCAAAGCGTCGGTGATCGCCGACATCGACCCGCGGCTTGCGGTCATCGCTGTTGACGATGACCACCGCTATGAAGACATCCACTTTTTCAACACCGCTGCAGACACGCCGCCGCCGGTCGACATCCGACCGGAGGATCCCTCTCTGATTATCTACACCTCCGGTACCACGGGGGATCCCAAAGGGGCGGTGCTGACGCAGCGGAATTTGATGCACAACGCCCGGCTGATCATCGACGGCTGGGCGATTTCGGAAAATGATGTGCTCTGCCACGCGCTGCCGCTTTTTCACGTTCACGGGCTCTGTTTTGCCCTGCACACCTGCCTGCTGACCGGGGCGCACATCCTGATGCTGGACCGGTTCGATCCGGAGACGGTGGTTCGCGTCCTGCGGCAGACCCGCAAGGATTTTACCTGCAGCCTGTTTATGGCGGTGCCGGCCATGTACAACCGCCTGATGGATGTCGTCGGCCGCAAACGCACGCATGCCTTTGACCACGTCCGCCTGTGGGCCTCGGGATCCGCTCCGCTGCTGGCCAAGGATTTTACGCAGCTCACCGCGGTCTTCGGCAAAGAGCCGCTGGAAAGGGAGGGGATGACGGAGACGGGCATGAACTTTTCGAACCCGCTGCAGGGGAAAAGAAAGCCCGGTTCCATCGGACTGGCGCTGCCGGATCTGGCGGTCCGCATTGTCGATCCGGACACATCCGCGGATGTTGCGCCGGGAGAAACCGGCGAATTCTGGCTGAAAAGCCCTTCCATTTTTCCGGGCTACTGGAAAAAGCCGGTGGAAACCGCAGCGGCTTTTGAAGACGGGTGGTTCAAAACCGGCGATCTGGGCCGCAGAGACGCGGACGGATACTACTTTTTGACCGATCGATTGAAAAACATTATCATCTCAGGTGGGGAGAACGTGTCCCCGGCCGAGATCGAAGCCGTCATCAACCAGGTCGACGGCGTCGTCGAATCCTGCGTCGTGGGGATTCCCGATCCCCAATGGGGCGAAAAGATCGTGGCCGCCGTCGTCGGAAAACCGCAGGCGGGCGACATCCGCCGGCAAATTCAAAACGCCTGCCGACGTGACCTCCACAACTGGAAATGCCCCAAAGAAATCCTTCTGATGGAGCGGCTGCCCAAAAACACGATGGGCAAAATAAGGCGGGATGCGGTGCATTCCCGCTTTGATACGGCCGGTTAAACCGGGAGCGGGGGGCAAAAGAGCGATGCTGGATCCTGGATGCTGACCTGCGCTTGCCGAAATTAGGTTGGGATCGTTAAGTTCGTTAAGTTCGTTGGGTTTGTTGGGTTCGTTGCGTTGCTGTTTTTCCTGTTTAACCATTCAACGAATCAACCCATCTTTTCTATCGATCAACCCGGCCGCTCCGCCGCCTGCCGCCCCGCCGCCCGCAGAGCGGAGCCGGGCCGGCGGCCCGGCTGAAACCCGGAACCGGTTCTCCACCCGCCGGTGCCCGATAACCATTGACATATCAGACGCTTTTTTCTACTCTGCCAGTATTCGGCGCCGCGAAAACAACAGCGTCAATTCATACCATCACTGTTTAGAAACAAACCGGAGCATGTTATGACAAGAATCGGCCGACACAACGGCCTGATCGATGTCGAGGGCGTACAGGTGGGGCATTTCGGCGATCCGGCGGCGGCGTGCGGGGTGACCGTGGTGCTGTGCCCGGAAGGCGGGGTCGCCGGCGTGGACGTGCGGGGCGCCGCGCCCGGCACCCGCGAGACCGATCTGCTGCGTCCTCTGAACCTGGTGGAAAAAGTGCAGGCCGTTGTGCTCTCCGGGGGATCGGTGTATGGCCTGGCGACGGCCGACGGGGTGGTCCGCTGGCTGGGGGAGCGGGGTTTCGGCTTCCCTCTGGACGACGAAGGGCACGTCGTGCCCATCGTTCCGGCCGCCGTGCTGTTCGATCTGGGCCGCGGGGCGGATTTCGTTCCCGCCATCGAAGCCGGCTGGGGGCGGGCCGCTTGTGAAAACGTCGATGGCGGCCGGGTCCTGAAAGGCTGCGTCGGGGCCGGCACAGGGGCCGTGGCCGGCGGCATCAAGGGCGGCTATGGTTCCGCCAGCTGCATACTGGAGAGCGGTTTGACGGTCGCCGCCGGGGTGGCGGTGAATTCTTTTGGTGCGGTGGTCAATCCGGACAACGGCCTGCTGTGGGATGAGAACCTGGAAGTCAACGCCGAATTCGGATCGCTGTCCAAGCGGCCGGTGCAGTGTCCGCCGCCGGGCGCGGGTGCACCGGGGCGCAATACCACCATCGGCGTGATCGCCGTGGACGCATGTCTGACCAAAGCCCAGGCCCAGAAAATCGCTCAGATGGCCCACGACGGCATGGCCAGGGTGATTCGACCGGCGCACACCTTTTTTGACGGCGACACCCTTTTCTGCATCGGTACCGGTAAAAAAGATCTGCCCGCGGCGCCGGGATTTTTTGCCAGCCCGTTTGCCGCCGCCGTCAGTGAACTGGGCCGCGCCGCGGCCGACTGTACGGCGCGCGCGATCATTCACGGCATTATGGCTGCGCAGAGCACGACCTACGCCGCCGCCTTTCGCGATCTGCCGCAGCGCTGACCGATCGCGGATCATAACCCACTACATCACCGAGGAGGACCCATGAAAAAAGGACTGTTCATTCTGCTGCTGCTGGCATTGTTCGTTGCCGTGGGAACGGTAAACGCCGCGACCCCTAAAAAGGGCGGCTCGCTGATGGTGTGTCAGCCGGCCGAACCGCCGGGCCTGGATCCCACCGCCAACACGGCGGCGGCCATCGACCGGGTGGTGTTCGCCAACATCTACGAGGGGCTCATCAAGGTCAACAGCCAGGGTGAATTCATCCCCGGCCTGGCCACGCAGTGGACGGTGTCCCCCTGCGGCAAAATCTACACCTTCCATCTGAGGAAAGGCGTGACCTTTCACAACGGCGAAGCGTTCAACGCGGCCGTGGCCCGGTGGAACATCGAGCGCGCCAAGGGAGAGGGCACCGTCAACCCCCATCCTGAGTACTTTGCCGGCATCGAAAACATCGCCGCGCCGGACGATTTCACCCTGGTGGTGACCTTGAAAGATGTGGACGCCCTTTTCATCGCCCACATGGCCGAAGGCGACGCAGTGATGCTGCCCATGCAGGGTTATGAAAACGCCAAATCCAATCCGGTGGGAACCGGTCCCTTCAAGTTTGTCAAGTGGGTCCGCGGCGACCGGGTGGAAATGGAGCGCTTTGACGGCTACTGGAATCCGCAGCTGCCTTATCTGGACAAGGTCACCTTCAAATTCATCGGCGACGCCAGTGCCCAGATCGCCGCCCTCAAGGCCGGCGACATCGATGTCATCGGCTACATCGCCGCGCCGGAATCGGCCATGGCCCTGGACAAGGACAGCCGCTTCAAGGTGTTCGCCGGCACAACCACCGGTGAGGTCATCATGTCCACCAACAACAAGGCCGCGCCCTTTGACAACAAAAAGGTGCGTCAGGCCATGGCCTGCGCCATCGACCGCAAGACCGTGGTGGATTTAGTCATGTTCGGCTATGGCACACCCATCGGCTCCCACTGGTCGCCGTCCACTCCTTACTACGTGGATCTGACCGGCAAATTCGCCTATAACCCCGACCGGGCCCGCAAACTGCTGGCGGAAGCCGGATATCCGGACGGGTTCGAGGCCACCATCAAGCTGCCGGCCATTTATTCCTACTCCAAACGGGCCGGCGAAGTGATTGCGGACATGCTGGGCAAGGTGGGCATCCGCCTGGACATCGAGATCGTCGAGTGGGGCCAGTGGATCGAGCGCATCTTCAAGAAGAAAGAGTTCCAGTTGACCATGATCGGCCACGTGGAGGCCTGGGACATCGGCATCTACGCCAACCCGGACTACTATTTCCAGTACGATTCCCAGACGTTCCGGGATGCCTACGCCAATGCGCTCAAGGCGCCCAACGAAGCTGAAAAGGCCAAGTGGTTCGGTCGCTGCCAGGAGATCATCGCCGAAGACGCCGTCAACGGCTACATGTTTTCCGCCCCCAGCCTGCCGGCCATGAAAGTCGGCGTCATGGGCTGGTGGGAGAACTATCCCACCATTGCGCTGGACTGCACCGAAGTCTGGTGGCAGTAGGAAGCAGAAGGGTTCGAGAGTTTATTGCGTTCGTTGGGTTTGTTGCGTTATCTGGGTTGGAACGGTTGACTGCTTAAAGGGATGAATGGTTGAATGGGCTATTCGTTAATTGGTTGAATGGTTGATTCGTTAAATGGGAAAACTGCAATTGCAGTCCCCAATCCAACCAATCCAACGAACCCAACCAATCCAACCAATTCAACCAATCCAACCAACATAACCAATCCAACCCATTCAACCAAAAATGACCCGTTTTATCATCAAAAAAATCATCACCCTGATCGTGCTGCTGTTTCTGGTGTCGCTCACGGTGTTTTCGGTGCTGTTCGTGCTGCCCGGGGACCCGGCCCAGATCATTCTGGGGTTGAACGCGACCCCCGAGACCCTGGCCAACCTGCGCGCCGAGCTCGGCCTGGACCGTCCCTTCTGGGTGCAGTACGGCGACTGGATCGCATCCATGCTGTCCGGCCGGGGGAGCATGTCGATCAACTACGACATGCCCGTGTTTCAGCTGATCGTGTCCCGGCTGGCGGTGACCGGGCCGCTGGCGCTGATGGCCATGCTGTTCGGCATCGTCATCTCCATGCCCATGGGCATTTACGCGGCGCGGCATCAGAACCGGCCGGGCGACATGGTGGTCATGGCCTTCACCCAGCTGGGACTGGCCACGCCGGAGTTCTGGCTGGGCATTCTGCTGATCCTGCTGCTGTCCGTGAAATGGGGTTTGTTTCCCGCCGGCGGCTTTCCCGGCTGGTCCGCCGACTTCTGGGGCTCGGTGAACGCTCTTTTGCTGCCGGCCTTTGCCCTGGGCGCCATACGCGCTTCCATTCTGGCGCGCATTACGCGCTCTTCCATGCTGGACGTGCTGCGCGAAGACTACGTGCGTACGGCGCGGGCCAAAGGCCTGCGGGAGCGCACCGTCATCTACGTGCACGCTCTCAAGAACGCCCTGATACCGGTGCTGACCATTCTGGGCCTGCAGCTGGGCCAACTGCTGGCGGGTGCCATTATCATCGAAAACGTGTACTACCTGCCCGGCCTGGGACGTCTGGTATTCCAGGCCATCGGGCAGCGGGATTTGCCAGTGGTGCGGGAGATCGTACTCTTCATGGCCGCGGCGGTGGTGCTCGTCAACTTTCTGGTGGATCTTTT
>Ga0180430_10002503_pt1 | contig 16549 bp, 9 predicted proteins | sample SS_ome_9_FD_132999 | JGI IMG/M metagenome (GOLD analysis project Ga0180430, IMG submission 132999) | Hypersaline lake sediment archaeal communities from the Salton Sea, California, USA - SS_1_S_2 metaG | ecosystem: Environmental > Aquatic > Non-marine Saline and Alkaline > Hypersaline > Sediment... | reverse complement strand
GGCTTTAGGTTCCTCTTTGGGCTCCTCGGCTTTAGGCTCCTCTTTAGGCTCCTCGGCTTTAGGTTCCTCTTTGGGCTCCTCGGCTTTAGGTTCCTCGGCTTTAGGTTCCTCGGCTTTAGGCTCCTCTACTGCGGGGGCTTCAGCTCCTTCTTCTGCAGCGGCTTCTTCAGTCACTTCTTCTCCTTCTTCTTCAGCCACTATTTCGGAACGCTTCTTCTCAATCTCCAGTGCCCTGGCTTCTTTGATCTTGGTCTCTTCATCCAGACGGCTCTTTGCCTCTTTATCGGCGGAAGATTTAATCTGATCTACTTTGGCCTGGATTTTCTGCTCTTTCTCAGTCATCCATGCCTGGAACCTTTTTTCGGCTTCCGCCTCATCAAATGCTCCTTTTTTCACACCTTCTAAGAGGTGCTTCTTGTACAATACTCCTTTGTAGGATAAGATAGCTCTACATGTATCGGTAGGTTGAGCGCCTTTCTGCAGCCATTCTAAGGCTTTGTTGAAATCTAAGATAATGGTGGCAGGATTGGTATTGGGATTATACTGACCCAATGATTCAATAAATTTACCATCACGTGGCGCCCTGCTATCAGCAACTACAATAGAGTAGATCGCCTGAAATTTGCGACCCTGTCTTTGTAATCTGATCTTTGCTGGCATACTCTTTTACATTTAATTAATAAATACCTACGCATTTAGCGACCGCAAAGGTAGTATTAATCAGGTAATATGCAAAGAAGACGAAGCTTTTAAAAGGAGCGTAGACGCAATCCCACATAAATGGTTCTGGGTGCTCCGGGGCCATATATGTAATTGCTGTCCCGGTCACGAAGTGTATCAAAGTCATTCTGATAGGCATTGGTCAGATTTTTCACTCCGGCGAAAACTTCCAGACCGCTGTCCACCACATCAAATTTAAAGGTATATCCTACCTTAAATCCCAGTTCAAAAAAAGAAGGGGTAGTTTTATACTCGTCCACGGTCTGCTCTGGCGCCCCGGCAAAATGTGTCATAAGCATGCTTCCTGTATATACTCCTGAAATGGAAGCGTTAAAACGATCGCCGGGTGTCAGTGCATAGGTAACATAACCATACCGATTGGGGGTTCTGAGGAATTCCCTTTTAGGATCAAGCCCCTCAATGTTCTCCACGGCTTCATCATACAGACTGGTTTGAAGGGTATAACCCGCTTCCACCTGCATTTTTTTGTTGTAGTTTCCTCTCAATTCAAGGGTAATACCCTGGACGGCAGCGCCCGATCCATTTCTTTTCTCAAATACATCTCCAAATTCGTCCTGTCCTATGGGCTGGAGAAAGAAAGCATCATTCAGCTTGGTGTAAAATCCTTCCAGGGTAAAACCTGCAATAAATTTCTCTGTGGCCTTATCATAATTCACAGATCCGCTTAAGCTTTGTGACCTTTCTTCCACCAGGGCAGGAGATAAAACCACGCGGGAGACTCCTCCACCGGCAAAAGCTATGTGCATATCCGCATCAAAGGCCTGGGGTGCCCTGAATCCTGTTCCCCAGGTTAGACGGAACTGGGTAAAGGTCCTAAGTTTGTATAAGAGGCTCACCCTGGGACTGAATATCACCCGGTCCACCAGGTTGTGCTTGTCAGCCCTTACACCCGCCAGCAAAGTAATTCCTTTTCTGATCTCCCAATCGCTTTGCAGGAAGGCTCCGAAATTGCCGGTGGTCTGATCCAGTACATACTGATAAGCCCGTATGCTGTCCATTACATCGTCGTAGACATATTCTGCTCCAACGGTTAACACGTTTATTCCGCCCAGGAAATCTTCCACACGATGGTTCACCTGGGTACCTGCCTGAAGAGTATAGTTGTAGGTGAATCCGTAAGGTGGGTTACTCAGATGCTCACTGATACCTGCAGAATCATAGGGAACGATTCCTGTATAGTGCCTCCTGTCGGTCCTTTGCCCGGCCAGATAGGCAATAAAGGCGCTGTTATCGTCATTAAAGTTGATCTGGTAGTCCAGTCCTCCCATCAAGACATTGTGTGTGCGTTCCTCGGACTGCTTGGCCATATGGGCCGGCTCATTCACCATCTCACCTCCAAAGCGGTATTCAGACAGGGAGCTGAAACTTAACTCCAGTTTCTGATTGTAGCGTGGCTTGAAAAAGAGGGTCGCCCCAAACGAATTGTTGGCCAATTGCGGAAGCTCTGAGTAATTATCCCCGTTGTGATCATATGCCTCTCTCATTCTCCGGTTCACAAATATGGAGGCCCCGGCGTTGTTCTTGTGGGTCAGCATGTTCAAGTTCCCGGATAGTACATTGTCCATCGCCTGACCATTGATCAGTGAAGAGTTTACACTGATATCGTAACTGCTTTCTTTGGGAATCCGGGTAATTACATTAACAGTTCCTCCGATAGCGCTGGATCCATAAAGGGCCGATCCTCCTCCTCGAACCACTTCAATGCGTTCCACCATGTTGGCAGGAATCTGCTCCATGCCATACAATCCGGTAAGCGGACTAAAGACCGGACGGCCATTAATCAGAATCTGGGAATAACCTCCTCCCAGACCATTCATCCTGAGCTGGGTATAATTACAGGTCTGGCAATCGGTCTCCACCCTTAATCCCGGCTGGAATTTCAGACCCTCAGAAATATTGCAGGCCTGAGTCTGATCCAACAGTTTGGCGTCAATCACATTCACAATCACTGCGGCATCGGTCTGCCTTTTGAAAGTTTTGGTACCGGTGATCACCACCTCATCGATGGCCATGGTTTCGGCTTCCAGTACAAAATTTACCTCAAGTACCTCATCTTCTTTGATGGTAATCTCCTTCTTTACTGTAGTATATCCCACAGAAGCCGCCACCAGAATATGGGTCCCCGGCTCCAGGTCAATAAGCATATAGTGCCCGGTAACATCCGTAGCAGTCCCAATGGTAGTGCCTTCAATATGAACGGTGGCGAACGGTATATGCTCCCCCTGGGATTGAACATCTCCAAAGATATTTGCATCTGTATGCTGCGCCTGTAAGTTTAATGCTGAAACCGCCAAAAGAAGGGTCAGCAGAATTTTCGCTGGATATTTCATGGGAAAAGTTAGGTACATAGAGTGTAACCACTTAAGCAGCATGATGGTTCAAACCAGATCAGATAATATGGAGAATTGTGAGAAATTTGTGACTTAGCGCACAATAAACTTCTTGGTGAGGACTTGTTTTCCGACAGTGACCCTGAGAAAATAAATACCTGATTTGGGGTTGTCCAGGGTAACATTAGCGGTGAATGAAGTATTCTCCTTTACCAGATCCCTGGAAATATCCTTCACCTGCTTTCCCGTGATATCGTAAACCTTTGCGGTCACCTTTTCTGTACCCTGATAATCGAGGGTCAGTTGAAATCTGCCATCGGAGGGATTGGGGAACACCTTGATCTCCTTTTCGCTAAGCTCCACTTTAAGCGGGTCCCCATCTGGAATCTCTGCCCTGTGGCCATAGAGCTGCGAGGTGTGTAGAACACCCAGTAAAATCATTCCAAATACAAGCAGAGTAGATTTTTTCATCGCCCAAATATATGCAAAAATCCTGCCAATAATTTATCAACATGGGAAATTCATTGGGCTATTTGGGCTAACTTTACTTTCCATGTTTTTGATTTTTGATACCGAAACCACAGGGCTGCCGCTTAGAGACAATGCCCCTATTTCTGAGGTAGATAACTGGCCCAGAGTAGTCCAGGTAGCCTGGCAGCTACACGACGAAAGCGGGCAGCTTGTTGAGCATGACAACCTGTTGATCGTGCCAGAAGGCTTTGAAATTCCCTATTCAGCCGAGAAAGTTCATAAGATTTCCACGGAAAAGGCGCGCTTACATGGTGTAGCCCTTGAACAGGCCTTGCTTAAGTTCAATGAATCTCTGGAAAAGACCTCCTACTTAGTGGGGCACAACATCCGTTTTGACATGAATGCCCTGGGTGCAGAGTTCATCAGGGCAGGTGTTGAATCCCGATTTCTGGAGCTGAAGCAGGTCTGTACTATGAATTCCAGCACGGAGTTTATGAAACTACCTGGTGGAAGAGGTGGAAAGTTTAAGCCGCCCAAGCTGATGGAGCTCTATGAACACCTGTTTGATGAGCAGTTTCCGGAAGCCCACAATGCATCAGCCGATGTGGAAGCGACTACCCGATGCTTTTTTGAATTGCTGAGGAAAAAAATCATCCTCCCGGAATCTCTGGGGCTTACTCAGGAACAGTTTAACAAGTTCATCTCCTTGAACCAGGGAAAGGTAAGTTTAGCTGGAATCGACCATCGCCCCAATTGGGAAGCAAAGGCTGAGAGCGAAGAATCCTCCTCTGCTGCCCAGGAGGATGCCAGGGTGACTGAATCGGAATCGGTGGAGTTCTGTCACCTTCATGTCCATACGCAGTATTCTATCCTGGATGGAGCTGCCAGCATACCCGATCTACTGAAAAAGGCCGTAACCGATGGCATGCGCGCCGTAGCTATCACAGATCATGGAAACATGTTCGGGGTAAAGGAGTTTCACAACGAAGCCACCAAAAGGGGCATCAAACCGATCCTGGGTTGTGAAGCCTACATTGCCCGGCGCGAAAGAACTTCCAGAAAGGATAAGAATCTGGATGCTTTCGATCACGTGGTTCTCCTGGCAAAAAACCATAAGGGATACCAGAACCTGACCACCATGATTTCCCTGGGCTGGACAGAGGGCTTCTACTACAAACCTCGTATTGACCGTGAATTGCTGGAAAAATACCAGGACGGGATTATTTGTCTTTCGGCCTGTCTGGGCGGGGAAATTCCGCAGGCCATCATGCACCGTTCGGTGGAGGAAGCCGAAAAGATTGCCCTGGAGTACAAGAGGATATTCGGGGAGGACTTCTACCTGGAACTGATGCGACACCGTACCGATGATCCGGGCATGAACAAACTGGTGTTTGACGATCAGAAGTTTGTCAATCGCACCCTGTTGGAACTGGGTAGGAAACTGAATATCAAATGCGTGGCTTCCAACGATGTTCACTTTGTGAATATGGAAGATGCCGAGGCCCACGATCACCTGATCTGCCTCAATACAGGGAAGGATCTGGATGACCCAACCAGAATGCGTTACACACGTCAGGAGTGGTTCAAAACCCAGGAGGAAATGAGGGATGTGTTCTCGGATCATCCTGAGGTCTTAAACCAAACCATTGAAATTGCAGACAAGGTGGAGCAATATGAGCTGGATACCAAGCCTGTAATGCCCTATTATCCGCTTCCAGACGGCTTCGACAATGAGGATGCCTACCTGCGGCATATTACCTACGAAGGAGCAGGGAAGCGCTATGCTGAAATCACCGATGAGATACGGGAACGAATAGATTTTGAACTGGGAACCATTCAGCGGATGGGATTTCCGGGCTATTTTCTTATCGTTCAGGACTTCATATCAGCTGCCCGTGAAATGGGGGTATCCGTGGGCCCGGGAAGGGGCTCGGCTGCAGGCTCAGCAGTTGCCTATTGCCTGGCAATCACCGATATCGATCCCATAGCATACGATCTGCTTTTTGAGCGCTTCCTGAATCCCGATCGAATTTCCATGCCTGATATCGACATCGATTTTGACGAGGATGGTCGCGACGAGGTGCTCAAATGGGTTGTGAATAAGTATGGACACGACCGAGTGGCTCACATCATCACTTTTGGAACGATGGCCGCAAAAATGGCCATCAGAGATGTGGCCAGGATACAGAAACTTCCCTTGCCTGAAGCCGATCGTCTGGCTAAGATGATACCCGAACGACCGGGCACAACTTTTGCCAAAGCCTTTGAAGAAGTACCCGACCTAAAGGCAGAAAGAGATTCTTCCAACCCTCTTGTTTCCAACACTCTGAGGATCGCTCAAAGGCTGGAGGGATCGGTGAGACAGGTGGGCCTTCATGCCTGCGGGGTCATCATTGGCAGAAACAGCCTCACCGAGCATCTTCCGGTGTGTAAGTTTAAGGACTCTGAGCTTTTGGTTACACAGTTCGACGGCCACTTCGTAGAAGATGTGGGCATGCTCAAAATGGACTTTCTGGGTCTTAAAACCCTGTCCATCATCAAAGATGCTATCATAAACATTCGCGACTCCCGGGGAATCGAGATCGATATTGACCATATCCCCATGGACGACCAGGCTACCTTTGATCTGTATTCCAGGGGAGAGACCACCGGTCTTTTCCAGTTTGAATCGCCTGGAATGAAAAAGTATCTGAAAGACCTGAAGCCCAACCGCTTTGAGGACCTGATTGCTATGAATGCACTTTACAGGCCGGGTCCCATGGAATATATTCCTTCCTTCATTAACCGGAAGCATGGCAAGGAAAAGATCGTATACGACCTTCCCGAAATGGAAGAATACCTGGAGGACACCTATGGTATTACGGTGTACCAGGAGCAGGTGATGTTGCTTTCCCGAAAACTGGCGGGTTTTTCCAGGGGAGAAGCCGATTCCCTCAGAAAAGCCATGGGCAAGAAGATCAAAAAAATGATGGACGAGCTCAAGGTAAAATTTGAGGCTGGCGCGAAGAAGAATGGAATATCCAAGCAAAAAATAGACAAAATCTGGTCAGACTGGGAAGCATTTGCCCAGTATGCTTTTAACAAATCTCACTCCACCTGTTATGCCTATGTAAGCTATCAAACCGCTTACCTGAAAGCCAACTACCCGGCAGAATTCATGGCTGCGGTTCTGAGCAGGAACATTACCGATATTAAAAAGATCGGACAATTTATGGATGAATGCAGGAGAATGGGTATTTCCATCCTGGGTCCGGATGTAAACGAAAGTAATGTAAGGTTCACGGTAAACAGCAAGGGCGATATCCGTTTCGGACTGGGTGCCATCAAAGGAGTAGGCGAGAATGCGGTAACAAGCATCATTGAAGAGCGTAGCAAGCAAGGGCCGTTCCCCGATATTTATGACTTCGTGGAACGCAACGACCTCCATCAGATCAATCGCAAAAATTTCGAAGGCCTGGCAGTAGCAGGGGCACTGGATTGTTTTAAAACGCTGAGCAGAAGTCAGTACATGGAGACCATCGATGATGAGGATCCCACCTTCATCGAACAGCTTATAAAATTTGGCAATCAGATCCAGTACGAGAGGAACACTCCCCAGCAAAATTTATTCGGAGAGGCCAGTTCCATAGCCATTTCCAGACCCGAAGCGCCGGAGGTGAGCCCCTGGGAAGATATCACAACCTGTAAGCACGAGAAAGAACTTCTGGGATTCTACCTCACTTCGCACCCTTTGGATAGATTCAAGCTGGAAATTGATGCCTTCTGTCAGCAAAAACTGGAAGATTTAAGTGACCTGCAGGAATTCAGGGGTCGGGACGTGGTGTTCTGCGGCATGGTCAAAACGGTGAGGGATGGAGTGGATCAATGGCGTAATAAGCCCTATCTTCTGGCTCAGCTGGAAGACTATACCGATACTTTCAATTTAAGGCTGAAGAATGACGATTATGTAAATTTCAAACAATACTTCCTCCCTGATGTGGCCTTAATGATTCGAGCTACCGTCAATGAATGGAGCCCCCGGGATGAACCAAACAGGAAGATATATTCCCTGAAACTTAAGATGGTCTATATGCTAGCCGATGTCCGCGATAAACTGGTGAAGTCGGTTGATGTTAGTCTGAATATCAATCAGATAAATCCTATCATTGTGGACAAACTTGAAAGCTTCACGGTAAAGGAGGGTGGAAAGATCCTGAAATTCCATATCCACGATCAGGATAGCAATATGCAACTAAAGTTATTCTCGCGTAATAAGCAGGTGGAACTCAACGATGAATTTATTAACTATCTTAAGGATAACCCCGGATTCGAATTCCGGCTTGCATAATTGTTTTTTTTATAATTTTGACCCATAATTTTTACACTAACAATACTTGAACATGGCATTAGAAGCAACCGACGGCAATTTTGAAGAGCTGGTACTGAAATCAGATAAACCTGTAATCGTTGACTTTTGGGCGGAGTGGTGTGGCCCCTGCCGCATGGTAGGCCCTATTGTGGAAGAAGTAGGCGTTGATTACGAAGGCAAAGCTGTAGTAGCAAAAGTAGATGTAGATAGCAACCCTGGAATTACTGCAAAATACGGGATCAGGAATATCCCTACCATTCTATTCTTTAAAAACGGTGAAGTTGTTGACAAACAGGTAGGAGCGGTTCCAAAAAGCACCATTGTAGGCAAATTGGACGCACAGCTCTAGCAACTTAGTCCAGTTTTAGAACCTTCTCCCGATCACCAGGATATCATCCAGTTGCTCAATATCTCCTCTCCATTTTTCAATGGTTTGATTGAGTATGCTTCGCTGCTGAGGCATGGATTCGGGCTGGATCTTCAATAGGAGTTCCTTAAATTTCCTGTATTTGAATTTCTTCCTTAATTCGCCCCCGAACTGATCGGAATAACCATCTGAAAAGAGATATACCGTATCGCCCGGTAGGACATCCATGCGATGATTCTGAAAAACGGCTTCCGTTTTGAAGGCTGAGCGGCCAATGGATATTTTATCGGCTTTGGTCTCCAGGATTTCACCATCCCGTACCAGATAAAGAGGATTAAAGGCTCCCGAATACTCCAGGTACTTCCCTTTCTTATCATAGCATACAAGAGCCAGGTCCATGCCATCGTATACATCGCCCATATCGCTTCTTTGTTGAAGTGTTTGCAGGATCTCCTTATTCAGCTGTGTGAGAATCCTACCCGGTTCCAGAATGCCATATTCCCGTACAATTTTTGTGAGCGAATTGTGACCAATTATGGACATAAAGGCCCCGGGAACTCCATGGCCGGTGCAATCCACCGCTGAGAAAAACTCCTTGTCTCCTACCTCCGTGAACCAGTAAAAATCGCCACTGACAATGTCTTTGGGCTTAAACAGTATGAAAGTGTCGGGGTAAGGAGATTCTTCAGGCAGAATGGCAAACTGAATGCGCTTGGCATAATGTATACTATCGGTAATATCTTTATTTTTCTGAGCCAGCTCCTCTTTCTGAGCTACCACAATGGCAGTGCGGTCCCTCACCCTTTCTTCCAGTACGGCATTTTCCCTTTTCAGAGCACGCTCTCTGATTTTGATGTAGCTTATGATCAAGAGTCCCAGGGCAAGCACAAAGGACACTATGAAATACCAGGTGAGATAAAAAGGTGGTCTGATAACAAAACGAAAGGAGGTAGGCTCACTGTTCCATACCCCTGCTGTATTTCTGGCCTTTACCATAAAGGTATATCTGCCATGGGGCAATGCCGGATATATTTCACTGGTCCCTCTGTCGGGCTGGCGCCATTCTTCTTCAATTCCTTTCAGCATGATGGAGTAGAGAACCTCGTCGGGATTCAGTGTGATACTTCCGTATTCAAAAGTAATGGAGTTCTGCCTGTGAGAAAGAGACAGACCCTTGCTCATTTCCACCTGCTCATGGTTGACTTCCATACCGTATATGCGGGTGGTAAGCTCATGGGGAATGCGAAATTCGCGTGAGGGATTGTAGCGGGTAACACCCATTACCGTTCCAAACCACATACTCCCGGCACGGTCGGCACAAGAAGCATGTGGGCTAGTTTCTATACCCACAAAACCACTTTTCCTGGTATAGGAGTAAAATCTTTGCTCACTTCTGGAATAAATGTTTAAGCCCTTGTTGGTTCCCACATATATGTTGTCAAATTGGTCCACATTCACCAGGTTGATGTGGTTGGCCAGAAGCCCGCCAACATTACCATCGAAAACCTTAATCAGCTCCTGGTTTTCCGGATCATACTGTATCAGGCCCATGCCCAGGGTTCCTATCCATATGAGCCCTTCACCGTCCTCTGCAAAGCAGGTGGGAGTAAAATCGAAACCCAGGTCAAGGGGAACAAACTCACCCCCATCGATCAGAGTCACTCCCCTTCCTTCCGATCCTACCCAAACCCTGTTCTGGCGGTCCACAAGCAAGGCCGAGATGGAATTTCCCAGAAGGTTCACTTCGTAGGACCTCAAAAACAAATTCACCAGCTCCCTGTTTTCAATGTCATAGTAAATCAAACCGTCCATGGTCCCTATCCAGAGGAAGTTGTCCTGATCAATCTCCATGGCACTAACCAGTTTCTGGCTAATGTTGGGATTTAAGTCTTCCTCCACGATAAAATCTCCGCTTCGGCTGTAAATAGATACGCCTTTATCAAAAGTTCCGATCCATACATTTCCATCCCTGTCTTCTTTCAGGAATTCAATTTCTTCACCCTGAAGATTCAGGAAGTCTCTCATACTTTCTCCTCCGGCTGAACGACTAAGGATGCTTATCCCCTCACTGGTTCCAAACCAATACGTTCCGTTAGCACGCTCCAGAATGGCGCTAACCTGTGGATTAATCAGGCCGTCTTCCTTATGGTAGGAGACAAAATCATCCCCCTTGTAGACACATAATCCATTGCCCTCGGTTCCAATGAGCAAATTTCCCTCACGATCCTGAAACATGGACCATATCTTCATTCCCGGGAAACCATTTCTGGTGCTAAATAGCTGTAGCTTGTTTTCCGGACTGATCCTGACCACACCATCTTCATAGGTCCCGGCCCATATATTACCATCCCTGTCCTCCAAAAGGGTAGAGATCCAGTTGGAGGTTAACCCGGCCTTCACCAGATCATACATCACAGTACTGTCAATACGAGGATTATATCTGTACAGTCCACCGTGATATTTTCCAACCCAGGTCCTTCCGCGACTGTCAACCAAAACAGTAGTGGTCGGATCCCCGGTTGGGACTCCATGAACCGTTAAGCGCTCAAAATGGCTGCTGTCTGTTTCACTGTATTTCAGTACTCCAAGTTCTGTAACAAAGTATATCCTTCCTTCCTGATCGTACGAGTGGCCATAAACCTCATTGGATACTTCATTACCTGCAAAATGTTCAATCTGAAATTGATCGGGCGAAGCCTCCGGATTTAAGAGTTTGATGATTCCGGCACCTACCGTGGTAAACCATAGGTTCCCTTCACGATCCAAAAGTATGGAAGAAATCGTGGATTGTTGGATGATCTCCTCTAAGGATTCAATTTTCTGAAATGAGTGACCATCATAAAAGGATATACCACCTTCCTTATGTCCAAACCACAGCTTACCGGTATGATCTTCACATATGGCCCTCACCCCTCCTTCAGCCATTCCATCGATGGAGGTATAATTCACAAATTCAACTCCGTTGAAGCTGGTCACTCCCACTCTCGTCCCCAACCAGTATAGGTCGTTGCTGTCCTGAATAATATGATGAATCGTGGACTGCGACAGACCGTCGGAGACTGAAAATTGATCAAAATAGAACTGCTGCCCGTGAAGAGCCAAGGCCCAGAGGCCAAGTAATAGGCAACAAATTCTCCTGGGGATCCCCATTTTAGTAATCTTTCGGCATGAAGAAGAAGGTACCATCTTCGTCTTCCAGACCTGAAATCTTTCCGAATTGTGGAGTTTGCTGATTTGTATTTTCTACTGCCGAAATGACCCTTAGCACGATGTTCTCTATGGGAACACAATTGCTTGGGTTGTTGGTGAGCACATTGGCAAAGGTACGTGTGAACTGACTGTCGTCTACTGCCAATTCATATCCTGCAGAGGAAAATACCTGTGACGATTTGAATCTGGTGGAAGCCCAGTCGTCGCAATTTCGCTCCTGTATGCCCGATCGCATTGCCTGGTAAAAGCTTGGCCCGGTTTCACAGGCGTCGGTGATGACCAGGGTGTGGGTCAGGAAATCGGGATAGCCCTGCATGGCGGCCTTCAGGGCCTTGATGTCGTAATAAGTGAACTCATCATCCCTGGAAGCATCCACCGGTATCCAGTATCCGCTTTCATTCACAAATTTTCCATGCCCTGCATACCAGACCAGAATACTGTTAACCCTGTTGCTGCGTATCATATCCCTCAACTCGATGGAAAAAAACTTGGACAGTTGAGATTTGGTCATATTCTTCCGGTGAATCACATTGTGCACCTGGTAATTTGCGAGGGCCGAACGCATCATGGATACATCCTTGGTGGGTCCTTCCAGACTGGCAAAAGCCTCGTAATCGGAATTCTCTATGAAAATGGCCCATGTTTTACCCATGGGATTGTTTTCAAAGGTTTGAGCGTCCCTGTTCAACCTGTATTCGATCTCCGATTGATTCCCGAATTCATCTTCAACCCGAACCGTAATTTTGCTTTTGTTGGCCACCTTAACGATGGCGGTGAAGTTGGGATTCAGATCGCTGGGGATGTAACTTGCCATCACGCTATCGATATAGATACTCTTGATGCGGCTCTCATCCTGTATTTTCCCTTCCACATAAATCTGCGGATCGTTGTTGTCGAGATAGAGGATATTGTTATCCGATCCGTAGGGTGCAATCATTCTAACCAGTGGAGGATCAATCTCGGTAAGTCGGATAGGGAAAATGGCAGTTTCGGAATTGTTATAGACATCCGAAACCTGGACTGTAATCTGGCTGGCATTGGTGAGATTTACGCTGGCCAAAAACTTGTATCCTTCCTCAGTTTCTTCCACTGGCACAGAAAAACCATTAACCTGGAGGGAGGCGATCTTACTCTGGTCTTCCACCATTCCTGTCACATTCAGGATGAGTGTTTCTTTCGACACATCAATGGTGTTTGCATCGTTGGAAATAGGATCTATAAGGCTCACTTTGGGCCTGTTCTCCTCCCGGTTCAGTTCAAACATCCTTTCCGTGGCTTCCTTATGCAAACGCTGCGCTGTCCCATCGTATTCAGACATGCTCAACAATTTGTTATAATCCAGTAAAGCTTTTTCGTAATCCCTGATTGCTTCATAAGCTCCTGCCCTTTTGTAATAAAGCTCGGCGTTTTCCGCATCCAGCTCTATGGCTTTGCTATAATCCAGGATGGCATAGCCCGGCTGATTCAGCTTGTTGTTTATGTCTCCTCTTAAGAGGAAAATACGTGGCTCGTCGGCATATTCCACAGACGCCATGGAAAGCTGATCGCTTGCTTTCAGATAGTTACCCTGTGCAGATAAAACCTGGCTTTGCAAGAGGATTCCTTCCAGATGACGGGGATCAAGCTGAAGCACCTGGGTAACTTCCATTCCGGCTTCGTTATACTTCTCCAGTCGATACAGCAGCTGTGCATAGGCAAAATGGGTGGCTACTACCCGCCTGTTTTTCTGAAGGGATTGCTTGTAGGCCTGTTCTGCCTCTGCATCCATTCCCAGTTTCTCATAAACCTGTGCCAGGTTGAAGTAGGCTTGTTCATCTTCTTTGAGCTTCAGGCACCTCTGGCAATCTTCCAGGGCCTTTTCATACTGTTCCAGTGCCATATAAACGGCCTGTCTTACCTGAAAAGCCTCCAGAAAATTTTTCTTCAGGCTGATGGCAGTACTCAGCTTCATCAGGGCAAACTGATAGTTGCCTTCCTGGTACCATTCCTTCCCTGAGAAAAAATAAAGCTCCTCGTCCTTTTCATCAAATACCAGTGCGCGGTCGTAGTCCTCCGCTGCACTTTTATGTTCTCCTGTCCTGGAGTAAGCCAGTGCCCTGCTCACGTAAGCCTTTTCATAGTCCGGATCCAGCTCAATGGCTTTGGTGTACTGAGCAATTGCATCCTGGTAATTAATTGCCTTCGTAAAATCCTCCCCGGCTTTAAAATATTGTTTGGCTGTTTGTGCCTGAATCAATGCAGGAAAAACAAACAGCAGCAGCACCAAAATATGCAGGGTCCTCTTCATGATTTCAAACCTTTAACATTATCCCTAAACCTACTGATATGTACGCAGTTTAATAAAAAATCGTTACTATTTCACGTCAAATTAGACAAATATATGATTAAGATGCATAGGAACATCCCTATGATCCATGAAGGGTGCTTTCTTTGTTTCTGAACACAGCAAGTTCTGCGTCACCAATTTTGATCGTTTCATCAGGTTTTTCGTTGATTTCAGGTGATTTCACACCCTGCGAAAAACGCATTTTCCCGGTAAATACCCTGGCTTCGTCCCACAAACCTGAGGCCAGGAAGGAATTGTGCATTTCTGCTCCCCCTTCCACAAAAATGGAGGTAATCTGCTGGTCGAATAACTCCTCCATCACATCCACCAATTCGTAGGAGGGATCGGCGTGAACCGTACGGATCTTCCCTGAATAATTACGCTGAACTCCCGAGAACACTATTGTTTCCTGAGTACCATCGAGAATATGGGCATTGTCGGACAAACGACCTCGTCGATCCATCGTAATTCGCAAAGGATTTGCACCGGTCCACCTTCTTGTATTAAGCCGGGGATTGTCAGCGATAACTGTATTGGTCCCGACCATGATGGCCGACTCTTCGCTTCTCCATTTATGGACCAGAGTCCGGCAAACTTCATTGCTGATCCACCTGGGCCCTTCCTGATCACCCGGTTCCCTTTCCAGATCGATATATCCATCCGCTGTTTGCGCCCATTTCAGAATGACATAGGGTCTCCTGTAATTGATATAGTGGAAAAACCTCCTGTTCAGATGAAGCCCATCCTCCTCCAAACAACTGGTTTCAACCTCTATGCCGGCTTCCTCAAGATGCCTTATGCCCTTACCATTCACACTGGGGAAAGGATCTGTATTGGATATTACCACTCTGCGAATGCCCTTCTGGGAAATAAGCATGGAGCAGGGAGGGGTTTTTCCATGATGGGAACAGGGCTCCAGGTTGCAGTAAAGGGTTGCCTGGTTTAACAGGGAGGAATCTTTGACGGAACGAATTGCATTCACTTCGGCGTGCGGTCCTCCAAATTCATGATGAAAACCCTCTCCTATGATACGGTCATCATAAACAAGTACCGCTCCCACCAGAGGATTGGTCTTGGTCATTCCTAAACCCTTGCGCGCCAGCTCAAAGCAACGACGCATGTATATTTTATCCTTCTCCGTAATCAAGATTTCCCTTTATTCGTACTTTTGAATTATGCTCGAAAATCGTGCCACACTGCATCAGCTCAGGTTCCACCTCCTGGCTGAACTCAGGAAACGTTACTCAGAAAATGAAAGCGGATCCATCACCAGACTGATCCTGGAGCACTGTGGTTTTCCCCTCTCTGTTTGCCTCCGCGAGCCAGACAAAATAACACCTTCTCAAGTAATTACACAAATTAATCACATTATTGAGGAAATCCATGTGGGAAGGCCCATTCAGCACATACTGGGAATTACTCAGTTTTGTGAGCTGAAAATTGGGGTGAATGGGGATGTTCTTATTCCCAGACCTGAAACCGAAGCTTTGGTCTATAGAATCCTCTCTTCCCAGGATCAGACATATTCAAAGATCATCGATCTCGGGACGGGTTCTGGTTGCATAGCCCTGGCCCTGAAAAAACAATTCCCCGAGGCTGATGTCTTAGGTCTGGATCTTAGCCGGCAGGCATTATCGGTGGCTGAGCAAAATGCTAAGCTAAACCATCTTGATGTAGAATGGCTGCAGCGGGATTTGCGGGATCTTCCTGCCCTGAAGGAGCTCAAAGATCAAAAAGAAGGATTCGACCTGGTAGTTAGCAACCCGCCCTATGTAAGGGAGAGCGAACAAAAGCTAATGGAAGAGCAGGTTCTGGATTATGAACCCCATCAGGCCCTTTTTGTGAGTGATCAGGACCCCCTGTTCTACTACCGAAGCATACTTTATTTTTGTAATACCTTTCTTCTGAAAGGGGGACATCTGTGGGTGGAAATCAATGAGGCCTTTGGACAGGAGACCGCTTCCTTGTTTAAAACGGGAGGATTAAAACAGGTGGAAGTAAAGAAAGATATTCACGAAAAAGACAGATTTATCCATGCAAGGAAGTGAATCGACAGAATACAAAGAAGCCCTCAGAAAGGCTGCTGCACTCTGCAGTCGAACAGAGCAGTGCAGCAGGCAGATACTGGAAAAGTTGTATCACTGGAACATCTCAGAGGAAGATTCACAAAGGATCATCGAAGAGTTGAAGCAGGAGAAATATCTGGACGACCAGAGATACGCCAGAATGTTTACCAGGGATAAATTTCGATTTAATGTGTGGGGGAAAGTCAAAATATCTGTGATGCTAAGAAGGAAAGGTATTGCGGAATCCATGATCAAAGAAGCGATGAACGAGCTGGATGAGGATGCCTATTATGAGGCATGTGCCAAACTAATCTCGGAGAAAGCCCTTACACTCAAAGATAAGAATCACTTTGCCCGGAAAGGAAAACTCTTCAGGCATGCAGCGCAGAGAGGCTTTGAGTCTGAACTGATCCACCAGATCCTTAACAAGGTCCTTCCCGAATAATCTTTTTTCTATCTTTGGTGAAATTCGAGTAGATATGATTACAAGCGAGCAAAGCAAAGATCTCAGCAGGCGCCAGGATGCGTTAAGGAGGCATCTTTGACGTAGATGGCCTTACCATCCGCATAGAAGAAGAAGAACAAAAGACCCACGATCCGGATTTCTGGAACGATCCCAAATCGGCAGAGGAACAACTGAAAAAGATTGCCCGGCTCAAAAGTTGGGTAGATGGCTATAAGGAGGTGCAT
>Ga0180430_10002501_pt1 | contig 16550 bp, 14 predicted proteins | sample SS_ome_9_FD_132999 | JGI IMG/M metagenome (GOLD analysis project Ga0180430, IMG submission 132999) | Hypersaline lake sediment archaeal communities from the Salton Sea, California, USA - SS_1_S_2 metaG | ecosystem: Environmental > Aquatic > Non-marine Saline and Alkaline > Hypersaline >... | reverse complement strand
TCTCTCTTCTCGGCGGCGCGGCTACGATTGGGTCTGGCTACCTGTCAGCCCGGGTGGCTGCCAGCGCGGCCAGGGATATCCGGGCTGCGGTCTTTAAAAAAGTGGAAAGTTTTACCAGTGCGGAGTTTTCAAGGTTTTCTACTGCCTCACTGATCACGAGATCCACGAATGATGTCACCCAGGTACAAACGGTGATCTTCATGTTCATGCGCATGGTGCTTTTCGCTCCAATTATGGGCATTGGCGGAGTGATCCGGGCCATCGATAAGAGCGCCAATATGTGGTGGCTGATAGGTCTGGCCGTTTTGGTGCTGGTAGGCATGATCATGGTTGTGTTTTCAGTTGCCGTTCCCAAATTCAAGCTGATGCAGGATCTGATCGATCGGCTCAACCTGGTGACCAGGGAAAATCTGACAGGGATGATGGTTATCCGGGCTTTCAATAAACAGGATGATGAATTGGTCAGGTTTGATAAAGCCAATCAGGATCTGACAGACACTGGACTTTTCATCGCTCGGGTGATGGTGATCATGATGCCCTTGATGATGTTGATCATGAATGGTCTGTCACTGGCGATAATCTGGGTCGGTGCTCATCAGATCGCTGAATCCGCCATGCAGGTTGGCGATATGATGGCGTTTATCCAGTATGCCATGCAGATTGTGATGTCATTCTTAATGATGTCGATGATGTTCATATTCCTGCCGCGCGCTGCAGTTTCAGGTGCTCGAATTGCAGATGTCTTGGAAACTGACATTGAGATTCAGGATCCAGATGAGCCTAAATCTTTCCCATCACCTTTCCGGGGAGAGATCGAATTCAGAGATGTGTCATTTAAATATCCGGATGCGGAAGATGAGATCATTCACGATATCAATTTCACCGCCAGGCCCGGGGAGACGACCGCTTTTATCGGCTCAACCGGCTGCGGAAAATCAACGGTGATTAACCTGATACCGAGATTCTACGATGTTACCCAGGGATCAGTTTTGCTGGACGGAGTGGATATCCGGGAAGTCAGTCAGAGTGATCTGAGAGATCGGATAGGTTACGTTCCTCAAAAGGGAACCCTGTTCACAGGAACGATCGAAAGTAATCTGCTTTACGCGGATAAAGGTGCCGCCCCAGAAGATGTTCGGGAGGCACTGGATATTGCCCAGGCAAGTGAATTCGTCTTTGACGATGAAAAGGGTCTTGATTCTGAAATATCCCAGGGAGGAACAAATGTTTCCGGAGGCCAAAGGCAGCGTTTATCGATCGCTAGGGCCTTGGTCAAAAAGCCCCCCATTTACATCTTTGATGACAGCTTCTCGGCATTGGATTTCAAAACTGATTCAACCCTCCGCCGAGAATTAAGAGAAAAGACCGGAGAAAGCACCGTTTTGATCGTAACGCAACGGGTTGCCACGGTAAAGAACGCTGACCAGATCATCGTTCTTGATAAAGGGCGTGTGGTTGGCAAAGGCAATCACCAGGTCCTGATGAAAACCTGTGAGACATATCAGGAGATCGCATCCTCACAGTTGAGCGAGGAGGAATTGGCATGAGTGAGAATAATCGCAAAACGACACCAAATCGTCCAGCGGGTGGTCCTGTGCGAGGACCGGGTCCACGACGAGGGCCTGGTGGACATATGGGAATGATGAAGGGGGATAAAGCCCGGGATTTCAAGGGCACGATGGCGAAACTTCTTGATTATTTAGGGGCCTATAGGATCGGCATCTTGATCGTGATGGTATTCGCCATAGCTTCCACGGTATTCAATATCATCGGCCCCAAGATCCTCGGTAGAGCTACGACAAAGCTTTTTGAAGGTGTGATGGCGATGATAGCCGGAAGCGGGGCTGGGATAGATTTTGATTATATCGGCCGGATTATTTTGATCACGACCGGCTTGTATTTGGGATCAACGCTCTTCAGCTATATTCAGGGATGGATCATGTCCGGTATATCTGTGGATATTACCTACCGGTTCCGGAAAGATATCTCTGAGAAGATCAACCGCATGCCTTTCAAATATTTTGATAACACCAGCCAGGGTGAGGTGTTGTCCAGGATCACCAATGATGTTGATACAGTGAACCAGACCTTAAGCCAGAGTCTCTCTCAAATCATCACTTCCGTGGTGACTGTGGTCGGTGTGCTGGTAATGATGCTGACCATCAGCTGGCAGATGACCCTGGTGGCCCTGATGATCATTCCTATTTCGTCCGGGGTTGTGATGCTGATCGTTCGACAATCTCAAAAATACTTCACCCAGCAGCAGGAGTACCTGGGCCATGTCAACGGGCACGTGGAAGAGATGTTTGGGGGCCACCTGGTAATGAAAGCTTTTAACGGCGAAGAGGAAAGCGTGGAAAAATTCGAGGGTTTGAATAATACGCTCTTCAGCTCTGCCTGGAAATCTCAGTTCCTGTCGGGATTGATGATGCCGTTGATGCGCTTTGTGGGCAATCTGGGATATGTGGGGATTTCAATCCTGGGAGGATATCTGGCTATCCAGGGTATGATTACTGTTGGTGATATCCAGGCCTTCATCCAGTATGTGAATTCCTTTACCCAACCGATCACCCAGATCGCGAATATATCGAATGTGCTGCAGCAAACCGCAGCCGCTGCTGAACGAGTATTTGAGTTCCTGGAGGAAGAGGAAGAGATCCCGGATGTGGAAGCACCTGCTATGCCGGATGAGATCCACGGTCATGTTGAGTTCAAGAATGTGCAGTTTGGCTATGATCCTGAAGAGATCATCATCAATGATTTCTCGGCTGACATTCAGCCAGGCCAGAAGATCGCCCTGGTAGGACCGACAGGCGCTGGAAAAACTACTATGGTTAAGCTCCTGATGCGGTTTTACGATGTTCAGAAAGGCGCCATCATTGTCGATGGGCAAAACATCAAGGATTACACACGGGAGGACCTGCGCTGTTTGTTCGGTATGGTGCTGCAGGATACCTGGTTGTATAACGATACCATCATGGAGAATATCCGCTATGGACGGCCTGGTGCAAGTGATGAAGAAGTCATACAGGCTGCCAAGGCAGCCCATGTCGATCACTTTGTCCGCACACTGTCCGACGGCTACGAAATGGTGCTGAATGAAGAAACATCCAATATCTCTCAAGGACAGAAGCAGCTGCTGACCATTGCCAGGGCTTTTGTTACTGATCCCAGTATGTTGATCCTTGACGAAGCTACCAGTTCAGTGGATACCCGCACAGAAGTTTTGATCCAGAAAGCGATGGAAAAATTGATGCAGGGCCGCACGTCCTTTATCATCGCCCACCGGCTTTCGACCATCCGCAACGCGGACCGGATCCTGGTCATGGATGAAGGGGATATCGTGGAGCAGGGCAATCATGATGAGCTGCTGGCCCAGAAAGGTTTTTATGCTGAGTTATACAACAGCCAGTTTGATGTGGCTCCTTCAAGCTAATTTCCGTTTTCTTAACGATAAACCGCTCAATTTGAATTGAGCGGTTTTTTTCTTTCGAGTTAGGAAGGTTCGGTTTTCAAAGGGCTGTCCCCAATTCCAGGCCAGATCCGGATCCATCCAAATACAGCCCTAAGTGTATTCCAGAAAGCTATTATTCCCCAGACCCAAAATAGGGTAGGGTTTCCCCAGTTTTCCAACGCCCAGAGCCCTATGATGCCAATTCCAGAAGAGATCAGCATGGCGTTGCGCAAATACTGAAAGTCCCCGGTTCCCCAATGCGTCCCGTCTGTCAGGAAAGCGATTGAATTGATTGGTTGGCTGAGTGATGATATCAACCAGGCAGATAAGAAGATAGTGACAGAGCTGGCTGGCACCAGGATCTGGATGATAATATCACGGCCTGCCCACATCAGAACCCCAAGGATAATACCCGTGCCGATACTCCAGCCGTTCGCCACCCGGACAACTTTTTTGGCCGATACGATGGAACCGTTCCCGATGAAGAAACCTACCAGTGATTGTACAGTGGAAGCATAAGCATCCAGCGCCAGGGCCGTGAAGACCCATACCTGGCGGATGACCTGGTGGGCAGCGCCGGCGTCAGCTCCGAGATTATTGGCTACCCGGGTTGTATAGGCTAGAAATATATTGAGCATACCGGTCCGGACAAATAGATCTCCGCCAATCCTAAGAATTTTCGCAGCTTCGGCAAGTTTAATCTTGCTGGTCAAACCAATTTTCCTGGCAACCAGGATCAGTCCGGCTAGCGCTCCTAACCATTGGCTGATCGTGCTGGCCAGGGCGGAACCACCAACGCCCAGAGCGGGAAAAGGGCCACGGCCAAAGATCAACAGCCAATCAAGAAGTATGTTTAGAAGATTTACTCCCAATGCGATCCATAAGGGGGAACGCATATCCTGCAACCCTCTCAAGGCTCCAAAGATTGCCAGTGTTAATAGGACTGCTGGCGCGCCAAAAAGACGAATTTGCATGTAGCGGACAGCATTTTCCTGGACAGCTCCGGATGCTCCCAGGAGATTTGCGAGCCAACCGGAAGCAGGTCCGATAGTGAGGATCAGCATCAGTCCAAATAAGGCTGAAAGCAGAAGCGCCAGGCTCAGGATTTTTCCAGTTCCTTCGCTTTCCCCCTTCCCAAAACGCTGGGCGACTTCGGTCTGCGTTCCCACGCCCAGAAAATTGAACATCCAGAACAGGCTGGAGAGAGCAGTAGTACCAACTCCCAAGGCGGCCAGGGGGACCACGCCCAGGGATGATATGAAAGCGGTATCAACCAGGGCTGTGATCGGTTCAGCTGTCAGGGAAAAAAGGACAGGGATGGATAGACCGATCAGAGTCCTGTGGGGATTCTTGATGAAAGGATGGGAGCTGGACGCCATATAAAGCCCTCAATAATAGATATACGCTAAACCATATTCTACCCTTCTTGGGGAAATGTGTTGCTGCTACTAGAACGGCAAAGTCATTTATCCGCTTCCGCAAGAGCATTCTTTGCCATCCCCCTGGGGGGTTTTTCAAGAAATCATACATTAAACGGATGACAGGATAGGGTTAATTGTCTATGCTATTTATATTGCCGGAAAGGAGAATGAATATGGCCTGTCACCATCGAGTTCGTTTGTGGATAGTGTTCACAGCCCTTTTGGTTATAGCAGGATGCACCAAGGTTGATCCTGTGCCAGAATCCAATGTAGTTGTGCTTCCCTCTGATGAAATGGAATCGGACCTGCCGGTTATTGATGGGATTCTAGAGCCGGGAGAATGGGACCAGGCTGACCTTTACTTTTTTGAAGATGAAAGTGAACTTTTCCTTTTGCATGATGATGACCACCTCTATCTGGCCATCAGGGCTGTATCTGATGAGATGATCAGTGCCAATGTCTTCCTGGCAAGCGAGGAGAATATTGCCATCCTGCATACTTCTGCGGCTCTTGGGACAGCTGTTTATCAACCAGCAGGAAATACCTGGCAGAAAACCAGGGATTTTGAATGGTGCTGTCGGTCTACTATTGACAATGCAAGTACCAGGGCTATGCGGGAAGCCTTCTACCACACAGATAATTGGTTGGGGATCAATACCTACAACGGCACTGAAAATGAATTGGAATATATGATTCGGCTGACAGGGGCTGAGGAATTCTTAGCAGTAAATTTTCTCAGAGTCAATAACATCGTTAATAAACAAGTCTGGCCCATAGGGATTAACGATGGGCCGGCTCAGCAAACGATTGGCGGATTTCCTGATACGATGGATTTTTTGCCCAAAAATTGGCAAAAACTGGAGGAGGTACCAATAAATTGAAGGTGATAGTGAAAATATTTTAAATGTCATATTATTCCAAAACAATGTAAGGATAGGCTCCAATGGCAAACAATACTAAACTGAATATGGGAAAACTAGGGCTTCTTGTTGTAGTATTCCTGTTATTAATCCTGATGGCAGGATGCAAGGTAGATCGAATTTCGCCATCAGCAAGGCATGGAGCGAAGATGATCTACGATCCTGTTGGAAAACAAGTCTTAATGTTTGGCGGCAGAGTAGATGGTGAAATTGTTGGGGACTTGAAAAATGATCTTTGGTCCCTGGATATGGAAACACATCGCTGGCAGGAAATCGAAACGTCTTCAGGGCCGTCTCCCAGGCTCAGCCCGGGGTTGGTATACGATCCATCCCATCATCAAGTAATTGTATTCGGAGGGTACAGGACTCAAGGGCGTGAAAATGATACCTGGTTATTGGATCTGGAAAACTATGAATGGGAAGAGCTTTCCCCAACACAGAGTCCACCAGCCAGAAGTGATATGGGTATGGCGTATGATGGGTCAAATCAAATAGCTGTGTTGTTTGGTGGTTACTGCCTGGAACAGCAGCGAGATAAGTGTGATGATACCTGGGTCTTTGACCCTGATACCAACAGCTGGATAGAAAAAAGTCCCCTGTCCTCACCTCCGATTATTTACGGTCACTCGTTGGATTACGATTCGCAAATGGGCCAGTTTTTGCTCTGGGGCGGGCATATGTCTAGTATTAGTGATGGGAATTTTTCTTCTGCCGGATATAACGACTCGATCTGGTCTTATTCCTACTCTGAGAATGAGTGGCAGGAGTTCTCACCTGGATATGATACTCACCCCCAGAAAAGGTATTGGCATCAGGCTTCTTACGTCTCTGCTCATCCCGGTTTATTGGTAGTGGGTGGAGACACTGGCTATGGGTATAAGAATGATAGTTGGTTCTATGATTCACTAACTCAAAGTTGGGACAGATTGAAAACAACTCAAGCTCCCCCGGCCAGGATTGTTGGAACGATGGTGTATTGTCCTGATTATGGGCAAGTTGTTCTGTTTGGAGGCCTGGATAATGATTTCAATAATTTGAATGATACATGGATATATACAGATGTATCAGGAGAATGGGAGCAGATATCCTATTAGATAAGGTATAGTATTGTTATAAAGGACATGGCAATGAGTAAACATGATCAGCCAGCCAAAACAAGATCGCTGTTATCCCAGATCATCCGCATATTTGCGGTGGTGTTCTTGATTGTCCTGGTGACAATTGCCATCATCGCTGGGATTGGCTGGTGGGCGGGGTGGCAGACTGAAGCAAAATTCAAAATGGCGATTCAAATTGCTGGATTAATTCATATCGGGATCGGTTTTCTGGGTATTAAGGGGAACAGGGAAATGCCCCGCAGCTTTGAGTACCAATCCAGTGAGTCGGTTTCTAAGGATGATGTCTGGAAAAGAACCCAGCAGTTCCTGCGGGAATTAGCCCAGAGTTACTCGTTTTTGTTGGTCATGTTTGGTTCGGGAGGGATCTGTATGGTCATTGGCATGCTGATGTAGCGTTGTTAGTCGGATCGTTTAGATCAAAGTAATCTGAAAAGGAATAATGAAAAAAAACATCTCCAAGAGATGTTTTTTTTTCATTAAACACCTGGGTTCTCCTAAATTCCCTCTAAAACTCGTAATATTAAGGTCTTGACAATACTGTGTGTTATACTGTATAATGCGAAGCATGATGATGAAACACACACAATCCGAACAATATCAGAAGCTTACCCAGGAACTCCGAAGAGGTATTCTGGTCTTAGCCGCCCTCAGCCAGTTGGAGGATGAAAAATACGGTTATTCACTAATTAGCAGTCTGGCTGATAAGGGATTGGACATTGAACAGGGTACCCTCTATCCTTTATTGAGAAGGTTGGAGGACCAGGGTTTGCTGAAAAGCGAGTGGAACACCGAAGGCTCGCGCCCCAGACGTTATTACCAGATCAGTTCCGAAGGATCTCAAGTCCTTGAGGATTTGACGAAGGAATGGCGCAATTTGACCGATGTTATGGAGAGATTATTAGCTGGCAGTTCCAGCTGAGGAGATAATGATGAATTTACTAGATAGATATATTCACGAAGTAGGAAGATTTTTACCGCGAAAGAAGCGGGGTTCGATCCAGGCTGAACTCAGGTCCTCTGTGGTTGATACCCTGGAAGATCGTTTTGGCCCAGATCCTGACCAGACGCAGGTCGAAGAGGTCCTCCTGGAGTTTGGAAAGCCGAGAGATGTGGCGGCATCCTATCACCCTCGAGGTCAGTACCTAGTAGGTCCCGGCCTGTTTCCTTTGTTCCAGATGGTAGCCTGGATCGTTGTCGCCGCTGTTCTGGGTGCTCAGCTGCTGGCTTTTGGTGTGGGCGTGTTTATTGCCGGTGAGCCATTTTCTGCACTGGAAACCCTTGCAGCATTGGTCAGCAGTGTCCCCGCTTCTCTGGGCTGGGTCCTGATCACTTTTATGATCCTGCAATACTTTGATGCCAAGCCTTATCTGGATGAGGAAACTTGGGATCCCAAATCTTTGCCTGAGATCAACCCGGAAGAAAGGCTTAAGAAGGGAGAACTGATCTTGGGATTGGTCGGTGGAATCCTGATCCTTGTCCTGGTGACCTTGTTCCCCCAGTGGGTTGGTTTTGTTACTACACCTGGTGGGGCGTTTTATCCCAATCCTATCATTCTGGAGTACCTGGTCCTCATCCAGGTATCACTGCTGGCAACTATTCTGATGAATATTTACCTGCTCTGGAAAGGGAACTGGACTTTCCTTACCAGAGTGATCAAACTAGGATTGGATGCCTTTGGTGTAGTCATCCTGGGATTCCTGATCCAGGGACACAATGCCTGGTTAGCAGTAAAGGGACAGTCCAGTTTTGATGCCTGGATCTCCTCGATTGAGAGTAATAATTGGGAGTTAGTCGGGATGCATGCGTTCAGGCTTGCATTTGTTGTTGCCTTTGTTGTCACTGTCATTGAAATATTCGTCACTATTTACCGAATGGCAAGATCAAAAATGACCAGTGATGTATCTGCTAAAGATTTTGTCCTGAAAGTCGAATAACTCGTACTGGAGAGTGTCCAGATACTACTCTGAGCCAGTGAATATCACTGGCTCAGTTATTTTTAAGGATGGAATTCATTCCCACACCAGGGGCTGAGTCCTTTTTAAGGACTCAGCCCCTAATGTCTTTTGCATCAGGTTATAATCCGGGCAGGAGGATCTTATGTGTGATACCTTGATCGCTGCCCCGAATGTGACAAAAAACCAACTGGCACTTTTTGCTAAAAACTCTGATCGCCCCCCCAATGAAGCTCAATTCCTTGACTGGGTTCCGGAAAAGACATATGCGGGTGGGGAATCTTTGAGGTGTACCTATATCGAAATACCTCAGGTTCAGCACACAAATGCTGTCTTATTATCCAGACCATTCTGGATGTGGGGAGCGGAAATGGGCATCAACCAGCATGGTGTGGTGATAGGCAACGAAGCTGTTTTTTCCAAAGTGCCAGCTAATAAAGAACCTGCCTTGCTGGGTATGGACCTGCTGCGCTTGGGTCTAGAACGGGCTCAAACAACCACTCAGGCAGTGGATGTGATTGTTGAATTGCTTGAGGAGTATGGACAGGGGGGAAACTGTGTCCAGGATGGACATCTGTATTATCACAACAGCTTCTTAATTGCGGACCCAGTAGAAAGTTGGGTTCTTGAAACAGTGGACAGACATTGGTTTGCCCGCCAGGTCAATCCGGTATATACCATATCTAACTTGCTCTCTCTTGAAAATCGATGGGATCGTTCGTCGAATGGGTTGGAAGACTTCATGTTGGATCGAGGATTAATCCGGGATAAGGATCAAATCAATCTCGCTGCTGATTTTTCTGATTTGATCTTTACAACCTTTGCGGACGGAAAAAGCCGCTGCTCCCGATCCCTGGAACTGATGTTGCGGGATACAGGGAATATTTCAGTGCAAACCATGGCCGCTATTCTGCGGGACCATGGAGAAAACCCTGATCCTAGACCGGGATTGGCCGGGGCGGATATCTGCATGCATGCCAGCCTGGGGCCCATCCGCGGCAGTCAAACAACAGGATCGATGATCGCTTCTCTGGAAGAGGGAAAACCAGCAGTCTTCGTTACGGGAACCGCTGCACCATGTACGGGAATATTCAAACCGGTCTGGGTGGATGCACCGCCAGACCTTGGTAACCTGCCAACAGGCAAATTTGACAGCGAAACAATTTTTTGGGCTCATGAGAAACTGCATCGAGAAGTGCTAAAGAATTATCCTGCCAGAGCAGCGGTTTTTCAGGGAGAAAGAGATCTTCTGGAAGCAGAATTCATTGAGGGTGCCATGGCTCTCCGGGATGGGTCTGTTGAAGAAAGGAAAGCTTATTCAGAAACATGTTTCCTGAAGGCAGCGGAAATTGAAAACGGTTGGCTGGAACAGGTCACCAAACTTCCAGTCAAGCAAAGATTTCTCCACGCACTAGCCTGGGATGGATTTAATAAGAAGGCTGACTTTGTCTAAGATGCGGGATCCTCATGGTTATTAGCAACTATCCTTTGGATATCACGTAATTAATTTGAGGATAATCTTTCATACAGGAACACGATGGCATTACCAAAATATTTGAAGCAGATCAAATCTACAATAGATCATGAATATAAAAGAAGCCTCTATCGCAACCTGGTTTTTAAGGGCGGGGGAGTTAGAGGGATCGCCTATATGGGTGCACTGGAAGTATTGGATGAGTACAGGATTGTTGAAAACATTGAACGTGTAGCGGGTACCTCCGCAGGAGCTATTGGGGCGTCCCTGTTGAGTTTTCGACTCAGTATTCCTGAGACCAAGGCGCTTTTCAATTCGCTGGATTTTTCCAAAATTCCTCAAAGTGCAACCGAAACCAAACCCAGGCGATTTAAAATACCGCGTTTTGCCGAAGAAGAATCCTATCGCCGCTTCATCACTAAATATGGTTGGTATTCCAGTGAGTACTTTTACCAATGGTTAGAGGGTGTTATCGCTGATCAGTGTGATGGCGATCGCCGGGCAACATTCGCAGATTTCCAAGATCGAGGTTTCAGAGATCTATATATTATTGCAGCCAACATTTCCCGTCAACGGCCGGAAATATTTTCAACTACTCATACACCTGATGTTGCAGTAGCTGATGCCGTCCGGATGTCAATGTCAATCCCAATTTTCTTTGAATCCCTGAGATTTGATGGTAAATCATTTGGCGATGGAGATTACTATGTTGACGGAGGCCTATTTGACAATTTCCCGATGCATATCTTTGACAGTCCTGATTTTTCTGGACGTACTTGGTCATTTCGAGATGGCATTAATTGGGAGACTTTAGGTTTATTTCTCTATCCTGACCGATATTTACACCCCTCAGATCCTGAGATACCTTCTAACGTCTGGGAATACCTTATGTTAGCTTTCCGGAACCTGTATCAATCTTATGAGCTGACATATTATGAAACCAGTACAGTAGATCAGCACCGGACTATTGAGATCAGTGACTGTGGTATTTCTACAACTGATTTTGATATCAGCATTGAGGGGGAAAAATATAATCTGCTTTACAATTCAGGAAAAGAAGCTGTCCGGAATTTCTTTTCAGATTGAGATATTCTTTTTTTGTTTGATCTACTCCGGACTGAGTTTGAACCAGTTTCCATCCTGAAGATCTTTCTCAAAGGTAAGTTTATCTTCCGGATCTTGGATCAGTTCACCAAAGCTAACGGCCTGATCATAGTGTCTTTTTGCTCGTTTATGATCACCAGATAAGGCATAAGCCCGGGCCAATCCCTCCTGAGCAAATGCCAGATCGAAATCCTCCATCTCGTCGGTATATCTCTCAGTGATAACCTGACATTTCAAAGCCCAATCCAGGGCATCTTCACTCTTATTGAGGACTTGGTAAACTCTGGAAAGCATCCAGTAGGCTCGTTGAGTATTGACCGCGGTTCCAGCGTTCATCCAGTGGTATAAGGATGCAAATGCAGATAGGATCATTTCCTGGTCTTCAGCTGGAGAGCGCCTGTTCTTCTCCAGCAGCTCCCAGACCCTGTTGTTGGTGCTTTTCGCAAATTGCAGATGTTTTTCTTTCAGACTTTCTTTTTTCTCTTCACTCATTGCAGACCCCAGCTTATTTGAAAGTCAGGTCAGGCGGCGTTTGGATCGTTTTCCATCAGGCCAAAGACATTGCCCTCCGTATCCTTGATATAGGCCATCCACCCTACTCCGGGAACAGCCATCCTGGGGCGTATGACCTCACCGCCATGGCCTTTTACATTCGCCAGGGATGCGTCTAGATCTTTGACATCAATGGTGTTTTCTACACCCGTGGTGGGATCTTCTCTTCGAGCCAGACCACCATCAATTCCTGGTTGATCCTCTTCACCTGTCATGATCAACCAGTATTCAATTGGCCCGTCCCATTTTTCAATCTGCCAGTCGAATACCTTCTCATAAAACTTGATGGCGCGTTCTGGATCATCAGCTGGTATTTCGAAATGCACAATACGAGACATATTAACCTCATTTGATGAACTTATAGGAGGGGTTGATTACTTATCAGTATAATATAAGTAACTTGCTCAGATACCTTGAGGTTACTGTTTTGTAAGAAATTTGGTTCAGATAACATCTGTAAATGGGTCCAATAATTCTAATTTATGGTGATATAAAATGAGCAGGAAAAATCTTATGGTGATTGCGATTATCTTTTCAGTAGTTGTTCTTGCCGGAATTATTATTTGGATATGGTCATCCATTTCTGTAGGCGAAAGCAAGCTATCAGTTAGCGGTAATGAGGCTAATTTTCCGGTTGTATCAGGTACTAACCTGATGCGAGTTGAGTTTGAGTTTCCCCGTGATTTTGAAGGGGATTATAACCTTGTGATCATTCCTTTCCAGCAAGTACAGCAGCGTGATGTCAATACTTGGATTCCCGCAGCCCAGGAACTGGAAAGGCGGTTTGATGGTCTGGTTTATTATGAACTACCTACCATTTATAAACTTCCCAGCATCTCCCGCACATTTATCAATGAAGGTATGAGAGCGGGTATCCCTGATCAAACAGCACGTGAAAGAACTATAACCTTATATCTGGATAAGGATGTATTTAAGAAAGCCCTGGATATCACTTCTGAGGAGAATATCCATATATTGCTTGTGGATCAAAGTGGGAAAATCCACTGGCGAGAGGTTGGATTGTTCAGCGAAAATAAAGCCCAGTCTTTGATAGATGTCTTAGAAGATTTGCAATAACTTATACCTTCGCCAACAACCATTACAATCCCCGCATTTTCGGGGATTTTTTTCTTTAATTCTCCCCTTGACATTAACGTAACGTAAAGGTGTAGAATAGGGCAGAAAGGGAAAAACAAATGTATACCATTAAAGAACTGGCAGATCTGGCTGGAGTTACAACACGAACTTTGCGATATTACGACCAAATGGATATTTTGACCCCCGCAAAGCTCGGTTCCAATGGCTACAGGTACTATGATCATGAAAATTTATTGCGCCTGCAGCAGGTTTTATTTTACCGGGAGCTGGATGTGCCGCTAAAAGAAATCCAATATATACTGAACCGCCCCGATTTTCAACTGCTTTCAGCCCTGCAGGACCACCAGGAATCCATCCGGGAAAAGGTAAAAAGATATCAAGGACTTCTGGGGACGATACAAAGAACTATAAGCAGCTTAAACAGAGAGGAAAACATGGCAGAAAACGAATATTTTGAGGGTTTTGATGAAACCCAGTATGAAGAAGAAACCAGGGATCGATGGGGCCATACCTCACAGTATAAAGAATCACAGCGAAAATGGTCCAGTTACAGCAAGGATCAAAAAGAAGAAATAAAAAAGGAAGGGGGCCGGATCACAATCCGGATGGTTACTAAAAATCCCGATGCCCGACCGGATGACCCAGATGTGCAAAAAGCAGTTGAGGATTATTACGTCTATCTCAACCAGTATTTTTATACTTGCGAAGTGGAGTTTTTACGCGCCCTGGCGGATATGTGGGTTGAGGATCCCCGGTTTGCAGTAAATTATGAACGGGTTCGCGAGGGCGGAGCTGCTTTTGTCAGGGAGGCTGTCCAGATTTACTGCGACAGCCAGTAGGAATTTATCTGAAAGGATATCCCCAGCTAATTCGATATAAAATCGGATGGACGGACCTCATTTCGTGACCAGTAATCCTCGAGCAGATCCATTAATGGATTTGGGAAAGTATCCACAACACTGTTGGGATCCTGGCCAAAGCGATAGTTCATGGCGTTCACTTCTTCGGTCCATGGCTGCCAGGCCGGGTCCCACATCCAGATAGCATGGTTAAGGCCGCGGGCTTCAAATAAGGCAAGCTGATCATCCAGGAAAACCTCTCCGCCTGAAACCCAGCGCACGATCCCATATTCATTTACGGCCAGGGGAACTTGCCATTTATCCTGGAATTGATCGATAATTCCCAGGTGGTTATCTATCCATTCCTTATTAAAATCATCTTTTTTACCATCCCAATCGAGGTCAAATTGGTCTGGGTAGCTATGTTTGGAATGGCGACTTTCCTGATGTGTGTACTGGGTCTGTGGTTCATACTGGTGCGCCAAATAGACGGTACGTGGATCGCCGGTCGGTTCGAGATACGGCAGCCATCTGACTGAGCTCCATCCCATCCCTCCAATCAGGATAGGCGTGTCAGGATCCACATCGCGAATAGCTGATGAAATACGGGGGTAGAGTTGATTCCAATCAGCGCTCGTACCTCGGTAATTCTGGAAGAAGACTTCTGGTTCATAGATATCTCGTATTCCAGCCGGATGGGGTTCACACATCAAATCATATCCAACCACAACCGAATGCTCCCCGTAACGTTCTGCAGTGTAACGCCACATATCAATCCAGGCTTCCTGGGCGGTGGTATCCTCCCAGACCCATTCCCGGAGCAGTTCTTGATCAAACCAGTCTCCTGCGCCCTCGCTGTAGAAAGTAAAGTCGCTCCTGCCTGGTCCAGTCCGAAAGGTGATCACGGCAAACATATCAGCTTTGTGGATCATTTCCAGAATATTGTCCAGGTTGGTCTGAACTTCCAGGTCCACGGTATAAGGAGGGAGTTCAGAGAATAAACCGGGTCCGGATATATTTACATAGTTAGCGCCCAGAGAGGATAATCGGTCAAAATCAGCCTGAGTATAGGGAGGCCCAACGTGGGATGAGCCCAGGAATTCCGTACCATCAAGATCGGGCACTACAACTCTCTGCCAGATATTTGCACCCCGAAGCTGAGTTTCACCCTGCCAGAGAGTGATCTTATCCAATTGGACAGGATTTAGAGCCAGGGTTTCAACTACGTCCGAGGCTTGTGTCGGTGAAATTGCTCGCGTTTGAGAGATTGGGATTTCATCTGTATCGTCAATTACCTCTCCCATACAGCTGGAAAGCGTAAAAAAAAGGATGAAACAAATAAATAACCGCGAAATGGAATAGCAGGATATAGTTTTCATTTGTCTTCCTTCTCTGGGATAATTATACTGTTATGAGAGTTTTGTTACCCAATATTAGACTAATATTAATTGTGTTCTGATGGATATCCAAGCCCGAAGTGGATTGGTATAATGTCTCTGCTTCCTAAAATGGAGCAAGTTATTTAGTATACTGAACAGCATTGTGTGCCAGCTGTTTTCCCATTGGCGCGCTGGGTTACTACCCAACGGAGGTTTTCGTGGATTCTGGATCAAATAATCGACAATCAATTGTATATATGCTGGTTTTTATCGGGATCATCATCCTGGTATTTTATGCTGTCCGCCAGCAATCTGTTATTACCGAGGATATAACCATCGGTGAGGTTGCCCAGCAAATCATTGATGGCAGATTGAATCGCATTGTTGTTAATGAAGATGAGTTGGATCTGATATATGCAGACGGCTCTGATGGCAAATCCCATAAAGAATCAGATGCGACTTTTGTGGAACAACTGACGCAGTTAGGTGTTCCCGTAGAGGATCTTCGCCCTGATAATGTCATCATTCAAATTAAACCTCCCAGTGCCTGGTTTGGCATTGTTAATATCCTGGGTTATATTTTGCCCTTTATCATGATTGCTGGATTATTCTGGTTTGTTTTCCGACAGGCACGGGGCGGAGGCTCCGCGGCAATGAATTTTGGCCAATCCAAGGCCAGGAAATTTACCGGCGATAATCCCACAGTGACCTTTGATGATGTCGCAGGTGTTCCTGAAGCCAAGGAAGATCTTTTTGAGGTGGTTGAATTCTTGCGGGAACCTGAAAAATTCATCGCCCTTGGCGCTCGGATCCCTAAAGGCTTGTTGTTAATGGGTGCACCCGGTACTGGAAAAACGCTTCTCGCGAAAGCTGTCTCTGGTGAAGCTGGTGTACCGTTCTATTCAATTTCCGGGTCCGAATTTGTGGAAATGTTTGTAGGTGTCGGCGCCAGCCGCGTCCGGGACTTATTTGATAAGGCGAAGAGTGACTCACCCTGTATTGTTTTTGTGGATGAAATTGACGCAGTCGGGCGCCACCGAGGTGCAGGTTTAGGTGGAAGCCACGACGAACGTGAGCAGACTCTGAACCAGATCCTTGTGGAAATGGATGGTTTTGACACAGATACTAATGTGATTATCATTGCTGCTACCAACCGCCCAGATGTGCTTGACCCAGCCTTGCTGCGCCCTGGTCGGTTTGACCGACGCGTGATCCTGGATCGTCCGGATATGCGCGGCC
>Ga0180430_10002499_pt1 | contig 16556 bp, 9 predicted proteins | sample SS_ome_9_FD_132999 | JGI IMG/M metagenome (GOLD analysis project Ga0180430, IMG submission 132999) | Hypersaline lake sediment archaeal communities from the Salton Sea, California, USA - SS_1_S_2 metaG | ecosystem: Environmental > Aquatic > Non-marine Saline and Alkaline > Hypersaline > Sediment... | reverse complement strand
ATGGAAAATGATAACCTGAAGCTTTGGATCACCTGCGATATTGGACCTCGTATATTGGGTTTGTCCTTCCGGGGTGGTGATAATCTGTTAGCTATCCTGCCAGATATGACGATAAGTTTTGATGGGATGGATGATTATTCTCCCAGGGGGGGACATAGATTATGGAGTGCGCCTGAAGTGCCAGAAATTACCTATATTGCTGATGATAGACCGGTTGAGATCAAACCTGAAGGAAGCGGATTGAAAATCATCCAGGAAATCGAGTCCCCAACTGGTATACAGAAGTCGTGGAAGGTAACCCTGCAGGATAAGAAAGCCCGCGTAAAATTGATCCATACGATTTCAAACCAGGGAGATGAACCCGTTGAACTGGCTCCCTGGGCAATCACTCAGTTTAGGCCGGGAGGTACGGCGATCCTGCCTCTTCAGACAGATCTGGATGATGATCATGGCTTACTGCCCAACCGTCAGATCGTATTATGGCCTTATACCGAGCTGGATTCTCCCTGGTTAGACGTGAATGACAGGGTGATCACAGTCAGGGCGAGCATGAAAGAAGGGGCTTTGAAAGTTGGAGCACCGAATCCTGCCGGATGGATAGCTTATACGCTTGATAAAACGCTATTCGTGAAAAGGGCTGCCTATGACCGTGAGGCAGAATATTTGGATCGGGGAGCATCAAGCCAGATCTACTGCGGCAGTGACTTCATTGAGCTGGAAACATTAGGTCCGGTTGGGACGCTATCACCTGGAGAGTTTACCGATCATCAGGAAATTTGGGAGATCTATTCTGAAGGAGACTGGCCAGGAGAGATCAAACAACTTTATAAAACCTTCTAAACAAAAGGTAGATGTGAACTGACTCCCAAAAATAGGATACGAGGTAAAACACCTCTCAGAACTCAGGATAGGAGAGGTCTTTTCAAGTCCAATACTTTTTGCATAGATCTGGGAGTGGCTGCCATTTCCCCGGGAGATGTTTTTCTATCTAACTGTCATTGCGAGGAAGCGTAGCAGACGAAGCAATCTGAATTAACTAACACTGGAAATAAATTAGATCATAGATCGGTTTTCGGGTAGGGGGTTCGTTATTATTGGGAAACAGAAAATGCAGAAGGAGGAAGTAAAGATTGCTTCGTCGCCTCATTGGAATATTTGCTGTTTGTTGCGAGATATGCCGGCTTCTCGCAATGACAGTGGCTTCAAGGTAATAGCAATTTCATTTTCTACGTAGTAAAACAAAACTGACGTCTTTGGAATTCAAGCGTCAGTATCTAGAATTACCCTGGAGAGGGGTTTATTTGAAAATCTTAAGGGGTGCACACTGCTGTGAACAGGTATTTTTTTGAGGATCTAAGATTTATATTTTAAAGTCAGACTCCCTGTTGGGATCCCGATATCTTCGCTGATCACTTCACATTTCACTTTTAGAAGGAAGAAAAGATCACGGTCTGATTCGCTCAGGGTTTCATAATTTGCCTGGCCTTTGGAAAGGACCAAGGGGGCATTTTCATAAATTTCTCTGAATTCTGGCGTGCAGGAAGGTAGATAAGTACCCGGATAAGATGTTCCGGATTCAATTATCCTGGCAATTCTATCGATCCCGGCCTGGCTGGCATCTGTAATCAGGGCATCATCCAGAGCGGGACCTCCTTTTACGACATAGGTTACGGGTATATCCAGGGTTTCGATGAGAACTCTATCGAATACGGTTTCGCCAGCATTATCAGCAAGAAGTAAAAGAGTATCAGAAGTTGATAGCTTGTCTCGGAAAGTATCCAGGCTGTCTCCCCAGATCTTGCCTTCAAATACTCGGGATATTTCTTCATCGATGTCATAGCTGTTGGGATTGCCAGCGTCAAGAATGTTGCCCAGAGCGCTTATCCTTACAGCAGCAGCAAGGGGTTCAGAAGCATCTTCTACCAGCTTTTTCAAGACGGGATATAACTTGAGTGCTTCCATAACGCTGGCTTCCTTATGGGCTTTAAAGAGGTCTTCCTGGCCTGTCTCATGCAGGATATTCTGATAGATCAATCCTGCAGTCCGGGCCGGTGGAATGGTCATATCAGCCTTGATCCAGCTCTCACTTATCTTGTCCAGGATAGCGCTGCGTGTGGAATCATCAATATTCCCTTTATCCATGGTGAATTCCATTAAATTCAATAGACACGGGATGCAAGCTTGATATGTTTTCATCGGTTCCTCTTGTTCTGATTATTATTTGAAGACCTGAGGTATCATCGACCTCGGAGGTATCATCGACCTCGGAGGTATCATCGACCTCGGAGGTATCTTCGACCTCGGAGGTCTCTAATTTGACATTTGCCTGATGGCTACTTTGTGATTGTCATGGAAATGATAAGAACCGGATTTATTCAAAACGGCAGAAACGAATTCCTTTTTTACATCGATCAAAGTGGATTTTTCATTGATCGTGATCCTGCCGATCCCGGTTCCTGGAATATCGGCCCGGGAAGCGATGCCTCCCACGATCTCACCAGGTCGGATGCCGTGGATCCGGCCGCGATTGATGCTCAAGCGCACCATGCCAATTTCATGTCCAGAAGCGTTCTTTTGAAATTGACCCTTGCGATTAGAATTCCCGCGGCGATGGGAGGATTTCTTTCCTCGGCCTTTCTTGTAGGAAGGCTCTCTGAACTCAACTGGAGTGATCTTGGCAATAGGTTGATTGGACATACCTTTGCGCGCCATTTTCAATGCGGCGGCGGCGACTTTGACGGGATCGTAACCCGTGGCAATCATATATTCTACAAGCTCCTGCTCACGAGCGCAGCGGTCCCGTTCCAGCCAGACTTCGATCTTTTCCAGCAGTTTGAGATCGCGGCGTTCAAGGAGATCCTTTTCGGTGGGAAGCTGCGTTGGAGTCAGTTTCGTTTTGGAGTAGCCTTCGATCCGGCTTAAGTAACGTTTGTCTTTGGGAGTAAGAAGTGTAATAGCTACGCCATCTTTTCCAGCTCGTCCTGTGCGGCCAATGCGGTGAACATAAGCTTCGGGATCAGTGGGAATATCGTAGTTCACCACGTGGGTGATGTCATCAATATCCAGTCCTCTGGCTGCGACATCAGTAGCGACAAGGACCTTGATCCGTCCGGTTTTGAACCGATCCAAAACCCGCAGTCGGGCATCCTGGGAGAGATCGCCGTTGAGCGCTTCGGCTGGAAAGCCTCGCTGGATGAGGTCGTTGGCCACTTTGCCGGATCCGATCCGGGTCTTGGTGAAAACCAATGTGGCGCCGATATCTTCAGATTCAAATAAACGAGTGATGGCGGCCATTTTGTCTTTTTCTTTGACCAGGTAATAGCGCTGGTCAATAGTGTCTACAGTTAACGCTTTCCTTTCCACCAGGATCGTTTCCGGATCGTGCATATATTTATCAGCCAATCTCCTGATAGATTGAGGCAGGGTGGCTGAGAATAAAGTAGTCTGGCGAGAAGGTGGGGTTTCTGTGAGAATGTTTTCAACATCGTCTACAAAACCCATGCTGAGCATTTCATCGGCTTCGTCGAGAATGACTGTATGCACTTGGCTGAGATCGAGCATTTTTTGACGGATCAGGTCCTGCAAACGGCCGGGTGTGCCGACTACCACATCGACGCCTTCTTTAAGCCTGCGCCGAGAGGTGCCGTAATGCTGACCGCCATAGATAGGAAGCACGCTGACTTTCATGTGCTTGCCGTATTCCTTGATAGCATCTGCTACCTGGATGGCCAATTCACGGGTGGGAGCCAGGACCAGGGTGCTGATGGCGTAGCGGTTCTCGCTGTTGGCAAGACTGTTCAAAATTGGGAATGCAAAAGCTGCTGTTTTGCCAGATCCTGTTTGGGATTGGGCCAAAACGTCTTTTCCTTCCAGCATTAACGGAATTACCCTTGCCTGTACTTCGGTCGGGTTTTTAAATCCAAGGTCGGCTGCTGCCTGGATTAAGGATGGGTGCAGGGTTAACTGCGAAAATTCAATAGTCATCAAAAACTCCTCTTGCGTTTTGACAACTCTTGAAGCTTCACAACCCTTGTGACTTGAGCATTTTCCTCGCGGAAAAAGATCCGGGTTCAACCAGCCGCTTTCCCTATACCCCCTGCGGCAAGAAAAAAGCTCGTCCCGATATTGACGAGCCGCCATTTCGAATTTTCAAAACAATAATATTTAGTTGTAGTTGGACATATCCTTCCAACCGCGGCAGTATACCATGCCCGGCCCAGGTTGTCTATGGGGTATGCTGAAATGATAAGCAGCGATAGAAAAGCTGTCTTGGAGAGGCTTGGTTTGGATGGAATTGGATAATTTAATGCAAATAAATAACAGCTGCAATAGGTCAGGGAATATTGAAAGGAGAGTGTCCTGCAGCCCAGGTCTTTTCCCAATCCATTTATATAAAGTAGGTATAAGCCATTGCGTGGTTGTATTTTGAAAACGCTTCTGGCCTGGCAGGAATCTCGCCCAGTATTTCAGTAATTCGATCGCTTTTTTCCTGGGGGCATTTAACTTCGAGGATGATGATTTCTTCATCTGGAAGGGCGTAGTGGTGGTTTGGTTTGTATCTATCTCTTTGCAGATAGGTAATTAAATGGGTGTCTACAGATAGGCGGACTTCATCGTCGTTTGCTGCCTTAAAATACTTGCGCTGGTAGTGATTGATCAGAACAGGATTAGATACATCCAGTATGTGCTTGAATCCATCCCTTGAGGACTCTTTGATCAAATGGGATATCTCATTCCAGGTCATTGAATGCAAGTCTATTGATGCGCCTATTTGCTCGGTCTCTTTCCACCCTAATCTATTTACTTTTTGCTTAACTTCTAAAAACGACTTTTCAAACCGGAAGGATTCTCCATACCATCTCAATCGCAGCTTGCGCCGTTCTGATACCCCGCTAACATGGTCATTCAGTGAGTCCAGGTCGATGGTGTCGAAGTAGATATTATTTACCCTGCGAGGGGGATAGGCTGTAATGAACCCGGCGGAATGCAGCCTTATCCACTGACTCAGGTGATTCCTCTGGTAAGAATCAAGAATAAGTTTTATCTCATATCGGGTATGATCTTGATTTATTGTCATACGTCAATTGCCTAAGACATTCTGGTCGTACAGCAGTTCAACATCGAAGTCTTGGGATGGCTGCTGAACGTCATCGATCATTATTGTGCTGCCTGTTTGGGTCATGTGATGTGTTTCTGTTTCAAGAATTTCGACATGTGCGGCATGGATCTCAGCTGGCCCGAATTGGGCCTTTTTAATATAAGCTGCTAAGGCTGCTACCTCGGCTGAAGTGATAGTGCTGTCGGTGATTGAAACAGAGGAAAGGTCTTTGCTTGCAATACCAATTCCTACCGCAAAGATCTTTAGATTCTGAGCGGACAGTTGGCTGTTTTCACCTGCTGAAACTGCTTTGTCCTGAATATGTTGAAAAGTTGAGTCAAACAATGAAATTAGAGAGCCGCTTGTGTCCACTGCATCTCCACCAATATCCATAAAGCTGCAGTTCGTGATCTCGCCTTTCGCATAGTCAGCATCCAATGCGTCGGAGGTAGTGGAGGATATCTCACAATGAGAAAAGGAAAAGTCGCTGTGAATCACGTTGATTGCGTCCTCTGCTGTGGATTGGGAGATTTGAACATGATCCATTTCAAGGGGGCTGTTGTAGAAAGTAATTCCGCCGGTCAATTGCCAACCACTCCGAGAAATTCCAGTGGTATTTTGAACACTAAGATGTTCCCAGTGTGAAAAAAGTTCGGCATCCAGGACCGCAATGCCTCCCCAGGATGGACCTTGAGAGGTCAGCAGTACAGGATATTCGGATGTGCCATTGATCTGGACAGGGTTCTTGCTGAATAAGATCTTCTCTGAACCGAATCGCAGCGTGGTTCCCTCTGGAATGATCAGGACCATTCCGTCGGGAATGATCAGGTCGTCAGTGACATTCCAATCCCCAGCTTGAACGATGAACTGGTCTTTGTGAATGGATTTGAGCAGGAAGGAATGCTGGGCAAGACATTCTTCCAGGGTGGGAATGGTTGGGCTGGGTCCGCTTGTTAAGATTTGGGCAAGTGGATCAATGGCGAGAGATTCGCGATAGGTATCATCTAAACCATAGATCTGGCTGATTACTGTTACTTGAAGTTCTTCGGAGTTTATCAGCGTTTCTGAGACAGGCATCTCAAAAGATACTTCGTGGAGGTTTTCTGAACCCCGGAAGATAAGGGAATCGTCAATTAAGACAATGGAAGGAGAATTCTGCAAATCAAACCATTCTGGATTGATTGGTGTACTGATTCCGTTCACATCAATTTCTAGGAGCTGCTGAGGCAAAACTACCAGATTGACAAGGCTCACTTGGATCGAGTTCAGATCTTGGTCGTAGGTGGCAGTGCCGCGGACAATTTTTGGTGGGTGGAGTTGTTTTTCGAGCATCAATCTCCGGGCTTGCAGGACATCCCAGATCGATGTGAAATCGACATCACTATATTCTCGGGCTAAAGTGTTCTGAAAATTACCAGTTGATTCCTCAAGAGAATTTTGAAGATCGCTCAAATATGCAGGGTCGGTTATCCGCTCCAGCTCTCGTGTATAGACAGCCTTGATCTCAGGATCATCGAACATGGCATTATTCACAAAGGGATAGGCGAGTTGATCCTCCAGCCACCAATCTGTTAATGGAATTGTGTCATATGCTATGGGCTCCAGCAGTCCAGTGATCGGGTTGTAGTAAAAACGGATATTATGCCAGCGCGTGGTATGCCCGGCGCCCCACAGATCGCTGAGGGCGTAGAATCGTCCCATCGATTCGACGTCAAAAACCTCTGAAGGGACTCGTTCTCCGGATTGGAAGGCCTGTAATAAACCTGCAGCAGCCTTTGCCTGTTCAAGAAGTTCTGGGTGTTTCGCAATATATCCTTCTCTAAAGACATCAACTTCAGAAGTTTCCATGTCGGTATTCATGAAGAATCCGGTAGTGATGACCTGGTCTAGGAGAGCGTTTCCGCCAGCTTCCATGAACGTGGCTGTATTTTCCCACATCAGATCTTCGTCAAAATGGAGGATAATCCCCTGGCGTTGCTCCTGGGATTCCAGTAATTCCTGGGAAAAGCTTTCTTCCAAAGCATAAATACCTTTAGGTTCCCCATTTATCAATACATTTATAAAATGGTATCGAGTAGTTAGAATCTTCTCAGCGAATAAATGCTGATGGAAAGCCCACTCCGTTACAAAATTCCGGGTTTCGGGAGCCTGGATGGAAAATCTGCGCATTCCATTTATGTATTGATTATCGTCTTTGATATGGATTCTGAAGGACCACTTATTTCCCTCAAGATGATCTGTCCAATCTCCCTTCAATCTTAATACCGCATCGAGCTGGCGCCCGTCCTGGTAACTTATCTGACAGGGTACCAGGTCCTCATCCGATGTGAATAACACACCAGACTTTAAGGCCTGTTCTCTTTTGGCGATGATTTGATTGTAGCTTTCAAATGGTAGGTCAATATACAGGGTAGGAAGTCCGTTTTCACTATAAGCCAGGAATTCAACGCGTAGATCGCGAAGGGACTCCCGGGTTGTTTTAGAGACTGCAGCGAGAACCTTCTGGAGATACCCGGATTCTGTCATGAACACACCCAGACTGAATACAATGAGCAAAACAAGGATAGCTATCAGTATTCGAATACCACGCACCTGGAATATTTTTATCAACCTACTGGGCAGTGGAGCAGGATCTAGTTTGGGCGGAGAGGGATTATCTTTCGGGCGAGTGATTTTCATTCTTTTTATCCCCCAAGCATATTTTCGCGATCTACCAGGCTGGTTGAACTTCCAGGAAAATGTTCTTTTAACTCATCCATGGCAGTGATAAGCTGATTTTGATCCGTTACGGACAGGAAATATGTGATTTGAAGGTTGTCGGGGTTTGTATCCAGGCGACGAAGATTAAGATCATCAAAATGATTCAACAGGATATCATTCGCTCTGGCAAAGACATTCTCGCCTGTGTCGCTGTCGGAATTGGCCAGGGTCAGATTTAGATACATATTATGAGTTATTCCCTTCTCGGAGCGTATTTTCCGTCGAATAAAGAGATAAGCCATAATGAAGGCGACCGCGATTATTGTTGGTATGCGCTGGTCTGCTCCCAGGCCGAGCCCTATTGTGATCGCCAGGAAGAGGAAGAGCAATTCCTCGGGGTCTTTGATGGCGGTTCGGAAGCGGACAATGGATAAAGCGCCAACCAGTCCCAGGGATAGTGCTAAGGAGGACTTAACGACAGAGATCACCAGAACTGTGGTCAATGTGAGGAGAGGCAAAAGTGGAGAAAAGCGGCTTCGATTTGTGAAAGAATTGCTGTATTTCTTATAGTACCAGGCAACAAAGATTGATAGGATTACCCCTAAACCCAGATTGATTAATAGTGAAGTGAGGGATAAGGGTGCCGGTGAAGTTAGATCCATGAATTTCTCCTTCTAGCAAGGTTTACACAGATAATATAGTTGTACCATTATTTGTGTTAGTCTACCTGCTTACAATTAAGAAATGAGATTCGCAGCTGGGGGTAATAGATTAATGATGATATCCACGAGCGCAGCAAAACTTCTCCGGCATTAGTACCTCGGGCTAGAAAAATTAAAAGGAGCCGATCAGTAAAAATTGGCTCCTTTTCTTATCGTTATTGGCTCATTTACTTACGCATTGGCAATTTTCCCATTTGCAGAAATTAGATTAGAAAGTCGTACATTCTGCAAAGGAATAGGCATTACACGGACCGCTGTGGTCGCTTGCGTCATCAGGTGAAACGCATGGGCAGTGCTAGTTAGAGATCATGACTCGATTTCTGCCGGTTTCTTTCGCTTTGTAGAGCGAATCGTCTGCAAACTGCAGCAGCATGCTCTCTTTTTCGACATTTTGGTTGGGGTAAGCCGCGCCGCCAATGCTGATCGTGATCCGGATGGTCTGGTCTCCTTCGGGATGGATACTTTCTTCGGTAGCCCTGCGGATCCTTTCGCCGATCAGGCGCAGATCCTCAGAGGAAGCGGCCGGCAATATTGCCAGGAACTCCTCACCGCCGTATCTGACCAGGATATCTCCTTCGCGGAGGATGGTACGGATAATAGAGGCGACTGATTTCAAGATCCTGTCACCGACCTGGTGGCCGTAAGTATCATTGACAGACTTGAAATGATCAATATCAAGCATTAACAATCCTAAAGGAACTGAACTTCGAATTGATCTTTCAAACTCTTCATGCAGACGGCCGAGACCGAAGCGACGGTTGTAAACGCCGGTCAGAGGGTCAAGGGCTGCCAATCGCTGCAGTCGATCATGGGCCAGGGCATTGTTGAGTGCCAGACCGAATCCCTGGCGGAATAGCTCCAGCCGGACCAATTCTTCCGGCTGATAGGTACCTGTTTTTCCCAATACGACAGCCCCCAGGGGGACTTCTTTATAGGATGCAGGCAGGACCAATATTTCTGAGGGACGAAAATCAGCCAGAATACCTTCCATCTGGATACCTTTTGGCAGGGTGATGATCTTGGTCTGTCCCCTGCGGAGGGCAATCTGGATATGGTCGCTTTCAGCAACAAGGGCTGGATCTTTCAAACCCAAATTGGCTGCGACTTTTAGCTCACCGATTTCGTCATAATATACAGCGCCCCCATTCGACCCTGAATTTTCAAGGAACATTTCCAGGGAATTGATCGCCAGGGTTTCCAGTTCCAGTGTGCCGGCAAGCATATCCGAGAATTCGCTGACCGCTTGCTGGGTTTGAAGGGAATCTGCCAGGGTTTTTATCAGGCGATTATAGATTTGAGCGCTTTCCCCGATGATGTCTTCGGAATCGATAGTGATCGAGCATTCTTCATAATTACAGAGTTCTGATTTGCCGGCCAGAGAAAGGTCCCTGAGTTTGGTTTCAACAGTTGACATGCCATCGGCAAGAATTTGGATCCGGGAACCAACGACGAACCGGGCCAGGATGAAGTTAATGATCCCAGCCAGCGCCCCGGCTCCCAGGCAGGCGAGGTAGAATCCTGGTTTGATGGCGATGGATTTGGGAACGCCTAGAATGGTCACAAACCAGGGGAAGACCAAACCAATAGCTACGCCAAATGCGACCATCCAGATTGCCAGATCAAGAAATACTTTTTTAGTCAGACGCATATAATCATCCTTGTTTTAGGTTTGTTGGATTATAACATTCCAAAAGATGAGGAGATTATCAATTTAGAAAGCATAAAAATGGAGTGAATCAAGGCTTGGCCTTGAAATAGGAGAAGCCAATCTGTCAGGCGAGTTTTACATGCGGGTGGATCAAGCCAGCTAATTTTTCAGCAGCGACTGGTTTTGAATAATAATATCCCTGCCCGAGAAGGCAGCCGATTTCCTGGAGGAATTTATGCTGTTTTTCGAGCTCGATGCCTTCTGCGATAACAGATAGATCCAATTTTTCTCCCAGCGCGAGAATAGCGCTGATCAGATTCCTTTGTTTGTTATTGCTCATCCCTGATATGAACTGCTTTTCAATTTTCAAACAGTCAATATTTAACAGATTGATAAAGCTCAGAGAGGAGTACCCAGTTCCGAAATCATCCAGATGAATTTGGACGCCGATCTCTTTAAGGCGATCAACTTGAATTACAGCATTTTCCTGGTCATTGATAAATGCGGTTTCTGTGATCTCCAGGGCAAGGTTGAGCGGGTCTATTTTAGTCATCTGGATGATTTGTTTTACTTCAGTGGGGAAATCCTTACGAAGAAGTTGTATTGGTGACACATTAACATTGAGTGTAAAATGGTCATCGCAATTGCGATTTTTCTGAAGATCGTTAAGCGTTGCGCAAGCTTCTTTCAAAACCCATTGTCCAATTTCATGGATGGCCCCGATATTCTCCGCAACAGGGATGAATTCAGCAGGTGATATAACACCTCGTTCTGGATGATTCCAACGGATCAAGGCTTCAATACCTGTGATTTTTTGATCATTTAATCTCAGTATGGGTTGGAAAACGAGGTATAACTCATTATTCTTGAGAGCTTTTCGGATATCTTTCTCAAGTTCATATCGCTTGATTACCGCTGCGCGCATATCAATATTGAAATAATCATACCTTGCTTTGCCTAGTTCTTTGGCCCGGTACATGGCGATATCTGCATCCCGTAAATATTGCTCCGCGTTGCTATAAGTGGGATTTGCGACAACGATACCAATACTTGCGGTTATTTTTATCTCGCTTTTGCCAATAAAAATGGGTTGTTCAATATGATCAAGGATCCTTTCGCATAAGATACTAGAATCCTGGGGAGATTTAGTGTTTTCCTGTAGAATTACGAATTCATCTCCGCCAAATCTGGCTACTGTATCTGCACCGCGGACACACATCTTGATTCTTTTGGCAATTTCTATGAGAACCTCATCACCCAGCAGGTGTCCGTGATTGTCATTGACATCCTTAAATCGATCTAGATCGATAAATAAAACGGCAAAAGAGAAATCTTTGGTCCTTTGGTTGCGGACGATTGTGTGTTCAAGTCTGTCAAAGAACAAGAGCCTGTTGGGAAGGGTTGTAAGTGTATCATGGACAACTTCGTGAGTTAGCTGTTGTTCAAGCTCTTTCCGGTCAGTAACATCACGATGAATGCTTTGGATTGCCTCTCTTCCATTGAAGACTACAACACCGGCATTGACCTCCATTACCATAGGTTTTTTGTGGCCTTTTCTGAATTGATTAATCTCGAAATTAATATCCTGCTTGGATCTAATAATATCCTCAGTATATTTCTTCCACTCACCAATATTGCTGGATAGATCGCTCAGGAGAATTTCAGTGAAATCATCAGCACTGTAACCGAAAATATCCAATGCGCGTTCGTTTGCGTGTAGTATTTTATGGGTTGAAGGATCTGAGATGATGATTGCATCGTGTGCGTTTTCGAATAATCCTTGATATTCGATCTGAGTTTTTAATAACTCTTCTTCAATGAGTTTTCGATCCATGATTTCTTGCTGCGCTAGGCGATAGAGCCGTGATGATTCTAATTTACTTTCTACCTGGGTTGCATACACCTTAAAAGCAGTTAGATTTTCCTCGTGGAGGGAGGATCCCCAGATGATGACCACTATTGCGGATCCATCACCCAATATTATTGGTAGGAACATTCCATGGGTGTCCTCAGTTATACCGGATAAGCGCAGTGCTTTTATGATGAATTTCTTAGGAACTCTCCGGAATGTATCCAATAAATACTTCTGGAGATCAGCAATATAAACGGTTTCTTTCATCCTGAAGGATGTGATCCCATCTTGCGGGTAATATTCCTGGGGGATCTCGCCTCCGCGGATTGTTATTTTTGTATCTCGTCTTATTTTTTTGAGAATGCCAGAATCGATAGAAATATGTTCTATGACTGCTTTTTCGTCATCGTTTAGAATCGATAAGAAAGCAAAATCTAAATCGATTGTTTTCAATTCTTGGTCGATAATCGAGATCAGTTCTTTTTGATCGGCCTTGAAAGATAATCGGGAAGCGATGCGGCTAAGAGCTTTTAGATGGGAATTTGAGATTTGGAGATCGCTTGCCTGTTTCCTTTCAGATTCAAACAAGCGTGCGTTTTGAAAAGCTATTGCTATCTGATTGGAGAATACTGAAAATGTTGACAGATTGCTTTCGCTGAGATTGTCAGACCAGAGCGAAAGACAGCCAAAAACATTTTCAGACGTGCTTAATGGCAAAAATACACCTCTCGTATCAGCGGTAATACCTACAAGACCAGTTGCTTTATTAGCTACTGAATTTGGTAAAGCTGTTCCTATAAAACTTTTTATCAAGCCCCGGAAATCCTCAAAATAGCAGGGCTGGTTCGTCTCGAAAATACTCCTGATTGAAGGAGGGAAATCATCAAGTGGTTGGCGGTTTGTCGAGAACTGAATTCCAGTCATTTTATTTGCTTTTTGGATGAATGCTGAATTCATTGAGTGGTAGCGGATATATCCTTCATTCGTTTCTTCGTCAAGCAGCACTACCAGGCACTCGATACCAATATTGAGCAGCTCTTTTCCTAGGGTTTTCAAGATCGAATCTGGGTCTATTGAAGTGGCAACTTTGGCTGCCACATGGCCCAATGCTTCAAGAAATGTGTTTGAAATGAGCAGATTTTTTGTTTGTATTTGCTCTGCAGCTATCAAGCGGGCTTGTTCGAATGAATTGCTGATCTGATTGGCATAAATAGAAAAAGTAGCCAGGTCGCTTTCCCTTAAGTCGGAACCCCAAACCGAGAAGATTGCAATCGTACCATCATGCAGTTCGGTTGCCACATGGACGCCAGATGTGGACTCATCGATTCCGATAATCTCAAGCCCCAGATGGGCCAATTTATCCGGAAATTTGTTGAAAAGCTCTTTTGCATCCTGGTAAAAATCCTCGACATAAACCGCGGTTTTTGAATGCAGAGCTGTAGCTGCTTCCTCGGGCCAGGATTCTCTTGGAATGTTAAAGCCCACGACCGAAGCATTGAATATTTTCTCCAATCTTTTCAGAAGCCTGGTATCAGGTGAAACGAATGCTATCTCAGCCTCTTTTTGTTCCTTGTCAACAAGGCAGAGATAATAATCCAGACCCAATCCTTTTAGCTCTGCTGCCAGCGAGTGCAGGACCTCGGTTGGGACAAATGAAGATGAGGCATCAGCGGCTATTTTGGAGAGAGAGAGGACCAGAGAATTGGACCTTTCCAGCTCCTGGAGTTGTTTATTCTCTAATTCAATTAGTTTGGCTTGTTCAAGTGAACTCCCAATTTGACTGCCAAAAATTGAAAAAGCTTGAAGATCCTGTTCTTGTAGAGATTTTCCCCAGGTGACCAGGATCCCAGAAGATTGATCTGTGAAAGAAATTGGATTGAATATGCCCGAATCTTCCTCAGTGATCCCAAAGGTCTTTAATCCCAGGTTGACCAGGCTGTCCGGGAACTGAGCATAAGCGGGGCGGATTGCCTCGACAAAATTATCAACAAACAGGGGGTATTCAGGATCTATCTGATCAATAATCGGCGGCCATTCTGAACGTGGGATTGTAAATCCGATCAGACTTTGCCCTGCAATTTTTTCGAGCGGTTTAATAATATCTAAATTTAGGGAAGTATATACGACTGAAGAATAATTCTGATCAGCGTCATTGGCGAGATAGATAAAATTGAGATCTAATCTTGAGATCTCGTCCCGCAAGGTATTGAGTACCTGTTGTGGTGTGGAGACTTTCGCCACTTCAGCGGATACTTTCCCTAGAGCGTGGATAAGAAAATTGGACCTTTGAAGATCCTCAACCGTTTTTAGCATTATTGTTTGTAATTTTTAGCCAAAGCAATTCAATATCTTATTTCTATCATAAAAATTACATTGGTGAGCTAACAATTTCTTGAGTTCTTTGATACAGGTGATTGCATTGCCTGGCGGTGGTCAGCCGGGATACTAGAACGGTGTGGTCACGATCAGGGTATTGCCATCTCCTGGCGCTGATAGGATGTCCAGGGTTTCACCCAGGATATCAGCATCTCGATTCGAAAATGGCTGGTCTTGGCTGGTCTTTAACAAGGTCAGCGCACCAAAAATATGCTCTCCATGTAGGATGGGAACTGAGATCACGCTCACCAGGCCGCCGGGATAGAAGATCAGCCCGGTGTCAGCTTTCTGTTTTGGTGTAAAGGCGATCCATTTATCTTGAGATACAGTCACTTTATCTGTTGATTCAAGGGAAGCCAGTGCGACCTCGTGGGCTGGATAGGTGCTGGTAGCAGACCACAGAAATAATCCCACCGCACCTATTACCAGCATGGCAAGGATCCCAATTCCGACAAACTTCAAAATTTTCATAAATTTCATTCTCGCTCCAATCTTATTCAATCTCTGAGTTAGAGATCATCCTCAACTGGGCAATCCAGATCGGGGACGTAGAGGATCTGCCACCAGATGATCAGGGCTGCCCCCACCATCAATGCCGCGCCCACCCCTGAATCCATAATAAATCGGCCAGATGTGCCCCAGGGTGCAGAAGGCCGCAAAAATCAGATAATAAGGGGAATTGAAATATTCAACCTTCAGGAAAAGTGTTGGCAGGCCTATTTTTGCCATATCGAGCAATCTGGTCAAGCAACCATATCTCGGCCCAAGCTGTGTATTGATCATGGTAGCGCTGACTGCGATGCTTTGAAAGTTGGCCTGCGTATCGGGGACATGGATTTGGATATCCTGAACGGCTTGATCCGAGGAAAAAACCTTCATCACAATCCTTGCGAAGGAGATAGAGCCTATCAGATATCCAAATATAGCAACCAGCAAATAGTTCATATTTTACTTTTGCAGCCTGCCCAGGTATTGATAACGATGGAATTTATTTGAAAATGAGCGGTATGGCGCACCTCATGAAATTATGGAGGTGCTGTGAAGCTTGCGGGGTAATTCTATTGTGGCCTGAATAATGACGTAATGCCGTGGGGGAATAAGGACCAGCGAGAATGGTTTGGTGAAAGATATTGTAATCGAAACTATCTGTAATGGAGGAAGATTCTTATGACCTGGAATCGATCAAAAGTCTGATGGATTGAAGTGCGGACATACTTTAGATCCTATAGACCGGTTCCAGCCTGGCTTGCAAGTAGAAATGGACGAAAGCTTCGTCACGATCTGCCTGTACGACGGGGAACCGATGACCGAAGACGGCTTTATCCTGTCCTCCGTCCTCGGTCCTGAGCGAAGTCGAAGGATCGGTCGGGCGCTATGCGCCCTTGCTGGCGCACCCGGATCATGGAGGGTGCTTAAAGAAAAAACTCCCCAATTGCTTGAGGAGTTTAGCTGGCGCACCCGGATCCCGGAGGGTGCTTAAAGAAAAAACTCCCCAATTGCTTGAGGAGTTTAGCTGGCGCACCCGGAGGGACTCGAACCCCCAACCTGCTGATTCGAAGTCAGACGCTCTATCCATTGAGCTACGGGTGCGTGTGCAAAAATATTATACACCAGGTGTATTTTTCGTCAATTTCAGGCACGTTTTCTTCAATTTGTTAAGATTTGAAGTGATTTCTCATTTTGTCGTCTGATTCGGGTGCAATTTTCGGTGCAACTTCGGTGCAACCAGTCGACTTTTCGGTGCAATTCTGAACATTTTCGGTGCAACCGCCCCATATTTCGACGTTTAAGTCCGTAGGTTTTGGGGCTGTGATCTCAGGCGGCAGGGCCACCGGGGTGGTGATCTCATCCATCACTTCTGCGGCTTTTTCCTGGGCCCAGGGGACCGTGTGGCCGTAAGTGTTCATCGTGGTGCTTGCATTGGCATGCCCCAGTCGACGCTGGACTGTCACGGGATCTACCTTGTTGGCCATCATGTGAGTGCCGGCTGTGTGGCGCAGGTCGTGGAAGCGCATGTCCTGCAGATCAGCGGCGGAAAGGAGTTTCTTAAATGCCCGCTGGACCTGTCTGGGGCCCCAGGCAGCGCCGGAATCCTGGGTGAACATCAGACAACAATCATCCCAATCCGGATCGTGGCAGAGTCGCCTCTCCCCCTGGGTT
>Ga0180430_10002498_pt1 | contig 16560 bp, 15 predicted proteins | sample SS_ome_9_FD_132999 | JGI IMG/M metagenome (GOLD analysis project Ga0180430, IMG submission 132999) | Hypersaline lake sediment archaeal communities from the Salton Sea, California, USA - SS_1_S_2 metaG | ecosystem: Environmental > Aquatic > Non-marine Saline and Alkaline > Hypersaline >... | reverse complement strand
TGGTATGCGGGCTCACCACCAGAGGAAACTGACAAGATCGCTGCTATGGAGATCGAAGCGATATTCAGCGGCAAAACAGAAGGAACCATTTATGAACACCGTGATTTCAGTCTTCCCAACCTGGGAGAAATGCCCCAATTTGGACCTATGAATGGAGAAGGCAGCGTGGTTTACCACGATCCTGATTTTGGCGATTATCCTTTTGATTTGGATATCGAGTGGACCAAATGGGATGAACTTGGACGTGTCACCGAAGGCACAATTATCTTCACGGATGATGAACATGGCGCAGTCATCGAGATGGAGATATTTGAGGATAATTCTCGAGAGGCGCATGTCTTCAGAGATGGCGTAGAAGTTGGTATTGTGTATGTAGATGTGAATGGCGAAACTACCTATGAGGATCTGACAGAGTAAATAAGCCCTGTCAGGAAAAATATAAAAGGGCGACGCATCGCGTCGCCCCTACATAAAACTGACCCTTATTCATCTTACTTCTTACATTTCACAAATTACACGTATTTAATCTCCCGCGGCCACAACTACGGCCCCCGCCATCTCGTTTGAGTGAGTAAGGCTGACTGACCAGCTGGTATATCCCAGGAAATCCCCGATCTGGGCAGCCTTGCCAGACAGGCGCAGAACTGGTTTTCCAGAAGGCTCATTTAAAATTTCCATCTCTTTCCAGGAAACAGGACCGATTCCGGTGCCCAGGGCTTTGGAGCAGGCTTCTTTGGCAGCGAAGCGGGCTGCCACTTCAGCTGCGATGAGTCGGGGATTAACATCTCTGGCCTTAAACTTCTCCAGTCTTTCCAACTCGGTTTCGCTGAATATTTTTCTTAAAAAGCGAACTCCGTGACGCCCGAGCGCTTTTTCTATTCGTTCGATTTCGATCAGGTCAATGCCGGAAGAGATTTTCATAATTCTGGTCCCGCACTGGAGATTATTAAACGATCTGGATCAAGGTACTCCCGGGCTGCCTCCAGGATTGATTCAGGGGTTATCTTTTGGATCATCTTTTCATAATTCTGCAGATAATCTAGGCCCAACTTATGTTGTTCCATAGTGAGCAGGGCGGAAGCAACGCCAGCATTAGACTCCAGGGAAAGGGGCAGTTTGCCAATATAGTTTGACTGCACATCCCGCAGTTCTTCTGAGCTGATAGGCTGACCCACAAATTTCTTTATTTCTGATTTGATCAGATCCAGGGCTTTGTCTCGATTATCGGGAGCTACGCCTGCTAATACCATCCATTGACCAGGGCCGATACTAGCACTGAGCGCGCTGTAGGCGTAATAAGCCAGGCCGGCCTTTTTGCGAACTGATTCTCCAATTCGTCCCATCATGCCAAATTGCCCCAGCACACTGTTACCCAATAAGGCGGAATAATATCCTTCCCATCTGCGAGAGGGACCAATTGTACCGACGACCAGATCTGTCTGGCTTTTTTCTTTAATGATGTGGTGATTTTCGACTGAGTTTTCAGGTGTTGCCATATCGGGAACTTGCAAGGGGCCAACTTGTTCTTCATTAAGCCAGCCTCCCAGGTGCTCTTCTGCCAGGGAGATCACAGATTCTGGTTCAAATGGTCCCACTACTACCAGGGTCATTTCTTTAGGCCCGAAATGCTTCTTGTGAAAAGCTGCCATATCCTTGACCTGGATGGCTTCGATCGTTTCAATATATCCATCACTTGGATATTGATAGGGATGACCTTTATAGAGTGTTTTATCAAACTCTAGCATGGCCATCGAGTTTGTGTCTTGAGCCCGTAAATCCAACCCTGTTAATAACTGGGACCGGACCCGCTCAATATCCTTTTTAGGAAAGATTGGATTGATGAGAACGTCTGCCAGTAGTTTCAATAATGTTGGGAGGTCTTCCGCCAAAGCTTTTCCGCCAAAACCGGCTGTGTGTGGACCGCAGCCTATTCCCAGGCTGGCACCGATCGATTCCAGGGAATCGAAAATCTCCTGGAAACTTTGGGTTTTGGTCCCGCGCATTAAAGTTGAAGTTGTAAAATCTGCCAGGCCTAATTTGTCTTGTGTGTCGTAGATACTTCCCGCCTGAATATAGCCCCCGATCGAGACGGCCATGGAATTCATATTGGGTCGGAACAGTAAAGTGATTCCGTTCTTCAACTGGATCCGGGTGATGTCATCAGGTCCGGGAAGCGATTTGATATTTAGAGTAGAAAAATCCTGCTCGGTCATTGGTTATAATTTCCCTTCTTGTGAGGATGATAAATACCCACAATGCGGTTATTTTGCTGCAGATATTGCTGAGCAACCCGCTGAACATCATCGGGTGTTACGGCCGCGATATTTTCAAGATATTTTGTGACCCACTCATAACTGGCGAACATTTTTGAGAAACCCATCCAAAAAGCCTGGTTAGTAATGCTTTCACCGCCATAGGCAAATAGAGCCTGTGTTTGTTTGACTGCTCTTTTCAATTCATCCATGTGTGGAGGGGCATCTTGTATATGCTGGATCTCTTCATCCAATATCATGAGAGCATCATCTGCCGTCGAATTTGGATGAAGTATAAATTTCAAGGTGTACAGATAGGGATCTATGGTTGCTGGAAGGCCGCCGTGAATATCAACTACCACTTCTTTGTCTTCGACCATTCGTTTGTACAGTCGGGATGTTTTGTTGGAAATTCCTCCCCCGCCAAACATGTTCAATCCTTGCGGCCCGGATAAGATGCTGTCCAGGATAAGGAGCGGGAAGAAATCAGGCTCACTTGCAGAAGGGGTGTGGTAGGCAACGTCTCCCAACACTGTTTCTCCAGGCCCTTCTACTGTCAGCCTGTGCTCTCCGCGTTGGGGGTTTTCAGGCCGATTGACCCTGGGTGGATCATTTCCGGATGGGATATCCTGGTAAAGATCTGAGATGCGTTTAAGCATTTTCTCTTTATCAAAATCACCAGCAATAGAAACAACCGCGTTATTTGGAGAATAGTAGGTTTTATAATGCCGGTGCAGATCGTTTTTCTGAATTGATTCCAGGTCTACCTTATCCCCGATGACTTCATGACCGTATGGGTGGATTCGGAAGGCCGCGCTGTGAAGCGCTTCAGAAAGCAAGAATCCCGGGCTATTTTCCCTACCCTGCCTTTCCGAGATCACGACCGTCCGTTCAGATTCTACTTCTTTTTCATCGTAGGTGGTATTCACCATCCGGTCGGCTTCCAACTCAAGGGCTATATCTATTTTGTCGGCCGGCATGGTTTCATAGTAAGTGGTCCAGTCCAGGTAGGTGAAGGCATTCCAGGCCCCACCTGAACGGGAAACGGACTTCTCCATTTCGTCAGACGAGATCTTTTCCGTACCCTTAAATTGCATATGCTCCACCCAGTGGGATATGCCGTGTTTGCCAGGGATCTCATCCCGGGATCCAACCCGGTACCAGACCCAGCTGCTGATCAAAGGGGCAGAGTGGATTTCTTTCAGTTTGATTTCCAGTCCATTTTCAAGAAAAATGGATGGAGTGGTTTCTAGTAGGCTCATAATGTTTTACTTATTGTGTGAGAGAAGCGATCAGTAGATCTAATGCCAGTTCTTCTTCCAATTGGAAAGTTTTAATGGACTGGTCGATCTCTGAAAGCTGATGATAGATTGTCTTTAGTTGAGGTAATGTGAATAATTTTGCCTGGGGCATGATCTTTTTGATGGGATACGGATGAGATCCAATCCTTTGGGCAATTTTATTGTGGTCTGACCCGGGATCTTGATCCATCAATTCCCGAACCTGGATCAACAGCCGGAACTGGCGGATCACCATTCCGAACAGGGTCAATGGTTTGTTATCTTCCAACAGCCGGCGCAGCATGAACATTGCCTTTTGACCGTCCCCGTAGCCGACGGCATCCACCATTTCGAAGATATCACCCTGGCGCACATCGGATACCAGATCCCGAACGTCGGTTTCTGTCACCGGGCGTGAAAAATCAACATAAGTAAGCAGTTTGTCGACCTCGGATTTCGCCAAGCGGGGATCTTCGTCAATGTAGCTTGCCAGCAGCTGGGCAGCCTGGTTATCGAAGCTTCCACCCATTTCTGTGGCTTGTTCCAGGATCCAATGGGCCATCGCGGGGCCTTTTGGGAGGGAGAACACCTGCATCCAGGAACGTTTGGGGTTCTTTTTGATCCACTTGATCAAAAAGTGTTTATCTTCCAGAAGTTCATCTTCAATGAGTACCAGGGCTGTGGTGGGGGGAACTGAATCCAGCAGCGAGGAGAACTTCTCTTGATTAGTTTTTCCTTTGGTCAAGGATTTTATATTATGGACCACCACCATCCGCCGTTCGGTCAGAAATGGCACTGTCTGGGCTTCTGTTTTGATGCTCGCGATGGTTGCGGATCTGCCGTCTACCGTGGTGATATCCATGGTAGTTTCGTCACCCATTTTTGGTTTCATGCGCTCTTCAAGAAAGCTGCGGATCGCATACTCATCGTTCCCGTGTAACAGATAGACCGAAGGCGATTGGTCACTCATATTAGTCCAGTGTCTTTATCCTGTGGGCGGGAGTGCCATTCAGGGTGCGTTTGGAAATTGAAGCGATCTTTAAGCTGCCAGGTTCGCCGCTGGTAGTTACTTTCTTCTGGAGTATTGGTCCCAGCGGTCGGGTTGCGATCAACGCCAGTACACTTAATAAGGTGATGATTGGAATGCGCTCAAATTTATCACGCGGTCGTTTTCCAACCCCGATCAAACCGGCCGCACCAGCCAAACCAGCAGCAAAGCCGGAGACCAACAAATTTGTACCGCAGTTTTTATGGATTGCCAGATTTGCTTGTCCAGCGTTCAACTTACTAAGCGCTTCGCTCACTGTGTTGCTCAGAATCTCGGTTGGGATATCACCCAGGATCCAGAAACCTCCCCCGTCAGAATGTCCTGCGTAGGGTTTGCCTGGGTGGGTTTTCGCCAATAAATTAAGCGTGGCGTGTTCCAGTCCGTGATTTCGTCGTGTTCGAGAGAATAGTGAATCCATAAGGTTTCCAGTTATTGTATCAACAGTTCTCGTTCTGGTGGAAAAACACCGGGATGCAGAAGATCTATTGTACTAAATACACTGAGCAATAATCAGCATTGATGCGATTTATTATATACTTCTGAGATATTACCTTTTTCATAGACTGGCACATGCTATAATTCTCTCGCTATAACTAATTATCTTAGGTTGGTGTGCCCTCTATGAAAATATTGGTTACCGGTGTAGCCGGATTCCTTGGATCGGCGCTGGCGCAGAGGCTGCTGGAGGATGGACACGAAGTCCAAGGCTTGGACGATCTTTCCACTGGAAAAGAAGAAGCCATTCCCAAGAGGGTGGAATTTGAGCTGGGGGATATGCTTGACCGCCCCAAATTGTGGACGCTGCTGCAGGATGTGGAATGTGTTTACCACCTGGCAGCTAAGGTTGCAGTCCAGGAGTCCATTTTATACCCCCGGGAGTATAACAGTACCAATGTTGGGGGCACAGTCAGCGTCATGGAAGCCATGCGTGATGTTGGCGTGAAACGAGTGGTCTTTACTTCATCGGGAGCTGTATACGGCGCCCAGAAATCCCAGCCTCTGAATGAATTGATGGTCCCTTCTCCTGATTCGCCCTACGCGGTTTCAAAACTCTCGGCTGAGTATTATGTCAAAACAATAGGCCAATTGTGGGGGATCGAGACCGTTACTCTGCGAATATTTAACGCATATGGACCAGGTCAGCATTTACCAGCAGATCATCCACCTGTTATTCCCAACTTTCTAAAACAAGCAGCAAAAGGTGGTAGTTTGATCATTCACAACAGCGGCAGCCAGACCCGTGATTTTGTATATCTTGACGATGTGGTCAACGCTCTTGTCAGAGCCGGCACAGCTACTGGTGTTGATGGCACAACCATTAACATTGGCAGTGGTAAGGAATCCAGTGTTATTGAACTGGTACAGAATGTTGTTGAACTAACTGGTGCGGATACTGAAACGATCTATAATCACAAAGCTACTGGTGGGGTGAGCCGGATGAGGGCTGATATCACACTAGCGTCGAAACTTCTGGGATATCAACCGAAATTTGAACTGGCAGAAGGATTGGCGCGCACTCTCGAGCTGGATCCCCGTTTTAAATCCAGATGATTTGACGTTCTGTCATTGCGAGGAGGACGCAATCCGACGAAGCAATCTCCTGGGTAATGTGGGATTGCTTCGGGTGTGATGCACCCTCGCAATGATAGGTATCTGTAAAGGAAGATTTCCCAACTCAAATCTCTGAGCCAAGGCCCTGAGTACTTCGCTGCGCTCAGCATTAACTTCGTCGAAAGGCTCAGAATGAGAATTCAGGGTGTGTGATTTCTATTGTAAAATTGAACTATGTCTAATCGCCTCAAAGAATCTTTTTTTGCCCGGGACACCATTCTAGTTGCCAGGGGTTTGATTGGAAAGCGCCTGGTGCGCCTGGATGGGAACCAAAGAATATCTGGGATCATCACGGAAACTGAGGCCTACCGGGGTGAAGAAGACCTGGCCTGCCACTGCCGGGCAGGACGGACACCCAGAACAGAGATTATGTATGGACCAGCAGGCCGGGCTTATATTTACCTGATCTATGGCATGTATTGGCTGCTTAATTTCGTGACTGAAATTGAAGGATCACCCGGTGCAGTGTTGATCCGTGCTATAGCACCAGAGGAAGGCAAGCCAACGATTGCTCTGCGAAGGGGAACCCAGCCTGAAAAACACTGGACTGATGGTCCGGGGAAGATCTCCATCGCTTTGGGAATTAATGGGGAGTTAAATGGTCTGAACGCCTGCGCCTCACAAGCACAGATTTTCATTGAGAACGGACACGACCTAAATCCAGAGTTGATTAAAGCTGGCCCGCGTGTGGGATTAGAGTCTGTTCCGGAACCATGGCGGAGCATCCCCTGGCGATTTGTGGTAAATTATCAACAACTGTTTAATTGATATTTAGATTATCTCTTGGAGATTTTATGTTTAGGAAACGTGAAGAACCAGCCCAGGAACAAACCCCCGTACCAATTCAAAGCCGGGTTACATCCATCCTGGGAGAAGGAACCAGCTGGAAAGGTGAGATCACTGGCAAAGGCGGCCTCCGGATCGAAGGGCTTTTTGAGGGGAAGATTGACCTTGATGGTCTCATTATTGTCAGCCGCACAGGGCGGGTTGAAAGTGAAAAGATCAAAGCTGATACTGTGATTGTTGGAGGTTCTGTCCGGAGTGATATTGAAGCGAATAGGGTTGAGATCCGCAGTACTGGCAAGGTCTGGGGGGATGTAAAAGCAGCCCGTTTCACTACAGAGGAAGGGGCCTACTTGCGGGGCAAAATACAGATGGAAGAAGAGAGCCCCCGCGATATACCGGAAGCAGAAGGACAAGATCTCGATAATAATAAAACGGATCCCTCAAAACCGACCCTAAAACCCAAAAAATCCGCTCAAAAGAAGGCCTGACTTGAAGAGATTCCTGGCTGCAGGATTAGTGATTATATTCTTGCTATCTGCGTGTTCCGGGTTGATGACCGTTGAAGAGGAATCACCTCTGCCCACTTTACCATTGCCAACAACGATAGTTTCATCAGCGACTGAGGAAATTCCTGAAATTACAGAGACGGCCATACCTTCAACAATTGCCCAGGATCGATCTTGTTTAGAAGTTTCAGGAGTAATCGAGACTTACGAGATCGCCTGGAAGGAGGAGATTTTATCAGGTCGGATATATTTACCCCCTTGTTATGGTTCAGATCCAGATCGGGAATATCCAACTTTATACATGCTTCACGGGGCTACCGGGACAGATAGTCAATGGGATGATCTTGGCTTGGATGAGTGGGCTGACACGCTGATACTGGAGAAAGAGATCTCTCCCTTGATCATCATCATGCCCCGGGAAATTACCTGGATAATATTGCCAGAAAACCCTTTTGGTGACCACCTGATCACAGCGATCATCCCCTGGATTGATAACCACTACCAGACTTTGGAGAATAGGGATTACCGGTCTATCGGGGGGATGTCGCGCGGTGGCAACTGGGCCGTTCGGCTAGGCCTATTACATTGGGGTATGTTTGGCTCAATAGGAGCCCATAGTACAGCCCTCTTTCTTGGTGATCTGAAGCGGGTGCCTGGTTGGGTGGAGATCATTCCGACTTCCCAGACCCCCCGAATCTTAATGGATATAGGGGAAGATGATAGTAATCTTGTTGATGCACAGGCTTTGCACGAATATTTACTTGGCAAGCAAATCCCCCACGATTGGCGTTTGTATCCCGGATTACATGATGAGCATTACTGGAGATTACATCTGGAAGAATATCTGAAATGGTACAGCGCGGGTTGGTCTGACAAGTAGGTCACCACTAAAAAATTAAGAACGAAGAGGATGGAAATGAAAACACCAACATTTAAGGAGTTTATGAAAATGGATTGGAATGGCATAGAGCCGTTCTATCTAGACCTACAGGAAATGGACCTGGGAGAGGATAATCTCGATAGCTGGATGGAGGGCTGGTCTGATCTACGCAAACTTGTGGACGAGAGATATGCCCGGTTGGAGCTGGCAACCGAGCTGGATACAACAGATATAAAGGCTGAGAAGAACTACCATAATTTTCTGGAGAAGATATACCCATCTGTTCGGACCGCTGATCAGAAACTTAAGGAAAAATTACTGATCAGTGACCTTGTGCCAGCTGGCATGGAATTGGTCCTGAAGAAAATGCAAACAGAAGTAGATCTCTTCTGTGAAGAGAACCTGCCTTTGATGACCGAGGAAAAGAAATTGGGCTCCCAGTACAGCAAGATCCTGGGAGCACAGACCATAGATTGGGATGGGGAGGAACTGACCCTGACCCAGGTTAAATCGAAAATGCAGACCCCGGAAAGGGATGAACGCAAGAAGCTATGGGAATTGATGTCTCAATGCCAGCTTGATGACAGGAATGAGATCAACCAGCTGTGGCAAAAGTTTATGGATATCCGTGCTGAGTTAGCGGACAACGCGGGGCACCCTGATTACAGATCATTCCGTTGGCAGCAGAAGCTAAGGTTGGATTACACACCAGAGGACAGCAAGGAATTCATTCGTGCTATCAAGGAAGTGGTTGTTCCGGCGGCGACCCGGGTTTATGAGAGATATAAAAACCACTTGAATATTGATAAAGTTCGTCCCTGGGATTTATTGAATAACCAAACAACCTTCAGTTTGCCAGCTATCAATGCCTTTGATACAGAAGAGGAATTCATCTCTCGTGTTGGGGATATTTTCAAGAAGTTAGATCCGTTTCTGGGAGGATATTTCCAGACGATGAGGGAAAATCAGCTCTTTGATTTGATGAATCGCAAAGGTAAAGGTCCAGGAGCATTCTGTACCTCTTTTGCCACAATCGGATTGCCTTTTGTTTTTATGAATGCGACGGGAAAGAGTGCCGACGTGCGGGTCTTGTTCCATGAGAGCGGACACGCTTTTCATGATTTCGAAATAAATAATCTGCCTTATCACCACCAATGGCGGATTGATATGGAATTTGCCGAGGTCGCTTCCACGGCTATGGAATTACTTTCAGAACCTTATCTGGCGAAAGAAATGGGCGGGTTTATGAGTACAGAGAATGCTGCGAGGACCCGTTTGCTGAACCTGGAAGAAAAACTGCTCTTCTGGCCCTATATGGCGGTGGTAGTTGCTTTTCAGCACTGGGTCTATGAGAACCATGAAGAGGGAAGAAATCCTGCTTCATGTGATGACAAATGGTCAGCATTGGTTGATGATTATATGCCTGGCATTGACTGGGAAGGATATGAAGACGTCAAGATGACTGGGTGGCACCGTAAACTTCACATCCACCAGGTGCCGTTCTATTATATTGAATACGGTCTGGCTTCGTTGGGCGCATTCCAGATCATGCAAAACGCTCTTCAGGACCAGGCCAAAGCTATAGAAGATTACCGAACTGCGCTGGCTTTGGGTGGAACAGTCTCCCTGCCTGATCTTTATCGGGCATCGGGAGCAAATCTGTCCTTTGACGCACAAACTTTAGGTGAAGTGGTAGATTTGATCGAAGATAATCTGGCTGACTTAGAAACCAAGCTGGCCTGAGAATAATGTTGGTTTAAAAGGAGAGGGATTGGCGTGTCATTTGTCAGTACCTGCCAGTCTCCCTCTCCGTTATAATAAAATTCTGAAATCGGAACCATTTTGAGGGAAAATATTGTGAAAAAAATTAAAGTTGTCATCCCAATGGCAGGTTTTGGAAAACGGCTGCGGCCCCATACCTGGAGCAGGCCCAAACAACTGCTGACTCTGGCTGGTAAAACTGTCATCGAGCACGTCTTGGATACTTTTTCCTCGCTGCCTGATGAGATAGAAATCGAGTATGTATTCATCGTTGGATATCTGGGTGACAAGATCAAAGCCTATATGGCAGAAGAACATCCGGACACTACAGTTCACTTTGTGGTTCAAGAAGAAATGCGGGGGCAATCCCATGCTATCTATCTGGCAAAGGACTACATTGACGGCCCCATGATCATGGTCTTTGCCGATACCCTGATCGAAACCGATCTTAGTTTCCTTGAGGAAGAAAAAAATGATGTTGTTGCCTGGGTCAAGCCGGTGCCGGACCCGCGGCGTTTTGGAGTTGCAGAGGTTGGAAAAGATAATCTGGTCACCAGGCTGATCGAAAAACCCAAAGCCATGGATAATAATTTAGCCCTTGTAGGATTCTATTACTTCAAGAAGGGACAGGATTTGATCCTGGCAATCAAAAAACAGATAGAGCAGCAGGTTCAATTGAAGGGAGAGTTTTTCCTGGCAGACGCGATCAATATCATGCTTGGGGAAGGAAAGTGCAAAATGAGGACTGAAAAAGTCCAGGTCTGGCTGGACGCCGGGACTTTTGAGGCAATGTTAAGCACCAATCGCTACTTGCTTGAACACGGTCACGACAACTCGGAAAAGGCTGCTCAACGCATAGGTGTTCATGTTATCCCGCCGGTTTTTATCCATCCGGAGGCAGAAGTGGAATCTTCTGTGATAGGGCCTCATACTACGGTGGAGGCCGGCTGCAAGATTATTAGCAGTGTTATCCATAATTCGATCATTGAGAAAGGATCCCAGGTTGAGGATGTGTTATTGAATGGGTCATTGATCGGTCAGAACACAGCCGTTAGGGGAGGATCTACCTCAATTAACGTCGGAGATAATACCGAAATCGAGATCTGAAGACAAATTGCAAACCCAAGGAGCCCCATGCCCCGAGACTTTATCGCCAAACGAGTCGCTGAACTAAAACCATCAGGAATCAGGAAATTCTTTGACATCGTTGCAACTATGGACGATGTGATCTCTTTAGGGATTGGGGAACCGGATTTTACTACGCCGAAGCCGATCCTGGACGCTGGTATTGAAGCGCTCAGGCAGGGAGAGACCCACTATACATCCAATGCCGGGATCTATGAGCTGCGGGAAGCTATCGCGGATATGCTGGAAGAAAAATATCAGGTCAGCTACAACCCTGAAGATGAGGTGGTGGTTTCAGTTGGCGTTTCCGAAGCTTTGTATTTAGCCTTAACCGCAGTGACCAATCCCGGGGAGGAGATCATTATCCCAACTCCCTGTTTTGTGTCCTACCAGGCTGAGGTTTTGCTGGCAGGCGGAGTTCCGATTGAAGTCCCCGGCACGTTTGAAAATGGTTTTCAGCCAGAACCCGAATTAATTAAAAAAGCTATCACGCCCAAAACCAAAGCCATCTTCATTGGCTTCCCCAATAACCCTACCGGGGCGGTTGCTACCAGGGATAACCTTCTGGCTATCAGTAAGATCGCAGAAGAACATGACCTGCTGGTAATTTCAGATGAGATCTACGACAGCCTGGTATATGGAGTGGAGCACGTTTGTTTTGCTGCTCTGCCTGGCATGAAGGAGCGCACGATCACCCTGGGTGGATTCTCTAAAAGTTATGCCATGACAGGATGGAGGGTGGGATATGCTGCGGCCCCGGCGAATATTCTGAGTGGCCTGGTGCGGATCCATCAATACACGGTAATGTCTGCCCCATCTGTATCCCAGCTGGCAGCGCTGGCTGCCATCAATCTTGGAGCAGAAGCTGCTGAAGAGATGCGCTTGAAATATGATCGCCGCCGGAACCTGATCGTTTCTGGGCTGAATGAGATTGGTTTGGAAACCTTCTTGCCCCAGGGTGCTTTTTACGCTTTCCCCAAGATCTGTGGAACGGGATTGGACGATGAAAAATTTGCTCAACGGCTGCTGGAAGAGGAAAAGGTTGCCGTCGTGCCTGGTTCAGCTTTTGGATCTGGGGGAGAAGGGTTTGTGCGCTGCTCCTATGCTACTAATTACGATAAGATCGAACAAGCCCTGGAACGCATTGAGAAGTTCGTAAAACGCTGCAGCTAAATTTTACATATTAGTAAAAAAAGAATCCACTCGTCAACTGGCGAGTGGATTCTTATCATTAATCATAATCTCGATTAGATTGAAGGACTGCATTTGACAATTGATCTTCATGATCCTTTTTTCAACCATCTTGTTTTCTGCGAAATTTCCCTGGATAGTAGAACCATCCCATAAATTAGCAGCAATAGCCCGGGAGTCATGATCGCTTTGATCTCTTGAGGAGCGCTTTGGCGCAAGCCGCTGAATGTGAAAGTTAATTCGACGCTGATCCATAACAGAGTGATGATCAAGTCAAATGCATTTCTTTCCCTGCGTTTTGAACTCAATCGATTGGTAATGGTGGTAGCTTCGGGTGCCATTATTATGCCCGGGCGTTTCACGGTATAGAAGAGGGCATCCTCGGGACAGATATCAATGCACTTGAAACAGACAATGCAAGATGTGCTCTGCACCTCCCTATGCCTTTCAAGTTCCCCGGCCACATCGATCTCCATATCGCATACTCTTGTACATCTGCCGCAACCAGAGCAGTCATCGGAGGTTAACCGAAACCTGGTCGGACTCAACTTACTGAAGACTTTTAAGAGAGCGCCTATTGGACAGAGATGGCGGCACCAGGCTCGACGACCAAACACATACATGAGAACTGGACCATAAAGTACCAGGGTGAACAGGATCGAAATGCCAGTCTGTTGTCCTCCCCAGGGTTCAACGAAAGCCAGGTTGAAATTGACAGCTCCTGGAACACCAGCGAACCAGTTGACGATCCAGGACGAGTACATTTTAAGTCCCAGACTAGCGAAAGGGATCAGGCCAAGATATAACAATATATGACGGGGGATATTGAGTTTGAACCGATCCCCGATACTCCAGGAGATTAAATCCTGGTATCTGCCAAACCAGCAGAACCAACCACAAAAGGCCCGACCCAAAATCAGGGCTGAGATGAAAACCAGGATCCAGAAGATCACACCGGCATTAATTACGCCGCTTGAAAGGCCTGCAAAGAATGCCTCGATCCCTATGCTGCCTACTTTGTGGATTCCCATGCCATACCAGGTGTATATATGCACCGTTACCAACAGCATTAGCAGAACCTTGCAAAATGTGCGCCACTTTTGCATGGTCATAGTTACACTCCTTCAATGAGGTCTCGGTTTCACCCGGAAAAAATATATAGAAGGTGATAATTCAAATGGATTGGAATTTTATAGAGTAGTATTGCTCAAGATTATGGAGAGAAGATGGAGAAACACAGTAACTGTTTGGGAGAATAGTAAATTTTAGTCCAATCCTACAAATCCCCTTATTGGGCCTTGGAATTGGTGATCAATTTTTCGTAATGTGAAAAAAGAGAGCTATGAATATATGATCGATTTAAACAAACTCGAATTTTGAGGTGTCTTTCATGAACGCTGTCCAGGCCAGGACTTTGGTCAATTGGATCTCAAATAGAACTCCATCTTCCCACATTTCTGGAGTGGGTGAATATCCTAGATCAGCGTATTTTTGAGTATAGGCTTCAGCAACTTTCTTTCTGAGATCCTGGGGTGGATTATTTATAATTGATGTTACCCCCTCTCCGATCACAGCATCTGCGCCGCTTTCCAAATGAATTGCTACACTTGGATTAGCCCTGATATTTTTTGCGTGCCGGGTATCTGGGCTGCCGTCAAAATAGATCTTCCCTTCTATCATTACCGCCCACTTTGGAACCACGTGGGGTCTGCCATCTGGGTATATAGTGCAAAGCCAATAATGAACAGCTTGGGTCAGTTTGTCCTCAACAAAATCCCAGGGCAAAAAATCCCCGGGATCTTGAATATAACCGTCAGGTAAGTATGGTCGCCTTCTTTTGATATCGTTCATAAAAAATCCCCTGTTCAAATATTTGTGTTTATTAACCAGGTGTCTTTAAATATATGATCTACGACTATCGAGCTAATGTCATCCAGTCTCCCGTCCTCAATCTTCCGTCTTATTATTCTATGACCACTCCGGTCAGATCATCCTCTGCTTCAGGGAAGGACATATTCAGGCTTTTGAGTTTCTCAATGATGATCGAGGAGATCACAAGATTGCGATACCATTTCCGATTGGCTGGAATCACATACCATGGTGAGGCTTGGGTGCTGGTTTTTTCCAGAGCTTCTTCAAAAGCAGCTGTGTATTGATCCCATACTTTACGCTCTTCTAAATCTCCCAGACTAAACTTCCAGTTTTTGTGCGGTTCATCGAGCCGGGCCTGGAGCCTTTCTTTTTGCTCATCCTTATCGATATGTAAATAAAACTTCATAATTGTCGTACCTTCATCAGCCAAAGTTTTTTCAAAAGCAGAAATATGTTCATATCGCCTCGACCAAACCGCTTTCGGGACCAGGTCATGAACCCGGACCACCAAGACATCTTCGTAATGGCTGCGGTTGAAAATTACGATCTCTCCTTTTCCCGGAGTGTGTTTATGGACTCGCCACAGATAATCGTGGGCTAGTTCTTCACTGGTCGGCGCTTTAAAACTTGCTACCTTCACACCCTGTGGATTCACGCCCTCGAAAACATGGCGGATCGTGCCGTCTTTACCGCCAGTATCCATAGCCTGGAGCACGATTAAGACCTTGTGCTTCCCTTCCGCATAAAGCAGTTCCTGCAGCATCTCCAGTTCGCCATTGAGTTGTTGTAGATGTTCCTTGCCGACTTTTTTTCCCATTGGGAAGATGCTTTTATCATTAGGATCCCACTTGCTGATATCCACTTTTTTCCCGGGTACTACGCGATATCTATCCATCTTGTCTCCTGGATTTCCAATTTATTTGTATTCGCTTCAATGATTTACTGTTGATTTTTCTGATACAATCCCTGGTTTCTATAGGATCACAGGGGGATCCACTTCCACGATCCATTCTGGTCCAGGATGATGGTCTCGTATCAGGGATAGTGGGTTAGGTCCCTTGACCAGGATCTGCCAGCGCCATTCGCCCCGGATCTTGCTGAAGTAAGCTGGTGTGGGTCCGGCCAAGCGGGTGGATCGAAAACCTTCCTTCTCAATCCAGCCTTTCAGAGTGGCGGCATACACACCGGCTTTTTTCTCGGCTGATTTGGGGTTTTTATCCCGGATCTCTAGCCGAATGATTTTCAGAAATGGTGGATAGCCTAACTCCCGCCTGTGTTCCAGTTCTTGCTGGTAAAAGTCCTCATAGTCATGGCCTGCAGCGGCCTGGATCACATAGTGATCCGGATCAAAGGTCTGCAATATTACTTCGCCACCTAAAGGGCTGCGTCCTGCTCTACCCGCTACCTGGGTCAGGACCTGAAAGGTCCGTTCAGATGCCCGGAAATCCGGCAAATTCAAACCGCTATCTGCCAGCACAACACCCACCAAGGTTACCAGTGGCAGATCCAAACCTTTGGCCAGCATTTGTGTTCCGATTAACACATCAGCCTGATGAGTGGAAAATTTCTCCATGATCTCCCAATGAGCCCCCTTTTTCCGAGTTGTATCCCTGTCCCAACGCAAGGTGCGTACATCCGGAAAGAGTTCTTTGAGGGCTGACTCCACTTGCTGGGTACCAGTTCCCAAATGGCGGATGCGTTGAGATCCGCATTTAGGACAGGTTTTTGGGATGTTCCTGCGATAACCGCATAAATGGCAGCGCAGCTCGTGATCCGAATGATGAGCAGTGAGTGAAGTTTCACAGCGTGGGCAGCGCAGGGAATATCCGCAATCCCTGCAGAATATATAAGTGGCGCTGCCGCGGCGATTCAAGAACAGGATCGCCTGTTGGTTTTTGCTCAACGTTACAGCCAGTTTTTCCTGGAGCTCGCGGCTGAAAATTGAGCGATTGCCAGCTTTTAATTCTGTTCTCATATCAATCACATTCACTGAGGGTAGATCTGCCATCAGGAGTTCTTCGTCGAGGTCTTGATAGCGAGAGAAAGCGGGATCCTGATCAGCCTGATTCAACTGGACCTGGATGGATTCTCTGTGGGCCAGAATGCGTTCTGGTAGGGACAGATAATTCCAATTACCGCGCTCGCCCTGGTATCGGCCGGTCACATCAGGTGTGGCGGAGCCTAGAATGCAAACCGCACCCGAGACTTTAGCATAATAAATGGCAGTATGGAGCGCATGATAGCGAGG
>Ga0180430_10002496_pt1 | contig 16564 bp, 14 predicted proteins | sample SS_ome_9_FD_132999 | JGI IMG/M metagenome (GOLD analysis project Ga0180430, IMG submission 132999) | Hypersaline lake sediment archaeal communities from the Salton Sea, California, USA - SS_1_S_2 metaG | ecosystem: Environmental > Aquatic > Non-marine Saline and Alkaline > Hypersaline >... | reverse complement strand
GAATGTTGCAGCGCACCAAACCGGCGCTATACTGTGTTTCACCAAGACAGCGAATGACCTCCCCTCGTGAACTGTCATTGGGACCTCCCCTCGCCGGGCCGCAAGGCCCGGCACTTAAATTCTCCCCCTTGCATTGTCCCGCACACCCATCCGCAGCACCGCAGCGTGTGCGTCGCCGGATACCTGGCGCAACGTCCCGTCGCGCCCTGCCCGCAGCCTCTCCGCGCTGGAAAGACACTCGTGAACGATCGAATGTTGCAGCGCACCAAACCGGCGCTATACTGTGTTTCACCAAGACAGCGAATGACCTCCCCTCGTGAACTGTCATTGGGACCTCCCCTCGCCGGGCCGCAAGGCCCGGCACTTAATTCCCCCGCTTGTGCTTCACCTGCCATGCGCCCGTCTCGGCGCACCCGCATCCACGGCTCGACGTTCTGATCGGCTGAGCGCTGGCGCGCGGCGCGGGGTGGTCGACCTCGGTCCGTCGAATGCGCAGAATACGGAACCAGGCATCGAGCCCGGTTTCCCCGGGCGCGATGCGGGTTACCCGGGGAGATACGCATGATCGACATCGACAGCCGCCAGGCCGCCGACTACCACCGCGACGGCGTCGTGCATCTCGCACGTGCGCTCGACCACGAGACGCTGGCCGCCGCCGAAGCGCTGTTCGAATGGAGCCTCGAGCACCCCACGCCGTCCGCCTGCCGCTTCTACGAGGAAACCGAGGCAACCTTCTACCAGGACCTGTGCCATCCGCACGCCGCGCTCGCCTACCGCGAGTTGCTCGAAAACTCACCGCTTGCCGATATCGTGGCGAGACTGTGGGATGCGCGCGAAGTGTGGTTCCTCTACGAGCAGGTCTTCCTCAAGGAAGGTGCCGCCATGCGCCGCACCCCGTGGCACCAGGATGCCCCCTACCTCGCGCTCGACGGCGAACAGCTCGCTGTCGCTTGGATCAACTTCGATCCGGTGCCACGGCATGCCTCGCTCGAGTTCGTGCGCGGATCGCACCACGGCACGCTCTACGACGGTTCGGCGTTCGACGCCGCCGACGATACCGCCGGCATCTACGGCGACGGCCTGCCGCGGCTGCCCGACATCGAAGCAGACCGCGCCGCCTGGGACATCGTCTCGTGGGCCATCGAGCCCGGTGACATCATCGTGTTCCACCCGGCCATCCTGCACGGCGGCGCCCCGACCACGGCCGGTGCGCGCCGACGCACGCTGTCGTTGCGCTTCTTCGGCGGCGATGCCGTCTACGCCGCCCGGCCCGCTCCCGCGCCGGCGCCGCTGGTCGCGGGCCTGCACGACGCACTCGCGCCCGGTCAGCCCTTTCGCCATCCCGCATTCCCGCGCCTGCGCCCGAGGCCACTCGGCTTCGACACCATTCCCGCCGCACCGGGCGGCCACGCAATGGCGCTGCGCGAAAAGTTCGCGCGCCATTGAGGCACGGCCATGCGCATCACGCCCAGCCACGACGCCGCCGATGCACGCGCCACGCTCGACGCCGAGGGGCTCGCCGTGCTGTCGGGCGTGCTGTCCGCGGACGACACCGCCGACGTGCGTCGGCGTCTCTTCGACGCCTGCGCGGAGAGCGAGGCCGACGGCGTACCTACGCGCGGCTACGCCTTCGATCCCGACCGCCACAACCGCCGCGTGTTCCACCTGTTCAATCTCGACCCGGTCTTCGTCGACCTCGTGCAGCGGCCGCTCGCGCTCGATTTCGTACGCCACCTGCTGGGCGACGACTTCCTGATCTCGAACTTCAGCGCCAACATCACCGCACCGGGCAGCGCACGCATGCAGCTCCATGCCGACCAGGGCTACGTACCGCCGCCATGGCCGGAGCATCCCTACGCCTGCAATGTCGCATGGGTGCTCGACGACCTCACCGAGGAGAACGGCGGCACACGCTACGTGCCCGGTTCGCACCGGCGCGGCCACGGCCCGCCGCCGGATACCGACATCGAGACCGTCGCGATCGAGGCGCCGGCCGGCTCGCTGCTGGTGATGGACGGACGGCTGTGGCACCAGACCGGCGACAACCGCTCCCGCAACAGCGAACGCGCCATGCTGTTCGGCTACTACGTGCTGCGCTGGCTGCGTCCGCAGGTGAGCTGGAACGCCATGCTGTGGCCCGAGACGGTGGCGCGGCTCGATCCCGCCTTCCTGCACCGGCTCGGCTTCTATACCGGCAACGTCGAGTTCCAGATCCCGCACGGCCGGCGCGCCGCAGCGCGCCCGCCGCCAGGACTCATGCAAGCTCCCGCGGATTTCGCGCTCGGCCTGCGCGAGCGGCGCGGATAGCGCGCGGCTCAGCCGGCTGCGCGCACCGGCCCGCTGGCCGTCGCGAGGCCGGGGCGGGTCTCGGTGTCGAGCGCGCTCCAGTCGTCGGTACGGCCGAGGGCGTAGGGCAGGAACTCGTCGGCGGGGATAAAGGCCAGGGTCTCGGCGCTCGCCAGCAGGTCGCCTTCGACGTAGCGCGCACCGGTGACCTCGACCACCGGGATTTCGTCGAGCGGGTCGTGCACCCCGTGACCCAGGCGCACCAGCCCGCGACCGGCACGGTGTACACGCACGATCGACTCGAAGCGCGCGCAGGTCAGCGCCGCGTCCCATTCCAGGCCGATGCCGTGCGTGGCCGGGATCGCCTTGTAGTTGAAGTTGATCCCCGCGCCCGTGCTCGGCCCCTCGTCTTCGCCCAGCTCGACCTCGAGTTCGATCAGTGCGGCACCGTAGCGGTCGATGCGCGCGTTCATGTGCGTGCCGCTCTTGTGCAGGCGCGAGGCAGCCTGCTTCTTCGGCTCGCCGAACAGTTCGCGCCCATAGATGATGGGCTGGTCGCGGTCCATGTACATGGCGAGTACGTAATCGCCGACGAGATCGCCGCGGCGCGCTTCGAGGTAGATCGCGCCGCCGTCGAAATCGCCCACGCAGTTGCTCTGCCAGCGTCCCACCATCGCCGTCACGCGTGGCGTGCCGGTCGCTTCCAGGCCCGGCGGCAGGAGATGCTCGACCACCGAGGCGTGGGTCAGGAAGTCGACCGAGAGCATCTCGGCGTTGACGAAGCGGGGCTTGCTGAGCGCCTGCTGGATGCGCGCGATCTCTTCCTGGCTGCGAACGAAACCCATGCTGAGAAACCTCCCCACGGCCGCGACCGCGATATCTGTCGATGAAACGATGGCGTGACCATAGACCTTCTGCCGGTGACGGACAATCGTGCGCCGCAGCGCGCGGGAAGGGAGGGCCCGTGCTGTCGGGCGATGCCGCGCACTGCGCGCCGGCTCAGCGCTCGATGATGTCGGCGTGCAGCGGGGCGAGGCGCGCGAGCAGGCGGTTCTGCACCCCGGTCGCCACGCCGAGCCCGCTCATCGCCTCGATCAGGTTCTCGACCACCGCGTTGAAGTCGGCGTGGTCGATGCCCATACCGGCATGGGTCAGCTTCATGCTGTCGCCGCTGTAGCGGCACGGTCCGCCGGCGAGTTGGCACAGCAATTCGACCAGCTTGTCGCGGAACCGCACGACGTTGGTCTCGGCGAAGTGATGGTTGATGCGAGTGTCGTCGGCGAGGCGGAACAGGAAAGCCTCGACGACGGCGCTGACGCCGCTCTGGCCGCCGAGGTCACGGTAGAGCGCGTCGTCGGCACGCGCCGTACCCGCGGTGCTGACCAGCAGGGCCAGCACGAGCAGCGCGGCACGCAACGGAGCGCAGCGACGGATTCGATCGGACATCGGCGGCAGCGTTTTCTCAGAAGGCCGCTTCGAGCGACAGGTACCAGCCCTGTTGCCGGTCGAGGGTGGCGACGGTACCCAGGCTGGCCCAGGCGGCGACGAGCGAAACGTGCTTGGACGGGAACACACCGACGAACGCATCCATCCAGGCGTCCTGGTCGGAGAAACCGAGGTTGTCCGGTTGTTGCCGGTATTCGAAGCCCACGGCGACGTGGCGATTGATGAAGATACCGACCGCCCCCTCGAACATGAGATCGCGGCTGTCGTCGCGATCGCCGCCGAAGCCGAGCAGCCCGCCCTGGTTGGCGCGTGTCAGGCGCAGCGTAGCGTTGGCGAACACGTTGCGGTCGAAGGGACCGGCCAGCCACAGCTTGCTCGCGGCGAGATAGAAATCCGCATCGCGCCGGCGCACCGCGCCAACCGCGGCCGGTATGCCGAAATCGAGATGACGCTTGAACTGCATGCCGACGGCAATCTGCGGCAGATCGCCATAGATGAAATCGCCCGCCACGCGCAGCTTGAGGCCGAGTAGGTCCTGGCGCAGGGACTTGTCCGGCAGCCCGAGCGCATCACCGAGCGTGCCGAGGTCGAGCTGCTGGCGCGCGAGCGAAAACTCGATGCGGTTGTCGAAGCTGACGGCGGCCCCGAGCGCGTCCAGCGCGTAGTCGTCGAGTTCGACACGGGTGTAGAACGCGCTCGCGCCGGCCTCGCCGCTCGATCCGTAGCCGGCCATCACGGCCCAGGGCACGATGCCGCCACCGGCCTGGCCCTCGACCTGGGTGGCGCCGCCGGTGGCGAGCAGGCGGCTGCCCGCGTCGGAGCGTTCGAACGCGCCGGCGCCAGGCGTCAGCAACAGCAGCACGAGACAAGCCCGGCCACGCCAGCACGAAGGCAAGCGGCGACGCCAGCTCATGCCGCCACCGTGAAGCTGCCATCGGTGTCACGGATGGTGACGAGCCAGGCCTCGAACTGTTCGGCCGGCAGCGGGCGCGAGATCAGGAAGCCCTGCGCGCGGTCACAACCGTAGGACGCGAGCAGGTGGTAGGCGGCCGGCGTCTCCACGCCCTCGGCCGTCACCGCGAGACCCATGCCATGGGCCAGTTCGATGGTCGAACGCACGATCGTGGCATCGTCACCATCGGCCCGCAGGTCGAGTACGAAGGACTTGTCCACCTTGAGTTCGGAGACCGGCATGCGCTTGAGCTGCGCGAGCGACGAGTAGCCGGTGCCGAAATCGTCAATCGAGAGCCGGAAGCCGCGCACACGGAGATCGCCGAGGACGCGGAGCGCAAGCTCGGGATCGCGCATCACCGCACTCTCGGTGATCTCGAGCGTGATGCGTTCACTCGGCAGCGCGGCACGGGCAAGCTCAGCGGCGAAGAAATCGGGGAGGGACTCGTCGAGCAGGTCCATGGCCGAGAGATTGAGACTCAGCGCGATATCGAATCCGCGCGCGCGCCACGCGCAGCATTGCTGCGCCGCGCTGGTGAACACCCAGCGGGTCAGCGTGGAAATGTGGCCAGATTCTTCCAGCACGCTGATGAACTCGTCGGGTGGCATGAAGCCGAACGTCGGGTGCATCCAGCGAACCAGCGCCTCGGCCTGGAACGGCGCGCCGCTGCCGAGCTCGACCTTGGGCTGGTAGTGCAGGCTGAGTTCACCATGGGTCATCGCCCGCGCGAGATCGCTCACGACCGCGATCTGGCGCAGGTGGTGATCGTCCCGGCCGACGGCATAGGTAACACTGCGTCGATGCGAACTCTTCGCATCGTAAAGCGCAATCTCGGCGCGCCGCATCAGGCCCGTGGCATCCTCGGCGTGCACCGGGTAGGCGGCAACACCGGCTCGGAAATCGAGCGAGACGCGCATGCCGTCGAGCTCGATAGGGCGCGTCAGATTGGCGCGCAGCGCTTCGACGAAACGTTCACCATCGGTGAGCTCGGTACGTTCCAGAATAAGAAAGAAACTGTCGCCACCGAGGCGCGCCACGGTATCCGAGCGGCGTAGTCGTGCGACCAGCCGCCGGCCGACTTCTTCGAGCACGACATCGCCGACATGGTGTCCGAACGTGTCGTTGATGTGCTTGAAGCGCGACAGGTCGATCTGGGCAACGGTGAAGCTGTTGCCGTCACGGCGCGCACGACTGACCGCCAGCGTCAGCCGATCCGATGCCAGCCAGCGGTTGGGCAGGCCGGTCAGCTCGTCGTGCTGGGCCTGGTGCACCAGGCGCCGTTCACGCTCGGCAATCTCGCCCTGCATGGTATCGAGCGCGCGTGCGAGATGGCCTACCTCGTCGTCGGACTCGATATCGATGCGCACGGCGTAGTCGCCTTCGCCGATACGTCGCGCGGCGCGCGCGAGGCGTGCCACCGGGCGCGTGATGCCGCGCGCCAGGAACACCGCGCCGATGCAGGCCAACACGAGCGTGACGAGGAACAACGCGGACAGTTCCAACGCCAACCTGTGATACGGCGCCAACGCCGCCGACAACGATTCCATGAGCACGGCCTCGACCACGCTCACGGCGCCGTCCAGCGCATGAGTACGGCTCAGGTGATCGGCATCGCCCAGCCGCAGTTCGCGCGCGCCTTCTTCCGGCGCAGGTCCTGCCAGGGCATCGACGAGCGCCGCGTGACGTTGCGCCGGCAGTGTCGAAGCGAGCACCCGGGGCGGCGTGCGGTCGCTGGTCACGAACGCGATCTCGCGACCGGTCAGGGCGGTCATTTCCCGGGCCAGCGCATCGTCGACGGCGAACCCCATGACCAGCCAGCCGATATGATCGGGCGCACGCACCGGCACGCCGACCAGCTGCCATGCCTGCCCGCGTGCGTGCAGCGTACGTGCGGCGAGGTCGCTGCGCGCCAGCGTGGCCAGCATCTGCGACCATTGGGCACTGGCATAGAGTTCGGGGAGCGCCCGGGTCGTCGCCAGCGGCCGACCGTTCGCGTCGACGAAGATACCCAGCCCGGCGCCGGCACGCGCGCCGTGGTTGTCCAGCGCCGAGACGATGGTCGGCGCGTCACCGCTGGCAGCGGCGCGCTTGAAGCCGAAGTCGGCGGCGAGCAGATGCAGCGATTCGGCCAGGGTGAGGTAACGGCGCTCGAACAGCCGCGCGAACACCGCTTCGGACAGCGCCAGCTCGCGCTCGATCGCGGCGCGCACGTCGTGCCGGGTCACCAGCAGCACCGCGACCAGGGTCGCAGCCTGGCACACCCCGAGCGCGGCGAGCAGCAGCACGATGATCTTGTGCAGCAGGCTGTCAGCGCGAACCGGCATCGCAGCTCCGTGGCGTGCGCGCGCCCGGCGTAGTGCACGAAGACGAGACGGACGAGAGCCGCACGATCAGCCGCCCTCGTCCGTGGTCGCCTGCTCACGCAGGGCACGGAACTTCGCTTCCAATGGTGAGAGCGTAGTCGGGACGGCGGTCGAACGCGGCTCCAGGGCGAGCTCGAAGGCAAGCGCGGCATCCTCGTCGCCGAGCGTCACCGCGTGGCGCATGTTCTCGCTTGCCGGCGCCTGGCGCGGATGCCACAGCGCGATCTCGTAGCGCCCGGGCGCGAGATCGGGAAAGCGCGCGGTGCCGTCGGCCGCGAGTGCGAAGCGCTCGGCGGTGAGCACGTAGACATAGGCCGACATCCGGTCGTGGATATTGCAGCCGAGCACGACCTTGCCCGGCTGCTCGAACGTGACCGGTTCACTCGGGATCCCGTGATAGAGCGGCAACTCGAAGCTCTTGGCCGGTGAGAACGAGTAGACGTGGTGGCGGATGTCGTCGCTGTTCGGAAAACTCACGCGATCGCCGACGCGGATTGCGGCGACGTGCGGTACGAAGCGTTTGTCGACCTGGTCGACGACATGCTGACGGGCCGCGCCGGGGGTCGCCGCGCCGCCGTGCACGGCGACCACCACGTCGTCCAGGGGTGCGCCGGCGGCGCGCACGCGCACCTCGAGATCGGCGGCGGCCGCCGAGCCCGTAGCGCACAGGCATACAATGCCCACTGCGGCAGCACGCGCGAAGCGAACGAACACGGTGCGCGGCAGCGCTGCGACGATTTGCACGGGGTGATCGGGACTCTTCGACGATTCCCTTCCGGTAGCGGCAAGGGCACGCGCGGCTTGAACCGGGCGGAGCCTCGATTCACTTGATTCTTTTACGGTTTTCCGACCGTGCCGGAGCGCGCGGCCGGGCCTTTCCGCGACGAGGATGCGTCATGACCACCGGTTTCGTCTTCCACGAACTCTACCTCTGGCACAACACCGGCAATCTCGCCGGCGTGATGCCCTACGGCAACCCGGTCGAGCCCTACGAGCACGCCGAAAACCCCGACACCAAGCGGCGCATCCGCAATCTCATGGCGGTCACGGGGCTGCTCGACGTACTCACCCCGATCGCGCCGCGCGCCGCGCGCGAGGACGAGGTCCTGCGCGTGCACACGCGCCAGCACTTCGAGCACATCCGTGCACTGAACGACTCCCTGGGCGCCGATGCCGGCGTGTTCACGCCGATGGGTCGCGGCAGCTTCGATATCGCGCTGCTCGCGGCCGGTGGCGTCATCGAGGCGGTCGACGCCGTCCTCGACGCGCGCGTCGACAACGCTTACGCGCTGGTACGTCCGCCCGGCCACCATGCGATGCCCGAACTCGCCATGGGCTTCTGCATCTTCGGCAATGCCGCGATCGCCGGGCGTCACGCGCTCGAGACGCGCGGGCTGACGCGTATCGCCTACGTCGACTGGGACGTGCACCACGGTAACGGCACCCAGGCGGCGTTCTACGACGACCCGCGCGCACTGACCATCTCGGTACACCAGGATCGCTGCTTCCCGCACAACTCGGGCTTCCTCGACGAGAACGGCGACGGACGCGGCGCCGGTTACAACATCAACGTACCGCTGCCGCCGGGTTCCGGTGTCGGCGCCTATGAAGCGGTCTACGATCGCATCGTGCTGCCCGCGCTGGAAAAGTACCGACCGGAGCTGATCGTCGTGCCTTCGGGGTTCGATGCCGGGGCCTACGACCCGCTGGGCCGCCAGATGCTTACCAGCGAGGCTTACCGCGGGCTCACGCGTCGACTGATGGGCTTCGCCGACGAATGCTGCGGCGGCCGCATCGTGATGTGCCACGAAGGCGGCTACAGCGCGCCGACGGTGCCGTTCTTCGCCCACGCCGTGATCGAGACGCTGGCCGGCGCCGACACCGGCCTGGTCGACCCCTTCCAGCAGATCCTCGGCAACATGGGGCAACAGGAGCTGCAGCCGCACCAGGACGCGCTGATCGGCGAGGCGGAGAAACTGCTCGCGCGCCTGCCTGCGTCCTGAGCCTACCGCCCCTCAAAGCTGCCGGCAGCGCTCGAGATCGGCCGCGCCCTGGCCCCAGCCATGGCGATTCTCGGCCAGCCAGGCGAGTTCCTCGGGGGTCGACGGCCGCCCGAGGAGGAGGTTGCGGTGTGGAAAGCGGCCGAACCGGGCGACGATCTCGCGGTGCGCATGGCCGGCGGCCACGACCTGGTCCATGAGCGCGGCGAAATCCGGCCTCGCGGCGGCGCGCAGCGCCTCCTGCCCGGCAACACAGCGCTCCTGCAGCGCGAGATCCTCGGCGTGCTCGAGCGGCAGGTAGAGGAATACCCGCTCGACCGGCGCAAGCAGGCGCTCGTGGCCCACGGCAAACGCCTGCAAGGCGATGTGCCGGGCGCGCGCGTCGCCGGCGAAAGCGCGCGCACTGCCACGGAAGAGATTGCGCGGCAGCTGGTCGAGCAGCACGATCAGGGCGAGCGCGCCACGCGCCGCGGCCGCCCAGCCATCGAGCGCGCCGTCGAGCGCGCGCTCGACGAGCGGCGCGAAGGACGCGCGCAGCGCCTCGTCGAACGCCGGGTCGACCGAAAACAGCTTGTCCATGCGCACCTGCATGACGGCGGCATCGTTGACGTCCCCGGCAAACCAGGTCTGCAGCACATCCTCGATGCGCGCAACGTCGTCGAAGTCGTTCATCGCGGTATCCCCATCGCTCTCCGTCAGCCGGCGCAGGCACGATTGACCCTTGCCTGCCCCGACCGCCGGGTCGTTCAGGATACCTGCGTTCGGGTCAGGCGGGGAGCCGCGTGCGCTCAGGCCCCCGGCTGTCCGCCCTGCAGCTCGAACAGGGCACACAGATCGGCGATGCCCAGGCTACCGACCGTGGCGCCGGTACCGTCGAGTACCTCGAACACCACCCCGTCGGCACTGCCGCGCGTGCTGTAGGCAACCACGGCGCCACGCGCGCCGCCACCTTCCTGGTGGGGATCGGCGCTGGGCGGCGCGACGGTGTAGCTGCCCAGCGGGCGCACCTCCTTGACCGCGCCATCGGGTGCGTACAGGCGGTGCTCTCCGGCAAGCACGGTGGTCATGGTGAGAGCCCGGTGCCGATGCAGGAAAATGCGTTCGTCGGGCTCGAACTTGAGCACGAAATCGGCCGTTTCCGTCACCGGATCGACGTCGAGGACGGTGTAGACGAAGTGTTCGAACTCGCCGAGACGACGCCAGTTGATGGCATCACCGTCGAACGACAGCGTGGCGGGCGAACGGACGGCCGGCGCAGGCGCGCCGGCGGCTTGGGCTGATGGGCTCATGGTGGTTCTCCGGGACGAATGAATCAGGCTGCTGGGAACGCTTCAAAGCTAGGTCGCCTGCGCGCCTCGCGACAGGGCAAAATGCCCGCGCGCGGCACTGTCCGTGCCCGGCACCGCGGCGCCTGGCCCGGTCCTGCCATCTGCGTAACTGATTGTTCCCGAGTCCGACGGGCTCCTAGGGCCTGTTGCTCTTTCGTGCCTGGGTGCGGAGGCGCGAAAGAGCAACAGGCCCTAGAATGCGGGCTGCAACGACAACCATGCGGGGGACGGGACGATGCAGAGAATCAAGCGCGGCAAAGTGCAGAAATACGCTTTCGACAACCGCGACAAGCCATGCCTGAAGGTCAAGCCGGGCGAAACCTTTCAGCTCGAGACCAACGACGCACTCTCCGGCATGATCGCCGACGACAGCGACAACCCGCGCGTCGAAGGCTTCGACGGGCCACACTTCGCCAAACTCGCCAAGGCCACGCCGGGCCTGTTCAACCCGGTGGTCGGCCCGATCTACGTCGAAGGTTGCAAGGCCGGCGACGTGCTCGCCGTGCACATCGACTGGATCGATCCCTGGCGCTACGGCTTCTCCGGCGTGCTGCCGCACATGGGACCGCTGGGTGATTCACTGCGCTACAAGGACTGCGCCGAAGGCTACGTACACGTCATCGAGCATCTGCCGGGCCCGTCCGGGCATACGCGCGACGGCTTCGGCAAGTACTCCGATTCGCTCACCTGGCCGCTCGAACCGTTCATCGGCACGCTGGCCACGGCACCCGAGCGCGAGGTGTTCACCTCGGTTCTCGGCCAGGGACCGTTCGGCGGCAACATCGACTGCCGCGACATCCGCGCGGGGCACACCATCTACCTGAACAGCTACAACGACGGCGGCCTGCTCTATGTCGGCGACGTGCACGGTGGCCAGGGCGACACCGAGTTCACCGGTATTGCCGACGAGACGCGCGCCACGGTCCAGCTCTCGTGCTCGGTGATCAAGAACAAGCGCCTGCCCTGCGTGCGTATCGACAAGCCCGACTCGATCGTCGCCGTCGGCATCAACCGGCCGTTCGAGCACGCGGTCTACGACGCCACCGCCAACCTGATGCAATGGCTCGAAGAGGACTACGGCGTGCCACCGCGCGATCTCTACGTGCGCATGTCCTGCGACCCGGCCTTCCGCATCCGCACCTACCAGCTCGTGCGCCTGCAGACGCTCGAACACGTAGCCGGTGCGGAGTACCCCAAGGAACGCCTGTTCGACGCCGTCACGCCGCGCCGCCGCAGCACAAAGAAGACTACCGCGAAGACGACAACGAAGAAGACTACCGCGAAGAAGACCGGCGCGACGAAGAAGACCGTTACAAAGAAAGCGTCACGACGCACCTGACGCCGCAACGCGCCCCGGGCACGACGCACGAACCGGCGCCGCACACCGGGACCCGCCCATGGCTACCGGCTCGCTCGCCGCACTGCTCGACACCCTGCCGCAACGCGGCAGCGTGGTCTGGCTCGGTTCGCGCCCGCAACGGCGGGCGCCGCTGCGCGAATGCACCACGCTCGAACTCGACCCGGTGCAGGGGGTTGTCGGCGATCACTACGCCGGGCGCAGCGGCAAACGCCAGGTGACGCTGATCCAGGCCGAACACATCGAGGTGGTGAGCCGCCTGCTGGCGCACGAGGCGATCGCTCCGGCGTTGCTCCGGCGCAACGTGATCATCGCCGGCATCAACCTGCTGGCTCTCAGGCAACGACGTTTCCGCATCGGCGACGTGGTCCTCGAAGGCACCGGCGCCTGTCATCCCTGTTCGCGTATGGAGGAAGCACTGGGCGCCGGCGGGTACAACGCCATGCGCGGTCATGGCGGCATCACGGCGCGCGTGCTCAGTGCCGGCTGGATCGACTGCGGCGCCATCGTCGCGGCGGCCACCTGAAGCGCATCAAGCGTCCCGTCCGGGTGCCGCTAATCTACGCATGGACACGGCCGACAATGCCGGCGCGGACGTGTTGACCGCCTTGCGGGCCGCGACCGCGCCGTTACACGACGATCTCGAAGCCCGCCTCAATCTTCTCGATCCGGATCTCGACGTGGCGGGTTACGCGTACGTGCTCTCGATCTTTGCGGCCTACTATGCGCCAATCGAGGCACAGCTCTACGTCTTGCCCGGCCTCGACGACTGGGTTCCGGCCCTCGAACGGCGCCGTAAGCTGCCACTGATCGAACGCGACCTGCGTCACCTGCGGCCGCAACGCCGCGCATCGAGGGCGATCCCACCGAACCTGGTACCGCGATTGGACGAGCCGCTCGCGTCACTCGGCTGCCTCTACGTCTTGGAAGGAGCAACGCTCGGTGGTCGCGTCATCGCCCGGCACCTCGACGCCTGCCTCGGCATCGACGCGCACAACGGCGGGGCGTTTCACACGGCCTACGGGCGCGAGGCCGGCCGCATGTGGCGTTCCATGCAAGAGGCGCTCCGCAGCGCCGATAGCGGCCCGTCGGCGCGCTCCGTCATCATCGGTGCAGCGTACGCGACTTTTGCCGGCCTCGCCTCCTGGTGCGCACTGTCCTTACCCTCCCCGGCCGACAGGACCTTGACGCAGGTAACGGAATTTCCCGCCTCGTTGTAGCGCAGCTCATCGAACCCGAGCAACGCCGCCATGGCGATTCCACGCCCATGGGCATCGCCGGCCCGGGTCGGATCGATGGTGAGATAGCGCCGCCACTCGAAGCCCGGCCCGCAATCGGTGATCACGATCCGAATCTCGCTCTCGCTACGGGCCATCTTCACCTCGGCATGGCGCTCGGCCTGCTCCGGCAAGGCCAGCCGCCGCGAGATTTCCTCTTCCCAGGTCTGATTCTTCAGCAGCTCGGACTTCTCCTGGTAAGTGATGCCGAGGTTGCCGTGCTCAACCGCGTTGAGAAGGATCTCGCGCAGCCCCATTGCCGCCGATCCCGCGTCTGGAAACAGCGTGGCAAGCAGGCTGCTGACCTCGCTGACCTGCCTGAGGGTACGCACTGCGAACCGGGCCTCGCGCAAGCCCGCAAGTGCACCCTGCAGTTCCCCGATGCTCGCGGTCACCTGGCGCAATACCGCCTCTTCGTCGAGCGCACGATGCAGTATGGTCGTCAACGCCGTCCGTTCGAACGGCTTGGTCAGGTAGTAAAAGACTCCGGCCGCGATACCTTCGGCGACCTGCGCCGGCGACGCCGCCGCTGTCTGCATGATGACCGAGACCTGCGGCAGGTCCGGATCGTCGCGCATGGCCTTCATGAAGCCCATACCGTCCATGACCGGCATCATCCGGTCGAGCAGGATGGCGTCGCAGGGATTACCGTCCCGCAACCATTGCAGCGCCTCGCGCGCGGACTCGAAGCACGTCAGAGTCACGGGTTCCTCATCGAGATAATCTTCGAGCAGCAACAGGTTGGCGGGTTCGTCATCGATCGCGATCACGTGTTTGCCTGTGACCATGTCATACACTCCTTGCTGTTCTTGGTGGCGTGGTCATCGTTCGCACATCGGCAGGAAGACGAGGAACGTCGCGCCGCCACTGCGATTGGTACGGGCACGGATCGTGCCGCCATGGGCGTTGACGATCTCGCGGCAAATCGGCAGCCCGAGACCGGTGCCACCGGCCCCCGTCTTGGTACGTGAGCTTTGCACGAACTTCTCGAACACCATGTCGAGTTCCTTCTCATCGATACCGATGCCCTGGTCGGTCACTTCGATGCGCAATCCGTGCTGTGGTTCTCCTGGAACATTGTCGGACAGCCTTACCGTCACGGCGCCATCCTGGTGGCTGAACTTGATCGCGTTGGACAGCAGGTTGGCCAGCACCTGCGTCATGGACTTCCGATCCATCTTCTGCTCGCGCTCACTTCGTTCGTCCTCGACGACCAGGGCGATCCCTCGTGCTCGCGCTTGCTGAGCCATTTCCTCGAAGCAGGCCCGAACGAGTTCGGCGACATCGAGCGACTCGAACTCGAACGTCATGCGGCCGGCCTCGAGCTTGGCCAGATCGAGCAGGTCGTTGACCAGGGCCAGCAGGCGCCGGGCGCTCGCCTGGATCGTGCCGAGGTACTTGGCGCGACGTTCAGCGGGAAGAGCGTCGCCGCGCTGCTCGAGGGAATCGGACAGGCCGAGAATCGAATGCAGGGGCGAACGCAGCTCGTGACTGATGTTGGCGACGAACTCCGTTTTCATCGCATTGGCGGCTTCAGCTTCGCGGTACATGCGTTTCGCGAGATGCGTGACCCGCAGGTGGTTTCCGATCTGACGCATGTGCTGCCCGAACTCGGAATGCCACGGCTCCCAGGCTTCGCTGGTACCGCGCGTCTCTTTCAGGAAGGTCTCGAACGAGCGGCGCGGGCCGCTGCCGCCGGAACCGTCGGAGACCACCGCATGATCGGGGTCACCGCTCCACTTCATGGTGACCAGGCGATCACGGCGGAGCCAGGCGAATGTGTACTCGCTGTGATCCGAGAGGGAGAATGCGAATACCCCGCCGACACCCTCGACCAGGCCGGCAAGTTCGGGCACGTCGTGCACGAGGCGGTGCGTGCCGAAGATGCGGTTGTTCGTCACGCGCGGAGCCAGCGCCTCGACAAGGCGAACCCGCGCCTCGCGGGATAACAGCCGGCCGCCCACGATACCGTCGGCGCTGGCGATGACGAGGTCGTCGGCGTCCATCACGGCGACCAGGCGGTCGAACTCGTCACGCGAGAGCCCTCGTTCACCGGTCTCGTCGGCCTGCAAGGACTCCGCGATGGCGCTGAACGACTGCATGCGCACCCGCGCCTTGGCCCGCTGCTCCTCGGCCTCGAGGGCCTGGAACCGGTTGACGTACAGCTCGACGAAGTGCTGCCCGGTGGCGAGAAGGCGGAAGTTGAGGTGACGCGGCGCGCGGAAATGAAGGCCGAACAGACCGATCAACTGGCCGTTCCGGACGACCGAGAACGAGCCCGACGCCCGCAGCCCCAGGTTACGCAGGTAGACGAGGTGCGATGGGGCCAGCCCACGCCACGTGGACATGGTGAGATCCAGCGGCGCGGCTTCGGCCCCCCCACCGATGATTGGCACCGGCTCGGCATCGATGTCGGCGACGAAGCGGAAACGGTTTGCCAGATAGAGTGTGCGCACGTTGCGCGGCACGTCCGAAGCGGGAAAGTGGTGATCGAGCAGCGATGTCATCGTGGCATCGCGGTCTTCCGCTGGCACGTGACCGTGTCCATCGCTTTCGAAATGACAGTAATAGACCCGATCGGCGCCGGTGATCAGGCGTAAGTGTCGGCAAGTTTCGGCGGCCAGCCGGTCGGACCCGGTCTTCTCCTGCGCGAGCACCTCGAGATAGTGCTGGATCAGGTGGAAAGGTACGCGCTCGGTACTCTGCTCGCGCGGCAACTCGAACTCCACGCACAAGCCGTCACCACTGCGATGGACGATCCCATCCCCGAGGTCACGGGCGTGCATGAACAGGGGCAGCGCAAGGCGCATGTGCGGGCTGCAAAGCTCGGCCGCGCAGCGCGTCAGCTCGCTTAGGGACGCCGGATCGAGCAGTTCCGCCGCCGTCAAGCCCAGGAGCTCCTCGACGGGGCGCCCGGCGACTTCGCCCACGTTCCGGCTCAGGCGCGTGACCCGGTGCTCGGCTCCCGTCAGGTAAAGCAGCGCGGCGTGTGACTGCACGCACTCGCTCTGCTCGGGCTTGATGCGTTCGCAGCGCGCTGCGAGCTGGCGCTGCGAAGCGGGCGTGACGGCCCGTGCCGGGTGCGCGGTAGCCTTCCCGCGAATTTCCTGCATGCGCTGACCTGTCCTTCCCTAGACCGAATGTAGGCAACCCCGGTATTAGCGACACCGGGCCGGTGAGCTTTAAGGAACCTTGAATAAGACCGGTCCGAGCAGTTCGTGTCCGCGCTGTTCCGGTTCAAGGCGCGAAGCGCACGCCATAGCGGACTATTGGGAAGATTCGTCACGCCGAAATCGGACAGCGCGGGCGCAAGGCGCCGGGGCATGGCTTGTTCAGGGGTTCCTTAACGCGCGCCGTCGCGCGGCGGCCCGGGGCCGCCCGGGCAAAGGCGGCGCAGACAGGCCTGGCGCCTCAGGCGCTGCCGCCCGGCGCCTGCCCGCTGCTCGCGACATGGGTTGCCTCGAGCGCCGTATCGAGCAGTTCGCGGGCGAGCCGCGCCGTGACTTCGGGCGGCGCGTGGATCATCGTCGCGCGCAGCGCGAGCGCCATCGCGAG
>Ga0180430_10002495_pt1 | contig 16570 bp, 12 predicted proteins | sample SS_ome_9_FD_132999 | JGI IMG/M metagenome (GOLD analysis project Ga0180430, IMG submission 132999) | Hypersaline lake sediment archaeal communities from the Salton Sea, California, USA - SS_1_S_2 metaG | ecosystem: Environmental > Aquatic > Non-marine Saline and Alkaline > Hypersaline >... | reverse complement strand
TTATTTATTAAAAGTAATTAAATATCCTGCACAAGTACGTGGTGAATTTACTCATCCCATTCGCTTAAATTTCTTTGCTGCTATTAGCATTTCTATGTTATTACTCGCTGTCATTTATCATCCTATTCAAACAACACTTTCTAGTTATATGTGGTATGCAGGCGCGATATTGCATTTATTTTTGACTTTATATGTATTAAGTTTTTGGATTAATCACAATTTAGAAATTCATCACTCTAATCCTGCATGGTTTATTCCTATTGTCGGAAATGTGATTGTACCTGTTGCAGGTGTCGAATATGCACCAACAGAAACCGTGATGTTTTTCTTTTCTATTGGGATGTTTTTCTGGATTATATTATTTGCATTAATTTTATATCGCATTATTTTCCATCATCAATTAGTAGAAAAATTTATGCCAACCATGTTCATTTTCATTGCACCGCCCGCAATTGGTTTCATTGCTTATATCAAAATTACGGGGCAATTAGATTTAACCGCACAATTTTTATATGACATTGGTTTATTTTTCACTTTATTATTATTTTTTATGTATAAGAATTTCATGCGTTTAAAGTTTTTCATTTCATGGTGGGCATTTACTTTCCCAATGGCTGCCATTACGATTGCGACAATTTTGCAATATAAATTAACGCAACAAGCCTTTTTTGAGTATTTAGCCTATATTTTATTAGCAGTGACGACGATTATTATTGCGATTGTGGCATTACGGACGATTCAGCACATGTTGAAAGGTGAGATTTGTGTAGTTGAAAAATAGAAGTTGAACAGTAGAATCCATTTGAAATTTTTAAAAAATACTGTATTAACCTTCTTTTTTGTCTGAATCAGAATTCACAGGATTTTAGAATTTTCAAAATGAAATCTTATCCATTTCAATATTTACTAGTTAATACAAATATTTATAGAGTATTATTCTGTTAATTTGTTAATTCTGAAAATCCTGATTCAGACAAGAAATAATGTAGAGACAATCTATGATCTCTACATATTAACCAAATCTAATCGACTTATTCTAACCATTCAGTAATTGCCGTTGGAATTTGCTTTTGCGCACGACCACTGACATAAATACCAATATGTCCACCTTTGAAAGACACTTCCGTATAATCTTTTGTACCCACATAATCTTTTAATACCGTAGACGCATCTGGTGGAACTAAATGATCTTCTGTGGCATAAATATTAAGCACTGGCATCGTAATATTTTTTAAATCAACACGATAACCGCCTAATGTAATTTGATTTTTAATCAAGCCATTTTGTTGATAAAACTCTTTAATGAATTGGCGAAAGGTTTCACCTGCTTGATCAGGACTATCAAAAATCCATTTTTCCATGCGCAAAAAGTTGGTTGCCGCTCTTGTATCCGTTAAACTATTCACCATGTCCAAATATTTTTGACCTGTTAAGCGAAAAGGCTTCATAGATAAAAATGTCCAATTTAACAATTCACCTGGAATATTGCCTAACGTATCCACCATGACATCAACATCTAAATTTTGCGCCCAATGACTGAGTAAATTATCTGGCGTTTGAAAGTCAACTGGCGTAACCATGGTAATTAGTTTATTCACATATTCAGGATGTAATGCACTGTAACATAAGCTAAAAGTGCCGCCTTGACAAATGCCAAGTACATTAACTTTATCAATATTATGACGTTTACAAATCGTTTTAACACAGCGATGAATATACCCATTAATATAATCGTCTAATGTTAAATAACGATCAGATTGATCAGGATAACCCCAATCAATTAAATAAACATCTTGTCCTTGTTGCAATAAATTTTTAACTAAAGAACGATCTTCTTGTAAATCAGTCATATAAGGACGATTGACTAACGCGTAAACAATAATAATGGGTGTTGAATTAGGTTTATCAACAAAAGGGGTATAACGATAAAGCGTTAATTTATCTTCTTGATAAACAATTTCTTTCGGTGTATTGCCAACATTAATGCCATCTAATTCCATTAAGTTTTTGATGCCATCACCTAATTTTTGATTAAAATCCAACATTTCTTGCATAGCTTGCTCAGGGCGAATTTGAAAAGCTAACATGAATTAACTCCTTATTGATTATCATCTTTAGGTTTTAGCTCAGTTTTATTTGGCTCAGATTTGCTTGCAGTTGTTTTGGTTGCCGTTGTCTTCTTTTGTTGAGCAGCGGTCGTTGTTGTTTTACTTTCTGCTGCTTTAGTTGTGGTTGATTTACGACGAGTCGTTGTCTTACGTGTCGTTTTTTTCGCTTTTAATGCTTCTAATTCAGCACGCAACGCGGTTAATTCATGTTGCAATTCACTAACAAGCATGCCATTTTCAGTCGCTTGTAATGCTTTAATATCTCGACGCATTTGTTGCATGCGCAAATTTATACTATCTAACTCTTTACGTGTCGGCATATTTAACGTGCCTAACACGTCATCAATCATGTTTTGCTCATGTTGTTTCCATGCCATCATGGCATTGACTAAACGCGCATTTAATTTACTATATTCTTCCGTTGTCACCAATTCAGCATAAGCAACTTCGCCACAATCCACCCATAAATCGTAGACACCACGCAATGTTTCAATCGGTTGTTCAGCCATTAAAAGCTTATCACGCATCAAATCTAAAGCACGTAAACCCACTTTACCAAACAAGCTAATATATTCTTGTTGTTCTTGTTGATAATTACGCCACAAACGCGCCCCTTCTTGCAATTGCTCTTGCCATTCACGGGTATAACCTACGCTGGGCATAGAAAGTAAACGATTAATATGCTCATCAAAATGGTGAGTTGGCGTTTGCTTCATATTTTGGAAAAAATCACCAGGTAAACCTGATAACGTAGAGGCTGCACGCCACCAATTGTCCAAAGGTAATTCAAAAAAATTCAAATTAGCATGCTGACCTTGTGCAACTTGGGTAAAAGATTGCCGCAACTCTTTAAACGCATCATTCCACAAATGTTGCCAATTTTCTGCTTTATGATCGACTTGTGCCAATTTTTGCCAAGCTTCTATAAATTGCGTATTAAATTGCATATAAGCTTGACTTTGTTCCATTAATTTATCAAAAACTGTTTGCAACTCATCAGGCATAGCAGATGTGAACATTTTTTTATACCATTCAATGCCTTGCGTCCAAGGTAAATCAGAAAAAGCATTATCTTTAGTATTAACCGCATTCACAGTTTGCATGGTCTGTTGCATCATTTGTGACCATGTATTGAAGTATTGTTGTTGGGTACTCAGCCAATCTTCAAAAGGTAAGTCAGTTTTGTCTGTCATGACGAACACCTTATTATTACTTGTTGTGTGAGTAAATTTTATCGCATCCTAACATGTGTTATGTTGCATAGCAAGATCATTGAAAATGACCTAAAAATTTCATTAAATCTATTTGTTTATAATAAACTTCAAGTCATTTTATGCCAATTATTTTAATTAATAACTAACATACTTTTTTTACTGTTTGACTGAATCAATTTTTAATAAATGTTTTTAAATAACCACATGATTTAATTATTTACCAATCCCTTGCACATGTATTATAATTTATTGATAATGTCAAAGATAGATAACCACCTACTTTTAGGAGAAATTGACCCATGATAAACCTAATAAAAAAAGTAATTTCCTATCACATAGTTATTCTAATAACTTTTTTTAACTTTTCTTTTCTTCATGCTCAAGAAGTACCACTTATCTATATTGTCCATTCTTACGAACAAGATCACGTTTGTGGTAAACCGCAGGCTGATGGTGTTAAAGAAACTGTGCAAAAAATGAATACGGACGTGCGTATCATGGAGTTTTTTATGGATACGAAAAAGACGTATACCTCTGCACGAGCAATTAAAAAACGTGGGCAGTTAGCACTTGACGAAATTCAACAACATCAGCCTCAAATTGTGGTCACTTTAGATGATAATGCATTTCGTACTGTGGGATTAACATTAGTTGATCATCCAAAAATTAGTGTTGTTTTTAGTGGTTTAAATGGACAACCAGAAAGTTATCATAAAGCCATTCCTTTTTTAGAAAGTCGTGAAAAACCATTGCATAATATTACAGGCATTTATGAAAAATTACATTTAAAACGTGCTATAAGCGTTATTGCAAACACATTACCTCATGATAAAAATAGCAAAGTCATTGGTATTACTGATTATTCTCCTACAGGCAATGCGATTACCCACCAATTTAAATTAGAATCACAAACAGGATTAGCTCTAAATTGGGAAGTTAAACGCGTTAAAACATTTGATGATTACAAAAAGTTAATCAAAGAAATTAACAAAGATGATAATATCATTGCTATTTATCCTGCTGCTTTAACTTTACCAACAAATGATGGAAAACGTGTCACTGCCCCTGACATTTTTCGTTGGACTTTAGAACATAATAAAAAACCAGAAGTACCCTTAAACTACTTTTTTGGTAAATTAGGCTTATTTGGTGGTGCATCTGTTGATTTTACTGCAATGGGTAAACAAGTGGGTGAAAAGGTTGTACAGATGTTAAATGGTCAAAAAGCAGGGGAAATTGCTATCGAAGAAAGTGAAGATTATGCCATTGTTTTTAATAAAGCACGTGCTGATAAATTAAATATCACCATTCCTGAAGATGTATTATTTGCATCTGACGAGATTTACCAACACATTCCTTTATTAGAAAAACAGTGAATAATTTATGATTTCTAAACGCTACTCTATTCATACTTATTTGAATTTAGCTGCTGCGAGTACCTTAGCACTCATTATTATACTGGCTATTTTAACACAGTATTTAATCAATTTTTTCATTTCTAATGCTACCGATGCTGAAATGCAGCGTACCATTACTTTAATGCAGCAGCTACTTAAACAAGAACAAATTGTAATTACTGAACACACTCAACAAATTGCGATTAATAATGCATTACGTGTTGGATTAGAACTAGATTTACCTGCACCAGCACGTAAACATTTGGAAAAACATAAAGTTGAGGGTAACTACATTTTTTTAGGACTACATAATACAGATACTGAACTTTTTGCTTTTGCAGGTCAAGAAAAAGTTGCGCAACTTATTAAGTTTAAGTTAAAAAAAGAAAAAAATCAGCTATTAAGATTTATTGAAATTGATAAAAAATTATATTTATGGGTACACCAACCTATTTTAGATAAAAAAAATCATATCATTGGATATTTAAGTGGTGTGACAACTTATCCTTCTAAAAGTATTTTAACGCAATTAGAGCCTTATGACTTACTATTTGCATTTTGGTTTGAAAATCAGCTAGTGATGACATCAGATAATTTAGCACATATTAATTATGAAGCACATTTAAATTTAGAAGAATTAGATGAAAAACGTACAAAAACCTTAAATCATCGTTATACAGGACAACCACAAAAATACTTAATTACGCCTTTTCGTTTATATATAGGCAATGAATATTTAACAATTGATATTCTTCATTCCTTATCTAATCATCAAAATTTATTAGACAGATTGAGTATCATCTTTATTATTTTGACGACTATTATTATGGCAGTAATGTTATTTTTCCTCAATTTCTTTAAAAAATTAATTATTTTACCTATTTTAAATCTTGCGTATGTTGCTGAAGATATTCGCCAAAAAGGGGAAATTTTGCCACAACATCAATTACCTATACACAGAACAGATGAAATTGGTTATTTAGCCAGTGCTTTTTCTGACATGGTATTATCACTGCAAAGTGCAAAAGAAATGGCATTAGAAAGTAGTCGATTACGCAGTCGTTTTCTTGCCAATATGAGCCACGAATTACGTACACCGTTGAATGCAATTTTAGGTTATGGTGAACTATTAAAAGATGAAGCCGAAGATTTAGCTCATGATGATTGTATTGATGATTTAAATAAAATATTATCTTCAGGACAACATTTATTACGTTTAATTACTGATATTTTAGATTTTTCCAAAATTGAGTCGGGTAAACTTCATCTCGTTTTTGAAGAAGTATTGCTAGATCAACATATATTAGAGGTCATTAATTTAATTAAACCACATGCAGTTGATAAACAATTAGTGGTTAGTTGTCGCTGTGATGAGCATCTTCCTAAAAAAATCACCACAGATACATTACGTTTGAAACAAATTTTATATAATTTATTAAGTAATGCCATTAAATTTACCCCTGAAAATGGTCAAGTTGTTTTAGCATTAAAATTAATGAGTATTGATGAAAAAGAACAACTAGCTAATGTACAATTTTCTGTTACAGATACAGGTATTGGTATTCCTAAAGAAAAAATGCAAGAAATTTTTGACTCTTTTAGACAAGCTGATATTTCCAGTACGCGACGTTATGGTGGTACAGGTTTAGGGTTAAATATTGCGAATCATTTAGTCGAATTATTAGGTGGAGAAGGGATTGCAGTAGAAAGTCAAGAAGGTAAAGGAAGCTGTTTTTATTTTATTTTACCTTTAGATATTTCCAAATATACCGTACATTTAGCGGATAATCATTAATTATGGGCATTAATCATTGGGCAGAAGAAGATAGACCGCGCGAAAAATTATTGCAACGTGGCGCACAATCATTAACCGATGCAGAATTATTAGCGATATTTTTACGTACAGGCACAAAAGGAAAAAGTGCATTAGATTTATCACAAGATTTATTGAATGAATTCGGTGATTTACGCAGTTTGCTCAGTGCTGATAAACATCGTTTTACGCAAGCTAAAGGGTTGGGTGATGCAAAATATGTCCAATTGCAAGCTACCGTAGAATTAACAAAACGGTATTTACGCCAATGTTTACAACGTGGTGATGTATTATCTGATGTGGAAAGTACCCGTAATTATTTAATATCAGAACTGAGTGGCTATCCACATGAGGTCTTTGCTTGTTTGTTTTTAGATAGCAAAAATCGAGTCATTAAGTTTGAAACTTTATTTCACGGTACAATTAACGCTGCTAATGTTTATCCGCGTGAAATTGCAAAACGTGCATTACAACATAATGCAGCTGCTTTAATTTTAACGCATAATCATCCTTCAGGCATAGCTAAACCAAGTCAAGAAGATATTGTCATTACTCAACATTTAAAAACAATATTAAACGTGTTAGATATTCGTGTACTTGATCACTTTATAGTGGGTGATGGTTATGGCATTTCTTTAATGGAACAGGATTTGTTATAATTAATAAATGATAAAATTTGAGTTATAAAGGCAAAAAATGAAAATTGCATTATTAGGAACAGGTTTATTAGGCGCAGCATTAGCAAAACGACTGTTTAATGAAAACGTGGATTTAATTGTTTGGAATCGTAGTCGTGAAAAGTTAGCTCCACTAGAAGAAATGGGTATTCAAATTGCTGATACTGCTCAACAAGCGATTACGCAAGCCGATGCTATTATTTTAATGTTATCTGATGCAACGGCGATACGTGCTGTTTTATTTAACGATAAAAATAAATCGTTGTTAGCAGGTAAAACCATTATTCAAATGGGTACAATTGCGTCTTATGAAAGTCGTGAATTAGAACATGAGTTTAAAAATGTCCAAGCTGATTATCTTGAAGCCCCTGTTTTAGGCAGTATTCCACAAGCCAAAGAGGGTACGTTAATTGTCATGGTTGGTAGTAGTGAAGCGCAATTTGAACAATGGCAGCCTTTATTTAGTCATTTCAGTCAACAAATCCGTCATGTTGGTGGAATAGGGAGTGCTGCTGCATTAAAATTGGCTTTAAATCAACTCATTGCCTCTTTAACGATTGCTTTTTCTCTAAGTTTAGGTGTGGTCATGAAAAATGGGGTCAATGTTGATATTTTCATGGATATTTTGCGCAATAGTGCGTTATACGCGCCAACATTTGATAAAAAGTTGAATAATATGTTGACACATACTTTTGAGAATCCTAATTTTCCTACAAAACATTTATTGAAAGATATTAACTTAGTTTTAGATGAAGCAGATCGTTTAGATTTGGGTACAGAAGCATTAGCGGGTGTAAAAACAATTGTGGAAAGGGCTTTAACTACACAATTAAATGATTTAGACTACTCTTCTATTTTTGAAGCCGTTGTGCAGAATGAGAAATAATATGTTAGCCATTAAAAAATTAAAAACAACAGACAATGATTTTCAACAACAATTAAATGACTTATTAGCATGGCAAAATGTGTCAGATGAGAGTGTTAATCAAACGGTACGCGATATTTTAAGTGATGTGCGTACCAATGGCGATGCAGCTGTTTTAAATTATACGCAAAAATTTGATCGTCATCCTGCAACCGATATTAAGGCATTAAAAGTCCCTCAAGCACGTTTACAAGAAGCGTTAGATAATTTAGAGGCTGCACAACGCGATGCTTTAATTTTTGCCGCAGAACGGATTAAAAAATATCACGTCCATCAAAAACAAGATTCTTGGCAATATACTGAAGAAGATGGCACAGTTTTAGGGCAAAAAATTACACCATTAGATAAAGTAGGCTTATATGTACCAGGTGGTAAAGCGGCTTATCCTTCTTCTGTTTTAATGAATGCCTTGCCTGCAAAAGTCGCGGGTGTTAAAGAAATTATTATGGTTGTACCTGCACCTGATAATATTTTAAATGACATGGTATTAGCCGCCGCAGCGATTGCCGAAGTCGATCAAGTTTTTACTGTTGGTGGTGCGCAAGCAGTCGCCGCATTGGCATATGGTACAGAAACGATACCGCGTGTTGATAAAATTGTTGGACCAGGTAATATTTTTGTCGCAACTGCTAAAAGTATGGTATTTGGGACGGTTGGTATTGATATGATTGCAGGACCGTCAGAAATTTTAGTGGTTTGTGATGGGCAAACTGATTCTGATTGGATTGCGATGGATTTATTTTCCCAAGCAGAACATGATGAGCAAGCACAATCTATTTTACTTTGTCCTGATAGCGAATTTTTAGAAAAAGTACATGCCAGTGTCACTAAATTAATTGAAGAAATGCCACGCGCCGATATTATTCGCACAGCTCTTGAAACGCGTGGTACATTGATTCAAACTAAAGATTTAGATGAAGCGATGGAAATTGTCAATGCCATTGCACCTGAACATTTAGAATTATCAATGGCGGATGCGGATAAATGGGTAGAAAAAGTACGTCATGCAGGGGCTATTTTTATGGGACGTTATACGGCTGAAGCTTTGGGTGATTATTGTGCAGGACCTAATCACGTTTTACCGACTTCGCAAACGGCGCGTTTTTCATCACCTTTGGGTGTATATGATTTTCAAAAACGCTCTTCTCTAATCATGTGTTCGGCTGAAGGGGCAAGTGAATTAGGTAAAGAAGCGTCTGTATTAGCACATGGTGAAGGGTTAACTGCACATGCACGTTCGGCAGAATATCGTATTCTTAAAAACTAAATGCTAGCAACGTAACACTGCTACGTCTCTGCAAAATGAAAATATAAGCGTAACAGACAAAACTTGTTATGTTGCGCAGCGCAATGATTTTTGATATATTCCACCAAAGTATTTGTGTTTTAAATTAAGGAGCAAATTGCATGTTAAAACCACTTTTTCGCGGCTGTGTTCTTTCTTGTGCGTTGTTTACAGCAATGCATAGTTACGCTGCCTCTTCTGATCCTGTCGCTATTGTCAATGGCAAAACATTAACTGAAGAAGATTACACAGCTTATGTACAAGCACGTACTCAACAAATGAAAAACGACGTTGATGAGCAACGGCTTATTGAAGAGTTGGTGAATAGAGAATTAGTCGTACAAGATGCAATTAATACTAAGCTTGACCAAACACCTGATTTTAAAGCAAAACTAGAGACTATTCGTTTAAGTTTATTGGCAGAAGCCGCTATTGAACGTTATATGGCAGCTAATGAGTTGTCTGATGAGGTGCTTAAATCTGAGTATGAAAAAATTGTTGAACAAATTCCAACACCTAAAGAATATAACACGCGTCATATTTTAGTTGGAACAGAAGAAAAAGCGAAGTCTATTTTAGCTCAATTAGAAGAAGATGGAGATTTTTCTGAACTTGCTAAAACACACTCTACTGATAAAGTGTCTGCTGAAAATGAGGGAAAATTAGGTTGGATTACAACAGATGAAGTTGTACCTACCTTTGGTGAGCAAGTTGCAAAAGCAGAAGTTGGCAAACATTACATGGTAAAGAGCCAGTTTGGTTGGCATATTTTAGTGGTTGATGAGTCACGTAATTCACCACCACCGCCTTTTGATAGTATTAAAACGAATATCAAAGCGATGATGCAAGCAAGATTAATGCAACAATATATTGATGAGTTGCATAAAAATGGTAAAGTTGAGATTGTGAAAAAAGTCGCTGACAAAGAGGAAGTAAAAGAAGCAGCGGTAGAAACAGCACCTAAAGCTGACGATGTTAAGCCTGCTGAAGAAAAGGTAGAGGAAAAAGCAGAGGCGAAATCTGAGCCAACTAAAGCACCTGCTGCTCAACCTGAAACAGCTAAAGAAGCAACAACTTCTGAAGCTGAAAAAGCAGCAACGCCTGAATAGTTTGTAAAATGAAGTCTTCGGGTTAGATAATATTTAACCCGACGACGATCAAGCATGAATCATCTTATCTGTCACTGCTAATGCCGCTTCGTGAATTCCTTCGGAAAGCGTAGGATGGGCATGAATAATACTGGCTAAATCTTCACTACTGGCTTCAAATGCCATCGCAGTGACGGCCTCTGCCATTAATTCTGACGCTGTTGCACCAAAAATATGCACGCCTAAAATACGGTCTGTTTCCGCATCAGCTAATATTCTCACTAAACCCGTCGTTTCACCTTGTGCATAAGCACGTCCATTTGCCGCAAAAGGAAATTGTCCCACTTTATAATCAATCCCTTGTGCTTTTAAAGTTTCTTCTGTTTGCCCTACCCAAGCAATTTCAGGATGGGTATAAATAATCCAAGGCATTAATTCTTTTTCTAATCGAGGATGTTGTTTTGCAATATGCTCTGCGACAAATACACCTTCTTCAAATGCTTTATGGGCTAACATCGCGCCACCAATCACATCACCAATCGCATAAATACCCCCAATGCTTGTTTGACAATGTTCATCAACTTCAATAAAACCACCATCGGTTAATTTAACCCCTATTTCAGCAAGATTTAAATCAGCAGTATTAGGGCTGCGTCCCACTGCAATAATTAAACGATCTACGATTAGAACATGATCCTCGTCTTTCATTTTATATTTTACAGTGACTTCGCCATTATCAATGTCAACTTGATTCACTTGTGCGCCAAATTGAAAGCTTAAACCTTGTTTTGTTAAAGTGCGTTTTGCCGTTGCTGCAATTTTTTTATCTGCTTGGGGTAAAAAATCAGTTTGTGCTTCTAAAATAGTTACTTGACTACCCAAACGCTGCCATACACTACCTAATTCTAAGCCAATTGCACCTGCACCAATAATGCCGATACGTGGATAAACACGCTGTAAATTTAATGCACCTGTTGAATCAAGTACATATTTTTCATCAACATTGATAAATGGCAAACAAGTAGGTGATGAACCTGTAGCAATAATAATATTATCTGTAGTAATTACTTGTTGATGACCTTCAGCAGTGGTGATTGCCACTTGTTTATTAGGCAGTAAACGCGCTTGTCCTGTTATTTGCGTGACTTTGTTTTTTTTAAATAAATCTGCAATGCCTTTGGTTAAGGTATGAATAGCTTTGTTTTTACGTTGATGCATGGCAGTGAGATTGAGACTGACTTCGGTATATTCAATACCATGTTCTGCAGCATGATTTTTTGCAAATTCATAGTGATAAGAAGAATCTAATAAGACTTTGGAAGGAATACAACCTACATTTAAACACGTACCGCCTAATACCGCCTGATTGGTATCATCAATCCACTTTTCTACACAAGCGACTTTCATGCCCAATTGCGCACAGCGTATCGCTGCCACATAACCAGCAGGTCCTGCGCCAATGATAATAACTTGATAATCTGCCATTTTTATCTCACCTTTTCACTTAATTTTAATGGTGCAATATTTAAGCATCTAATAACAAACGGGTTGGGTCTTCAATAATATTTTTAATCGTGACTAAAAATTGTACCGCTTCACGTCCATCAATTAAACGATGATCATAAGATAAAGCAACATACATAATAGGTCGAATCACCACTTGTCCATTTATCGCAACAGGACGTTCTACAATATTGTGCATCCCTAAAATGGCACTTTGTGGTGGATTTAAAATAGGCGTTGATAACATTGAACCAAACACACCACCATTAGTAATCGTAAATGTACCACCTGTTAAATCATCCATTGTCAAAGTAGTCTCTTTCGCTTTACGAGCAAAATCACTAATTCCTTTTTCAACTTCGGCAAAAGATAAACTGTCAACATCACGTAAAATCGGTACGACTAAACCGCGTGATGAACTTACTGCAATACCAATATCATAATAGCCATGATAAATCACATCTTCACCTGTAATAGAGGCATTGATAACAGGAAATTTTTGTAATGCAAATGTGGCAGCTTTGGTAAAAAATGACATAAATCCGAGTTTTACGCCATGTCTTTTTTCAAAAAGTGCTTTATATTTTGCCCGCAATTCCATGATAGGTTTCATGTCAATTTCATTAAACGTGGTCAAAATAGCACTATGTTGCTGTGCTTGTAATAAACGTTCTGCAGCCCGTTTACGTAATCGCGTCATGGGAATACGTTCTTCAGGACGACCTGATGCATTAATAGAAACATGCGGTGTGGATGTATCTGTTGATTTGTGAACAGGTTTTATTTTTGGTGCAGGTTTTTCTGGTATTTGTTTTTTATCGTGTTGTTGTTTTGCTTGATGGGCTAAAATATCTGCTTTCGTGACTCTATCACCATGATGGGCAACTGTTCTTATATCAATATGCGCTTCTTGTGCAATTTTACGAACCGCAGGACTGGTTTTAGGCAAAGTATCTATTTGTTTTGGTGTAGTCGATTGAGGAAGTTGTACACTTTTGGTATCGATTTCTGCAATGGCTTCTTCACTACTTACCGTTTCCCCTTCGTCTTTTAAAATCTCACTTAATGTACCTGTTTGTGGCGCAACCACTTCTAAAACCACTTTGTCGGTTTCAATATCCACTAATTTATCATTTTCTTGAACAGCCTCACCGATTTTTTTATACCACGATAAGATAGTGGCATCAGCAACTGATTCTGCTAAAGTTGGGACTTTCACTTCCATAATGCGTTCCTACTTTTATTGAATTCGCAAAAAGCGCGTATGATTTTTTATAATTGTTTATAAATATAGCACGGTCAATTAAGTTAAGAAACAAATACGCCAAAATGTTTGCTATTTTTAAAGTTCGCAGTTTCAATTTTTGCGTTGATATAATAAATCCCACACTTGATGTCCTAAACGTTGTCCACGTTTTTCATATTTTGTTTCAGGGCGTGAACTGGGACGCGGTGAAAATTGTCCTTTGCCTGTTAAATTGATGAAATCATTTGAAGCTTCCAATACGCTTAACATTTGTTGGGCATACTCTTCCCAATCTGTGGCTAAATGTAATAATCCATTGGGTTTAATACGCTGTGCTAATAAATGTATAAATGGGGGTTGGACTAATCGGCGTTTATGATGGCGTTTTTTATGCCAAGGATCAGGAAAAAATAAATAAACAGTATCTAAACTTTGATCAGCTAAATGATGGGTTAAAATCTCAACGGCATCGGCTTCAATCACACGAATATTGGTTATATTTTGTTTACCCACTTCATTTAAAACATGACCAATACCAGGTAAATGAATATCAATGCCCAGATAATCATGTTCTGGAAAATGTTGCGCCATGCTTAATAACGCTTCACCTCGACCAAAACCAATTTCTAAATGTTTAGTGGCTTGTCTTGAAAAAATATTGTCTAAATCAAGTTGTTGATTGTCTTGTACATCAATACCGTAGTCTTGCCATAACGTATCAATAGCCTGTTGTTGTGCTTTGGTCATGCGACCTGCTCGACGGACAAAACTGCGAATAGTACGCAAATGAGTATTTTTGTGAGTCATGTTGTTTTAAGTTTATCAAAGAAAGTTATTGCGCAAGTTTATCCTACCAATTAATTCACTTTAATATGCGCTTTTAAAAAATGAGTTTAGCTGATATTAATATTAGGTCAATCATGAAACAGCTAATCAACAATGATAATAATCTTTTCTCCTTCTTCTAAATGACGCGGTTTCCAAAATTTTACTATCTTGCCACTATCATCATCAAAAGGCATCAAGTCATATCGTGCCATTAACTGTTTAATACGATCACGTTTAAGCAAAAGACGAAGTTGTTTGGCTTCTTTGTCATTTTTAAATTTTAACACACCAACATGACCACGTAAGGCAATATTTAACGCACGCCGCAATCTCGCACCTAAATGAACGGTATCACGAATTTCAGTTACACCTTGTTGAAATTTAAGTAAAACCGTATCTAAAATAATGGCATTGCTTGCAGGTTCTCCTTGCACACCAAAAGCAATATGTACTTTTTTGAAATGGATACTTAATAATTGCGCTAATCGTTGGGTTGAATGTAACTGATCCAATAGTATGCCATGCGCTTCTTCAGTGCTAATTACAATTGTTAATTCATGCTGAATAGGATTAACATCCAATGTAAAATTAGGAAATCTAAATGCGGCTAGACGTGAATAAGAAAAGGTGTTTGTATCAGCACAAAGATCATTTAACATACGGATGTCATCTTGTAAATAACGAGATTCAGAATTTTCTTCCATTTAGTTTAGCTACCGTAACTTACCTTGTTATTTAAATTTTGGTGGATGAACTGTTATTATTTTAATTTGAACGATCTATTATAATGCTTTTTTTCTTTTAAGATATATTGGGAAAAATCAGGATTAGTAGTAGAATGCTAGAAAACATTTGAAATATTAAAAAAATATGTGAGTTATTCTTAGTTTTTACTTGTCTGAATCAGAATTCACAAAATTTTAGGATTTTCAGCATTGAATTCTATTAATTTCAATATTTATTGATGAATACAAATATTTGTACAATATTATTCTGTTAATTTTTAAATTATGAGAATCCTGATTCAGACAAAGAGGCGTGACTAGAAATAGATGTCAAACAGGTATTATAAACGTAGTGCCATACAACACATTTAAGAAATGTAGCGTTTCCATAATTTCAAATCAAGGTTTGTAATTTTGACTAACTTCACCGTTATTTGAAATATTCAGGTACAGATTATCTATCAGTCTGTACCTGTATTATTATCTACATTAAGTTTTTGCTTGCTGTTTGATAATCAAGAGTGTTATATCATCGTTAAGTTTTTCTTGCGCAATATAGTGTTTCAAATCATTAATCACTTCTTCTTGAATAACACGCGCAGGTTGTTGCCAATGTTGACTGACTACATCACATAAACGATCAACGCCATACGCTTCCTCAGCATTATTTTGCGCTTCAGTAATTCCATCAGTATAAAGCACGATACCATCACCAGATTGTAATTTGATTTCAGATTGATCAATTAATGCACTAATATCTGGTTTTAAACCCACCATGAAACCTAAATCAGTGGTATCAACTTTTTCAGTTTCACCATTTTGACGTACAACAATGACATATTCATGTTGCCCAGTTAAACGCAATGTCCCTGCTTCATAATCCAATAAGGATAATGTCAATGTTTTATCACTGTTTAACCGTTGAACATTATTATAAACAACATGATTAAGGGTGGATAAGAACACTTTTGGATCATCAACGCCATTTGCTAATAAAGTACGAATCGCCGTTTGTACCATTAACATTAACACACCACTTTCTAAACCATGTCCAGTGACATCACCAATACCAATTTTAATATTGCCATTATCATGTAATACATCATAATAATCGCCACCGACTTCGTCAGCAGGTTGCATAAAGCCCGCAATATCTAAATCTTCAATCGCGTCTAATTCTTCTTCTTTCGGTAAAACCATTTGTTGCAATTGACGGGTGACTTCTAATTCTGCACTCATACGCACATTTTCTTCAGCCAAACGTTTATTCAATGCCGTAATTTCTTCATTTGCTTTAGCCAATTCTGCAGTTCTATCTTTAACTCGTTGTTCTAATTCATTATTTAATTTTATCAGCGAATTTTGTTGCTCAGAAATTGTCTTAGCCATGACATTAAATTCTCGACCCACTAATCCAAATTCTCCTTTCAAAATTTGGACGCGTTGATCATAATTCCCTTTAGCAAAAGACTGAATACTTTGGGTTAATGTTGTCAGTGGGGAAGTCACATTATTACGGATAATAACAATAATAAGTATAAAAATAACAATAAAACCAATACTTTGAATAGTTAAACCTTCTGTAAAACGTGACCAAATACGCTCTTCTAAAGTCGCTGCAGGTAATTTAATACTTAAAATACCGCGTAATTCCCCTTCTTTATAATCCCATGCCGTATCATAAAGTGCTTGAATAGTAGGTGGCGCATCTTCTTCTGAACCGTGACATTTTAAACAATATTTTTCAATCCAAATTGGACG
>Ga0180430_10002494_pt1 | contig 16577 bp, 14 predicted proteins | sample SS_ome_9_FD_132999 | JGI IMG/M metagenome (GOLD analysis project Ga0180430, IMG submission 132999) | Hypersaline lake sediment archaeal communities from the Salton Sea, California, USA - SS_1_S_2 metaG | ecosystem: Environmental > Aquatic > Non-marine Saline and Alkaline > Hypersaline >... | reverse complement strand
CGGGGTATTGGGATGCAGAAAAGGTTGAACGTTATCGGGCAGAGGGGAAAGAGATTTTGAATGAATTGGGGGAAGCGAGCCCGTTCCTCTCGAAACGGCTGAACGGGAAACTTCGTGTGTATCCTCGGGAAGGATAAATCTGTATATCACGCAACGCCGTAAAACTCGCAAAGAAGGGCAAACCCATAATCTTCATTGGTCAAAGGTCAATGTGCGGGTTGTTTTCTGAATTTACAGCAGGAAAATACGGAATACCTGATGTGCTGTATCTTTGTAAATTAGCGCCCATCTGGAGCGCCAAAACAATGGGTGTCCGCACGGAGTGAAGGGCGCTAAAGTTGCTAAGCGTGCAGCCCCACTCAAAGAAACTTCCGCCATCGGTCCAGATGCTCTGAACCCACCTTTGCCATGCAAATGGCATAGTCTGGACCGCACTGGTCGATCCATTCCCGTATCAATGAACTGATTCGATTGTGCTGTCTGGTGCCCGGCACCAAGGTGCCGGAGGGATCAATTACTCTTAGGGCTTTGGAGAGCGTGTCGTCTTCGATTTTTCTTTCCAGTTTCTTAGCCAAGGGTGCCCCTCTATGTATAAAATGCCCTGCTTGTCATGAGACATGCGAAGCACTTCGTCTGGTTCCATTTCCGCCATCCAAGATAGGATCATTTCCGTAACCCGATTGTGTTCCCTGGTGCCCGGCATTAACGCGCCTTTCGGGTCGATAATCGTCAGGGCTTTCGAGAGCGTTCGGTATCTGACATTTGTGGATTTTGCCATGACCTTCATTTCCGTTTTTGGCAGCCACGGTCGGATAAGGGGTTCTGAATCGACAAGCTATCTCGAGCCATAAATATGGCAGGGGCGTTAATCAGGTTGGGTAAGGATGACCTTTAGCACAAAGTTGCGTTTGGGTGCTACTGAAAAACGCAAAGGTGGCTGCCCGGGGATATTTAATGGGCGGGATATAGAAAGAGCGGTCCCGATATCGGGGGCGGGGGCCGTTACCCCCGGCTGGATGGCAAATTTCTTTTGCGTGTTCTTCATTGCGGCCGTTGGTTCTTCTCTGTATGAGGGGAAAATATAAAGCTTAAACCAGAAAGTCAGGGTTTGAAACCGATCAACATATCGCCAGCCGCTACCGCCTGTCCGACCGTCACCCGAATCTCGGCGATAAGGCCGTCCATGGGTGAGGCCACGCCGCTTTCCATTTTCATGGATTCGAGAACAACCAGGTTCTGACCACGGAAGACACGTTCGCCCTTTTTGACCGGAATGTCGACAACCAACCCCGGCATGGGGCAGACAAGCACATTGTCAGGCGGCCGATCGACCCTTTCGGGCATGTGCGACATCAGTTCCCACTCCCGGGGTGTGTAAACCTCGAACTGCTTGCAGATTCCGCTGAAGGCGGTGAAAATAAAGGAATGCTCGATCCGCATCCGGAAGCGGTGGATTCGGCCGTTGATGTTCAGCTTGAGCCGGCGGCGATAAAATTCGAATTCAGGCGTTTCCACAGCGTATTTGTTGCTGTCGACATGGATCGTCCAGAGTCTGTCGGCATTCGAGCCTTCAAGGGTAACATCGAACACGTCGTTTTCAGCCCGGGTGATGTAACGATGCGTTTCTCCGGCGGCTCTTTTCCCACCGATGCGGGAAACCATCGGTCGGAGCGAGTCGCGCACGGCCACCATGCGAACATGGTAGATCAGGGTCGCCGCGAGGGAAGCCAGGCGAAGGCGTTCAGGATCGGGGGCTTCTTTAGGCCGATGCGCCTCGAAGTGCTGGTCGATAAATCCGGTGGTCATCTCACCTTTGGCAAAGTCCGGGTGGCACAATACGTTGTTGGCGAAATCGATGTTGGTGGTCACCCCTTCGATGTGGTAGCCGTTCAGGGCGTCAATCAAGCGTTTACGGGCTTCATCACGCTCCTGGCCATGGCTGATGACTTTGGCCAGCAGGGAGTCGTAGTATACGCTTATCTGGCTTCCCGTCCTAACGCCGCTGTCCACTCGGAGGCCCTTGCCCCTTGGCTCGGCGTAGCGGGTGATCATGCCCGTGGAGGGTATGAAGTTTTTGGCGGGATCTTCCGCGCAGATGCGCGCCTCCATGGCCCAGCCGCTGAAAATCACACCTTCCTGGTCAAAGGGCAACGCTTCGCCGCCGGCTATGCGCAGCTGCAAGGCCACTAGATCCAATCCGGTGACCAACTCGGTGACCGGGTGTTCCACCTGCAGGCGTGTGTTCATCTCAAGGAAATAGAAGCCGCCTTGAGGATCCAGCACGAACTCCACGGTGCCGGCATTCACATAGCCGGCTTTTCTGGCTAACTCGCATGCGGCACGGCCCATGCGACAGCGCAAATCCTCGGATACGGCGGGTGACGGAGACTCTTCGATGATCTTCTGGTAGCGCCGCTGGATCGAACACTCCCTTTCGCCAAGGTGAACGATGTTGCCGTGGGAATCGGCCAGAATCTGAACTTCCACATGCCGCGGCTGTGCAATTAGGCGCTCTATGAAAACCCGGCTGTCGCCGAAGGCCTTGCGCGTCTCCTGGCGGCTGGCCGCCAGAGCGGCTTCCATCTGGTCCGGGCTGAAAACGATACGCATGCCCTTGCCGCCGCCGCCGGCCGCGGGCTTGAGCAGTACCGGGTAGCCGATGCTTTCCGCGACCGTCAGTGCGTCGCTCACCTCGCTCAAGGCATCTGTATGGCCGGGAATAACCGGAACGCCGGCCCTGACGGCCAGTTCTTTGGAGGCGATCTTGTCGCCCATCAAGGCAATGGCTTTGGCCGGTGGACCTACGAATGTCAGCCCGGCGGCCGCGACGCTTCTGGAAAACTGAGCGCTTTCCGATAAAAAGCCATAGCCGGGATGCACCGCCCGGCAACCGGTGGAAAGGGCGATTGAAATGATCTTTTCAGCGTTTATATACGATTCATGGGCGTGCGCCCCGCCGATATACACGGCTTCATCGGCCAGCTGCACATGAAGGCTGCGGCTGTCCGCGTCGGAATACACGGCCAGTGTGCCGATGCCCAATCGTTTACAGGTGCGGATGATGCGAACGGCGATTTCGCCTCGGTTGGCGATCAGGATTTTATCGAACATGTCAGGCCTCACAGGGGTATGTTTCCGTGCTTACGGTCGGGGTTATGGGCCTCTTTGCCTTCCAGCACCTGCAGGGTGCGGATGAGGCGGTGGCGGGTGTCCCGCGGAAAAATAACATCGTCGATGTAGCCGCGCTGCGCAGCCAGAAACGGATTGGCGAAGGTGCGCCGATAGTGCGTCATCTTTTCGTTCAACACGCCTTCCGGATCTTCGGCGGATTGAATCTCCTTGCGGTGGATCACCTCGGCCGCGCCCTTGGGGCCCATGACCGCAATTTCCGCCGTGGGCCAGGCGTAGTTGACATCGCAATGGATGTGCTTTGAATTCATCACCAGATAGGCGCCGCCGTACGCCTTGCGAACGATGACAGAAATGCGCGGCACCGTGGCCTCGGTGAAGGCATAAAGCAGCTTGGCACCATGGCGGATGATGCCGCCGTGCTCCTGGTCGGGGCCGGGCATGAATCCCGGCACATCCACCAGGGCGATCAACGGGATGTTGAACGCATCGCAAAAGCGCACGAAACGTCCTGCTTTGACCGAGGCGTCGTTGTCCAGGACCCCGGCCAGCACAGCCGGCTGGTTGGCTACCAGGCCGATGGCCTGGCCGCCGAGGCGACCGAAACCACAGATTATGTTGCGGGCAAATTGTCCATGAACTTCCATGAAATCGGCCCCGTCGAGGATGCTCTGGATCAGCACGTTCATGTCATAGGTCTGATTGGGGTTCTCGGGAATCAGGTAGTCCAGGGCCGGATCGAGGCGGTCGGCCGGATCGCGAAGATCTAAAAGGGGCGCCCGCTGTCGGCTGTTTGACGGCAGGTAGCTGATCAGGCGTCGGATTTCACGGAGACAGAGCACATCGTTGGGGGCGGTAAAATGGGCGACGCCGCTTTTGCGGGCATGGACCTGTGAGCCGCCCAGCGCCTCCGAGGTAATGTCCTGGTGGGTAACCGTTTTGACGACGCTCGGCCCGGTGACGAACATGTAGGCCGATTCCTGAACCATGAACACAAAATCGGTGATGGCGGGGCTATAGACTGCGCCGCCGGCGCAGGGCCCCATGATGCAGGAAATTTGGGGGACAACGCCGCTGGCCCTGACATTGCGATGGAAAATTTCACCGTAGGCGGCCAGGGCGTCCACGCCCTCTTGGATGCGGGCGCCACCTGAATCGTTCAAACCGATAATCGGCGCGCCGACCTTCACCGCCAGATCCATCACCTTGCAGATTTTCTGGGAGTGCGCCTCCCCCAAGGAGCCGCCGATGACGGTGAAGTCTTGGCTGAAAACGAAGACTTCTCGTCCGTCTATAGCGCCATGGCCGGTGATCACGCCGTCGCCCGGATACGTTTTTTGCTTGCCTAAGGCCCCGCCGCGTCCTATTTTCAACACATCGAATTCTTCAAACGTGCCCTCGTCAAGCAACAAGTCGATGCGTTCGCGGGCGCTAAGCTTGCCTTTGCGGTGTTGATCCGCAATTTTTTCGTCCCCGCCGGCTAAGATTGACTCCGCGCGCAGCATTTCGAGGGTTTCAAGGGTTGCATTAAATCGAAAATCCATATTATTCGCCTTTGTCTGTAAGGTGATCGAGTTGGCGGCTATGTTCGGCAGCATCCGTATCGGCTTGCGTTTCTCCCATCAGCCCGCTGTATTGACAGTGCGCATTTTCCTGTAGTCCTCCCGCAGGCGGTTGGTGGCTGCAAGGACTTCTGTCATGTATCTTTTCTCCTTGGCGGAAACGAGCCTCAGATTCCAGGCATCCGGGCCGGAACGGATCAAGCTGCCGGCCGGGACATAAGTGTGCGCTTCCAGGGTGGCCCGCATGATCGTCGCGCTCATGCCCACCCAAACCGCGTCCTCAAGGGTGGCGCTGTAAATGGTGCTGCGCATGGCCAGAAAACAGCCTTCGCCAATGGAGCAGGGGCCGTGAATGGCCACTCCGTGGGCCACGGAAGTCTTCGCCCCGATGGTCACCGATTCGCCGCCGTGGCTGTGGATTATGACCCCATCCTGGATATTGCCCTCTTCGCCGATAATTATCGGTGTCACGGTCCCGTCAGGACCGCGCTCATCTGCCCGGATTACGGCCAACGGGCCGATAAAGACATTCTTCCCGGCCTTTACGTTACCGATGATCTGGGCCGAAGGGTCGATAAGCGCAGAGGGGTGAATCTCAGGGTAGTCACCGGCAAGATTAGGTCGGATATTGCGAGTTAAATTGGTCACCATTTACCTCCATTTTAATCCTAATTCCTTGAACAGTTTGGCATGATACCATTGGGCCTCCGGGAACTAACCGCCATCCAGGCGCAAACAAACCTGCGACAGGACTCTATATGCGCTACAGTTCCCGTATTTCGGCATCGGCGGCCTCCACCTCTGCCCGCATCTTCAGTCGGTAGGCCTTCAAGTCTTCGCGCAGGCTGGTGTCAGACAAGGCCAGAATGGATACTGCCAGCAGTGCCGCGTTTTTAGCGCCGGCCTTGCCGATGGCTGTGGTGCCCACCGGAATGCCGGCGGGCATCTGGACCGTGGATAGCAGTGAGTCCAGACCGCCTAAATCCGACGTGGCCATTGGCACTCCTAAAACCGGCAGGGTCGTCAGTGCGGCTATCACGCCGGCCAGATGCGCTGCTTTACCCGCGGCGGCGATGATCAACTGGATGCCCCCCGTTTCCGCCCCGGTGGCGAAGGTGTGGGCGGCGTCTGGAGTGCGGTGCGCAGAAATGACCCGCACCTCATGGGGAATCATGAATTCCTCAAGCAATGCGGCGCTTTCCTTCATCACTTCATAGTCGGACTTGCTGCCCATGACGATGGCCACTGTGGGACTTGCCTGTTTTTCAATATCATTCATAAGAATGCTTCCTTTGCTCGGTATGGGGTTGAACAGAACGTGATCGAAGGCCGAAATACGATCGCCGGCAACGATCAAGAGATGGCGATCGTCGCTGGCTGACTAGACATCTCGGGCCTTGCCCTGACACAAGACGAATAACTGTTTGCCTGCCGCATGGCAGCCGCGCCTTTCGCACAAAAAAAGGCCGTCGCTCGTTTTCTAAAATTCGAGCGACGGCCTTATATTTTTTACGCACCCTTTAGTTTTGGTAAAGGGCCCGTTCCAACTCTAAGCCGCTGATATCCTAAATCTTTCAACCCCCCCAAAGCAATTGAGTTATACTCCGCTGCTCCGGCAGATTAGAGGGCCTATAGACTATATCTCCAATTTTTGTCAATCAAAATTTGCTTAATTGATGCGTTTGCATCGCTACGCCGTTCACCTCAGTTGCTGCTTTGGATGGTTAGGGCGGTAAATCCAAGCTGAAAAGAATTACCCTCTCGCCGGTGACCGTACTGATATCCGTGTGCAGGCTCTTTACCTTCACGCCCAAAATTTTCTCTATCGCTTCTTCGAGCAACGGCCGGCCCTGCTCCAGCAGCGTGATCCGAATGCGCTTGACCAATTCCCGTCCGTCCTTGCTCTCAGGCACGCCGGCCAGCTTCAATTCGGCCTGTGTGAGTACATTCCTGAGCCTTACCAACACTATGTCATCAATGATATACGCCTTGGTTTCCAAGGGGCCGCGGCCCATAAACTCCTTTTCAAACTTGATCACGGCCTCGCAAATTGCGGCCTCCAATTGTCCTTTGGATTTCTTTTTCAATGAATTGCCCCAGAGGCATTGCCAACAATCATCGCCTCCCGATGGAAACACGTGTGACGCCTCTCTTTTCGAGTAGAGATTTTCCCCTCTCGGCCGAGCTTGCAGAGCGTCGACTTCGGGATTCTCAGGTAAACGGATACCTCCTTTATGCTCAGGAAATTGTCTTATTTGTTCTCCATCAAAGACACCTTTGCAGCGTTTAGGCGATTATCTTTATTATACATATCAAAGCAAAACTTCTACAGTTAGTGGCAGTCACTGTCAATCGCTTTCTGGCAAACCCAGTTTTGAGACAAACGAGGATGGTCCAGTTGCCATTAGGTAACACGTTGTAATGCCCGTTTAGGCCTCCGCTTGCCCCATTGGCGTTAGGGATGACGCCATCCGTAAATGGACGAAATCATACAAAAGCCGCGGTGAAGCAGATCGAGTCCGAGGGATTGTGAAATGGAATTTATTCCATGTATTCACATAAAAGAAGAACCGTGGGTTAGGGACGGCATCCCCGAGAGCAGGCCGCTGGTGCTAATCGATCCATTGATACGGGAGTTGATATCGGGGGTGGTAGAAAGCCTATATCAAAGGAACTTCCGCCACCTGTCGAGGTGCTTTGCACCTAACTGTGCCATGCAAAGCGCATATTCTGTGCCGCACTGGTCGATCCAGCACTGAAGCAAGTCAATGATCCTATCGTATTCCGGAGTCCCCTGCGCGAGGGTGCCTTGGGGGTCGATTAGCGCAAGCGCTTTAGCGATAGTGTCATCTTCATTCGGTCTTTGAGTTTCTATTGCCATGATCATCCCTAATAGACGACGTGATCTCCATTGACATCATAGCAGGCTCATCGCTCAGCTTCCCGTTTGCGCCGCTACCTGACGTCGCAACTCCGTGGTCAACTCAGGCGGAATATTCAGACGTGACGCCAGCATGGATAGATAGGACTGCTCGGCCGGGGTATCCACATCGATGGCAAGCAACGAGGCAATGTATATTTCAGCCGCAACTTCGGGGCAGGAGGCACTGTCGATGATGGCATCCATATCAACCGGCCGGCCCATTTCGGCCACCAGCAGCGCCTGGTTTTCGGGGTCCAGCCCTAAAGACTCAATTCGCTGGTAAATGACCTGGCTTTCCTGGGCATCGAGCCTGCCGTCTGAGCGTGCCGCCGCAATCATTGCGCGAACTAGCGTCAACCCCAGTGCTTCCTGGCCGGCGGAATCATTTTTAGCCGGCATAAACGCTGAACCTTCAGGCGCCGGAACGAGTTCCGCTTTGGCGGTTTGCGGCAAAATAGTGGTCCCGTTGGTTTTGCCGGTGTTATAGCGCTGGTATGCGGCATAGGCAAGCGCACCGACGGCGGCAATCCCGCCCATCTTGAGGGCTTTTTTTCCCATTTTATGTCCCGACTTGCTGGTCAGCATATTGCTGGCAACTCCGCCGGCAAGCCCTCCGGCAAAACCGCCCGCCGCACCGCTGCCAAGCAGTTGGGCCAGTATTTTGTTCATATCAGTCATGGTGTTTGCGCTCCTGACATTTTGATGGTGATTATCGAAGAAAGCGGTGGTTAAAATCTATCGCGGTATGATGATGTCACATTCTCAAATTTAAAACATCTTGACGAAGAAAAAAATCTGCCTCGGGCAAACAGGCGGGGATGACTTCATGATACAGCGCCCTGTTAACACCGGTGCTTTCCAGACCCTGCTTGCCTTAGACGGTGCCGATCGGGTACGGGGTGATATATAGGGCACATGCATTAAGGCAACGATAGGCGGTGCCCCGCCTCAGAAAGCAAGGCCCGGAAGCACGGTTGCATAGGGAAGGCAACCACTATCGAAGAATATATAATAAGGCCGCTTTTATTGACGGGATAACGTATTCAACCCTTGACCCGCTTGATGGTTCCGTTGCTCAGCATTGCCTGAAATTGAGATAGCAAGACTTTTTCTTCCTCGTCAATATGACCGTCATCGTGAGCACAGTCCATGATTTTCTGATACTCGTCCGGTGTTATTTCAAGGTCACGGATAGCTTGCTTGATGAGTTTGTTAAGAGTCGAAGCTGATTCACTTGGCGTTTTCATTGGTGCGGTCTCCTTGATTAATTTTTCAATGGCAATTCAATATCATCGCCATCATTTGTTCGCCGTAGCACGGATTCGTAAGTATTTCCGGGTAACCGTCCGTGCCGGTGTTGAAAACGATCTCGCCCAATAAAGGGCGCTATTCTCTGTTGCCCAAAATTCTGAGCAGCATTAAAAACAAGTTGATAAAGTCCAGGTACAAGGTCAGGGCGCCGATGATGGCTCCCTTGCGGACAACCCCGGCCTCCAGTCCGTCAGGCTGGGAGAGTGCCATGGTTTTGATTTTTTGGGTGTCGTAGGCTGTCAGCCCTATAAAAACGAAAACCCCGATATAGCTGATGATCATGCTCATGCCGGAGCTGCGTACAAAAAGATTAGCCACCGAAGCGATGATAATTCCAATCAGGCCCATGGTCATGAATCCGCCCAGGGAGGTTAAGTCCCGCCGGGTGGCCATTCCGTAGAGGCTACATGCGACGAAAGTAGCGGCGCAAACAAAGAAGGTCGAGGCGATGGATGCGCTAGTGTAAATCAGAAATATCGAGGCAAAGACCAACCCGTTTAATGCGGCATATAGCAAGAACAGGCTTGTTGCCGTTGCCGCCTGCATCTTGTGGACTCTGGCGCTGAGGGTGAAGACCAACACCAGTTGGCCAATGATCAGGCCGAAAAATAATAACCGGTTGCCGAAAATAATTCTAAGCAACTGCTCGTTGCTGGATACATAAAACGCTACGATACCGGTTAGCGCCAGTCCTGCCGCCATCCAGTTGTATACGCTGCGGATGAATCGGTTGACCTGTACCTGTGTCTGGACGGTTGTGGAAAGAGCAGTCTGCATGGTTTCTCCCAAAAACATCTTCAAATGGTTGGTTCATTCGACAGGCGTTATGTCGAAGGCAAAGCATTGAGGGTTAATATCGCCAAACACGGTTTCCTCTGCAAATCGCGCATGAGTGCCTCAGTCTATTTATGCATGTTGGACGGCAATCTGCTATTTAAGGCCGGAAATGCATGTTGTATGGGTAATAATAATACAAAAAACAGTTTGATCAATTAGAAAATAATGCTACTAATATTTGAAATAATCGAAATGAAAACATATTATGGACTGGCTTAATTATCATCATCTCTATTATTTTTGGGCTGTTGTGCGCCATGGGGGGCTGTCCGCGGCGTCTTCCCGTCTCAGATTGGCTCCGTCAACCGTCAGCTCCCAGCTGGGGAAGCTAGAAGAGACGATGGGCGGCAAGCTTTTTCACCGTGTTGGCCGGAATCTTGAACCTACCGATCTGGGACGCCTGGTTTTCCGATATGCCGATGAAATATTCTCCATCGGACGGGAAATGATGGACACTGTGCACGGTCGGACGGCAGCGGGTTCGCTGTCGTTAAGGGTGGGGGTTCTTGATGTTCTGCCGAAATTGATTGCCAGCAAACTCCTGGAGCCGGCATTAAACCTATCTGTGCCGGTGCGTTTGATTTGTTTGGAGGACAAGGAGGAGGCTTTACTGGCTGAACTGGCAGTCCATAATATCGATGTTGTGTTGAGTGACGCACCGATTCGATCGGGTTTGAATGTCAAGGCATACAGTCATTTGCTTGGCGAAAGTGGGAGTGTCTTTTTTGCAGCAAAGAAATTTGCCGATACACTCTCTGCCGATTTCCCGCAGTCACTCGACGGCGCTCCCATGCTCCTGCCCATGGAGCTGACTGCCCTGAGGAGATCTTTAGACCAATGGTTTAATATACTTGGCATCAAACCGGTCATCGCCGGGGAGTTTGACGACAGCGCTCTTATGAAAGTTTTAGGCCAGGAAGGCCACGGGGTCTTTGTTTCGCCCAAGGTCATTGAATCAGAGGTACTGCGCCAGTATCAGGTACAGGTCGTGGGCCATGCGGATGCCGTCAAAGAAAGATTCTATGCCATTTCAATCGAACGGGTAATAAAGCATCCTGCCGTTGTGGCGATTACCGATGCCGCACGCCAAAAGCTGTTTGTCGAGAACAAGGAACCGAGTCGCCAGCATATCCATATATAAAATGGCGTATAGGTGTATGAGGGTGCCGTCAAAAATGGCAAGTCCCAACTTGAAACCTAAATGAGGTCGCGCCTCAACATTTGGCAGAATTAAAGATCAGGTACGGTCTTTAAGAAAGGTCATATGTCGGTGGTTGCCGGTTCTTGCGTCCTATATAACCCTACCAATCATTAGAACCGATCTTGAAAAAGATTCGCATTTCTGGCAAGGCATGAGGCGGCGAAAAAAGGAGCATATTCCTATTATGTGAGCATTTCAAAGCCGGTTCACAACACCGTCAGGGGCACTTATAAATCCGGCGGTTAAATACACGATCATATTGTATATGATATTTACGGATATTTGACGTATCGCTTGACGCGATTGGGCATCTTCTGGCGTTTTCTTAAATGCGGCAGCGTGTAGTTGTTTCCGCGTTCTGGCCGGAGGACCTGAATGGAGACCGGCCTAAAGATCACAATTCACGTATTCATCCGGGTTCAGCTCTGGTAAATAGGGTGGGAAAAAGAGCACTTCGGTTTGATCGGTATGCGCTTCAGGCCAATCATGGGCTTTGTCGCTATGCTGAACGTTCGATTTGGCGGGAAATCACCCTTCCTTTTTAAGGCGATTCAGCGCGACCATCAGCGCTTTTTTCTGGGCGGCAATCCGTTGTTTCAGGGGCCAGGCGGTAGGCGTTTCGGTGGCGATGAAATGATCGGTGTGGCTGTTGTTAAGCAGATACCAGTCCAGCGTGCCGTTGAATTCGGGCAATGGTGGGTAAGCGGGGTTGTCGGGCGGAAGTGAGGCGATAAGGCCGTCGCGGCATTCAGTGCCGTAGACCGACCGGCGTTTTGAGATGGGGTAGCCTGCCGTGCGAAACTCTTTCAGAATTGCCGGACCAAGGACCGGCTGCCCGCTGCGGGTTGTTTCGTACATATAGAATCCGGCCGGAATATTCTCCACCGACAAATCCTTGCCCCTCGGCATATAGGTGTCGGTCTCATGCAGATCGACCGCCAGGCGATAGGGGCCGGGGAACTGGCGAAGCAAGTCCTTGACGGCTGTGACTTCCGGTAATCCGGCCCCATTTTCAAAGGACCGGTTCAGGTCGGTGATGCCGCTGCCGTAGCGCACGCCCCGGGTAAATCCGTATGGATTGATGCAGGGCAGGATCAAAAATGAAAAATTTCCCAGGAATCTGGCAATTCCCCGGCTGATAAATTCCAGAAGGGCGTAAACTCCGGCCGGTTCTTCGCCGTGAATGCCCGCCGAGAGGATGATGCGGGGGAGATCGCTGCGGTAGTTCCTGGTCAAGACCGCAACTATCGGCTGCACGCCGGCATCGGTGGCGACCCGGCCGGATTTGATGATGCGATGGCCTGCCGTATGGTTTTTCAGCGCATGGACGACCTCTCTGGCAAACGGCCTTTTGACGGTGGCCTGCTTCCTGGCCGCCAGGTCGATCAGGCCCTTGATCCACAGCCAGTTGACGCGACAGGCCTTATCCAGCGGCGTCTTTCCGGTGGTTTCCGCCGTAACCGGATACGTTACCCCCAGCCGGTACAACAGGTCGCCGAAGGTGCCATCGTGCCGGACGATAAAGCCCTCTCTGTTGGTGCGCATGCCGTTGGCCTGGCCGGCGCTGATCACCTTGTTGGCGAGGACCGGAACGGTCTTATGGATAGCTTCCACGATCCGGCCGTATGCCGACAGATCACCGAAAGCATAGTGGTAGGCGGCGGCCCGGTCGATCCTGGAGATATGATCCTGATGCAGGTCAAGGGCTGCGACGATGTTTTCCAACGGGTCGGCCCGCAGAAGCTCGTGCATGAGCAGCGTTTCGGTCGGCAGGTTCAGGTTCAGCCGACGGTCGGACGACCAGTACCAGCGCTTGAATTTGGCGCCCCGGCCGACATCATCCACCCAGTCACCGTTTTCAAGTTCGTAGCGCACAAAATCATTGTTAACGCCCGACCCCTCGCCGCCGTCGGTGTTGTACCGCTGCCGGGCGTCGAAACCGGCCGGGTTGCCAAGCGGATAAACGATCAGTTTGACGCCGCGTTTGTGGGCGTAGTCAAATATCCGGTTAAAGTATTGGATGATGGTCAGCGGACCGGCCACTTCGTCTCCATGGATCCCGGCACGGATGAGCATGAATCGGTCGTTGGGCTTGGCATCGCGCGAGACGATCCGGTAAAAATCGTATCCGGAGCTGCGGTGCTTCAGGCGGTGCCGTTTAATCTGGATATCGGCTCGCCCGGCGGCCAGTTTCTTCAACTCCGCATAATAGCCGCCGGTTTCCCGAAACCGGTCATAACGGGTGCTCCTGTCGATGATGATCATCCGCCGGATGATCAACTCGTTTTTGGATTTGAGGTAATCGTTTGGGAAGTCGAACCACAAGCGTTTAAATGTCGACCGCTTCAATGCCCGCCGATAGCCCAGGCTCGGGTCTTCAAGATAGACGTTTTCTTTGTCGATACCGCTTACGACCGAATAGTGTCCACCTTCGAAGGCGAACCAATCGACGATGACCGGTATTTTTTTGCGGTTGACCCACTCGTGGATGTCTTCCAGATCTGAAAAATCCTTTATGCGGGCGCGGAAACCGAGCTTCCGGGCGGCACACACCAACCCCTCCGCCCCGACCCCGCAGGTCGGGGTGCAACCGGAAATTTCCGCCAGTTTTTTTTCAGTGATGGTAACGCCCAAAAAACCCAAGACCATTTTTAGCGATGCCGGGCCGCAATATCCGGGTTTTTGTCTGAAAGGACGGACATTCAACATGGAATCAACATTGGAATTGGTTTGAATGGTTTCAATACATCATCTAACGCCCGATGGCGGTGTTGGCAGCCCTCGCGGCATTCATTATTCGATCTTACGCGCAAAGCTGGGTCACGCTTCTACCAAATGCTTACATATTGTTCAATATGCGCTGCATTGTCATTGGGTGCCCTGCATGAACCTCATCTGCCCCGGTTACACGTAATCGGCACAGTAAGTTATCGGCATCTTAACAGAAAAATTAAATGGTTTGTCGCGTCATGGACAGATATGAGCGTTATTTGGGACCGACTGGAAGCTATGCTTTGACCGGATTAGCCCGCCGGGGGCACTTCCATCAGAGCGCCTGCGGCAAACTATTTTGCGGACCTTGATCTTGACCGAATTTGACTGTTTCCGTGCGGACACTATGAATGATATAAGACTACCCTGCCGTGACAGGTGATATGATAGAGAAGAGCCCCGCCCCGGGTGCGGCCAGCAATTGCGATTTCCTGAGGACATCGGTGGGTGCTGGTGGCCTGTCCTTCATGTGGAAACAAGTTTCAATTGGGCTTCAAGCTGGGCGGAACCAAAATGAATCAGAGGCGTTTCAGGTCTATGGCGGGCGGACAACCCTTGAGCCCGCCTCCATTTTTTGCTAAATTAAATCCAGGGAATGAAACCGATGCATAATCCCGCAAGACTGGAAATATTTGAAAAAGCGGTCAAGACGAAGTTCGATGTCTACAACAGCTTGTTTTTGAATCTGCCTTTCCGCAAGGTCAGCAACATTGGCATGCTCATTCCCTTGTTGCACCATGTGTGTCAACAGGGACTTGACGCGGAGCGTGATCCGCTGGCGATCCTGGAGTCCTTTTTCGACGTTCACACCACCATGGAAACGGAAAAAGAGAAAATTGATTTTATGTTCAATGTCATCCAGTATGTCGAGCGGCAGGTCGTGCTTTACGACAGTGCGGAAGATGCCGCCTTCGAACAGCTGGTGCCGCTGGAGGATCACCTGTCGCTCAAGGACTGTATCACCTTGCTGAAGAGCGATGACAAAACCTGCAGCCTGACGGACGACCTGTCCTGCTTCAGTGCCCGCCTCGTATTCACGGCCCACCCTACCCAGTTTTACTCCCCTTCGGTTTTGAATATCATCGGCCGACTGAAATCGTTGATCGCGCGCAACGATATCCATGAAATCGACCTGGCATTGCAGCAACTGGGATTGACCTCCCTGATCAATGCCCGGAAGCCGACCCCCTTTGACGAAGCCCAAAACATTATCTACCTGCTGCGCCATGTGTATTACGAGGCCGTGGGGGAGCTGTATGCGAGTGTTAAAGAGACCCTCCGCGACAGTTGTTTCGATTGCCCCGCGATCGTTCAGCTGGGATTCTGGCCCGGTGGCGACCGGGACGGCAATCCGTTTGTCACCGCCGCCATCACCGCGGATGTGGCCGACGAGCTGCGCATGACCCTGATGAAGTGTTACTATCGCGATGTCAAGCGGCTGGCCCGAAAACTGACCTTCCGGGGGGTGGAGGACGTCCTCGAGAAGTTAAGGGGCAGGCTTTATGCGACCATGTACGACCCGGCGCAAACGATCCGCTATGAAGCGATTATGGATCCCCTCGCCGAGATCAAAGCGTCCCTTATCGAGAACTACAACAGCCTTCATCTCGACGAGTTGGAATCCCTCATCGACAAGGTTACCATCTTCAAAACGCATTTCGCCGCACTCGACATCCGGCAGCACCATAACGTCCACCGGGATACCGTGGAAGCCATCCTGAAAAATGAAAACCTTATAACTCAAAGCCTGGACGAGGTGGGGGAGACCGAACTAATCGCGCTTTTGCTGCGCGACGACATCGCTGTGGACTCCGAACAGTTCGAGGACGCGCTGATCAAGGATACGATCCAGACGATTAGCCAGATGAAGCACATTCAGCACAAAAACGGGAGCGAGGGGTGTGACCGGTATGTCATCAGTCACGCCGAGGATATGTATTCGGTACTGTATGTGTTCAGCCTTCTACGGTGGTGCGGGTGGGGCAAGGGGGAGGTGCCGGTCGATATCATCCCGCTGTTCGAGTCGATGGAAGGCATGCAGAACGCCGGATCCATCATGCAGGCCCTCTTTGATATTCCCCAATACAGGGCGCATGTCGCGCAGCGCCGGAATCGCCAGACCATCATGCTGGGATTTTCCGACGGCACCAAAGACGGCGGGTTTCTGCAGGCCAACTGGTCGATCTATACCACCAAAGAGACGCTGTCGGCAGTTTGCGACGACAACGGTATCAAGGCCATCTTTTTTGACGGCCGGGGCGGTCCCCCCGCGCGCGGGGGCGGCAAAACCCACCGCTTCTATGCGTCCCATGGCAAGAATATTGCCAATCATGCCATTCAATTCACCATTCAAGGCCAGACGATTACCAGCATGTATGGCACCAGGGCGCATTTCAAACACAATTGCGAACAGCTGCTGACGGCCGGGTTGTCCACGCGTTTGTTTGAAAAAGAAAATACGATTTCCAGGGGAGACCGGCAGGTTATCGAGAAACTGGCGCGGTTGAGTTTCGAGAAGTACACGGCCCTTAAAAACCATCCCATGTTTGTGCCCTACCTGGAAAACAAGAGCACGCTGAAATATTACGGCAAAACCAATATCGGCAGCCGGCCATACAAGCGGGGCGACAAGGAAAGACTGGACCTCGATGATTTGCGGGCGATCCCCTTCGTGGGGGCTTGGAGCCAGTTGAAGCAAAACGTTCCGGGCTACTACGGTCTCGGAACGGCCATTCAAGCCCTGGTGGCCGACGGCCAGACCGATCGATTGGAAAATTTGTTCACTGGTGTGCCCTTTTTCAAGGCCTTGATCCTGAACAGCATGATGGCGTTGTCAAAATCT
>Ga0180430_10002492_pt1 | contig 16581 bp, 10 predicted proteins | sample SS_ome_9_FD_132999 | JGI IMG/M metagenome (GOLD analysis project Ga0180430, IMG submission 132999) | Hypersaline lake sediment archaeal communities from the Salton Sea, California, USA - SS_1_S_2 metaG | ecosystem: Environmental > Aquatic > Non-marine Saline and Alkaline > Hypersaline >... | reverse complement strand
GTTGGGTCAATTCAAAATTCCGTATCAGTCAATGGAACTTCGTCTCGTTTAATTGATTCTTTGGATCTTCCTCCAGCCAACAAAAATTATCTTTTATTCCGTGATCAAATATCTGGCCTTGAATTCATACGCCCCCTGTCTGAATTTTCTTCTCAAGGCTTACGAGTAGAACTAGATGCTTATGATTATCGCGTGTACATGGATTTTTCCGTAGTTCCCGATGAAGGCGGGAGTTATTCTCGATTGTGCTATTACCTGCAAGATGTCGGCGTTCCATCCTTGCAGGACGTTCTGTTAGATCTTAAATTTACCTCGATCTCGGAAAATATCGATGTTTTCTGCTCTGCTCTGGCTGATTTTTCAGTTGACAAACATACACCGTTATCTGATTTGAAGAGTGTGTTATCTGCTCCACTAAATCGATTAACTTCTAATCTATCAAAATTAACGGCGGAAAATAAAAACCTGCCTGATAATTACCAAGAGTTAGTATTAGCGCGACTAATAAAACTTGAAGAGAATTTTCAAGATGTTTTCCCGGAGGATTTCGTATCGCTAAAGTTATCCCTCGTAATATGGTCGTTGCTATATGAAATTTACTCTCAATCAATTATTCCTGATATTGATCATCTGTCCAAACCTCTTGTTGGTCAGCATTACTTCAGCGACTCTCTGACGGGCGGAAACCGCAATGATTTTATAAATAACTTGCAGATCATTGGCAAACTTTCCTCTAAGTTGATAGGTTCAAACTTGACTCTTGTATCAATATTCAACACTTGGTTCGACTCATCAATTTCTATTTCAACATTAGGATTAAGCGAATACGATGGGATTACCTGGTTTGATAAGGAATCATTTGAAATTTTACTGGATCTCACCGTTTCCTATTTATTAATTACGGATTCATCAATTAGTTTTGTGGACATAAAAGATAATTTTCCTGCTCAGCTCATCCATTTTCGGAATGAGGTCTTGGATCGCATGAAAGAATCTAAATACCAATTGGAAATCTTCCAAAATTCCTTATTGCGGCTAGGAAAAGAATGGACCTCTCTGACAACCAAATCCAGATCATAGAATCTCCACTTGACAGCCGGACTTTTCTATCCGGACCTGCAGGCACCGGAAAGTCTACAGCAGGGATTGAACGTCTAAAGTATCTCCTTCAATCTGGTTTGCCCGGCCATGAGATCTTATTATTATTCCCCCAAAGGAACTTGAGTTTAGATTATCTTAAGGCTCTTGAGGTGATGGATTTTTCTGGTTCCTCCAAACCTGTCTTCGCTACTTTTGGAGGTCTGGCAAGAAGGGGAATCGAACTTTTTTGGCCCTTATTGCTCGATTCCTTTCCAAAATTTTCAGGAGATTCTCCGCCTGTATTCTTGACACTTGAATCTACCCTGTATTTTATGTCCAAACTTGTTGAACCCCTGATAATTGAAGAAGGTTATTTCGCATCAATTACCATCCAGCGAAATAGGCTGTACAGCCAAATTATTGACAATCTCAACAAGGCTGCCGTTCATGGCTTTTCTCATACCGAAATCTCGGACCGCTTATTGTCCTCGTGGATAGGAGATCAATCCCAAGCGCTTGTTTATGAACACGCTCAAGACTCTGCGAATTTATTTAGAGATTATTGCTATGAAAATAACCTATTGGATTATTCCCTCCAGGTTGAACTATTTTCCAAATCCCTTAGCCGTGTTCCTTTGATCCAAGAACACTATCAGGCACAATACAAACATTTTATATACGATAACTCAGAAGAGGATATTCCTGTCTGTCATGATTTTGTTAGCAATTTGCTCCCGAATCTAGATTCAGCCGTGATCATTTTTGATGACGATGCGGGCTATAGAAGTTTTCTGGGTGCATCTCCTTCCAATGCAAGAAAGCTTTCTGGAGATTGTGAACATCAAATAATATTCACTGAGAACTTCACAAATTCAGATAGCCTGTCAACTTTTTCTTCTCATTTGGCAATCGCACTTGATAACACTCCCTCTCCTAAGATTTATGAGGGCAAGATATCGAAGAAGGCAATTTCAGTTAACTATCGCTCTACTCATCCCCAAATGGTTTCTAGCGTTGCGTCAGATATATCATCAATGATCAATACAGGCACTGTTCCGAGCGAGATTGTAATCCTTGCTCCGTTTTTAAGTGACTCTTTACGTTTTATGTTTACGAACGCACTCGCTAACTACGGAATCTCAATCTCTACACACCGTCCATCCCGTGCATTACGAGACGAACCTGTTACTCATTGTTTATTGACCCTGGCCGCTTTTGCTCATCCGCAGTGGAATATCCATCCATCTGCTCATGATCTGACATTCGCCCTACTCCAATCAATCAAGGATCTCGATCTAACAAGGGCATATATTCTTTCCCGCCAATCAATTAATAATCAAAATAACGTGATTGGTCTTAGTGATTTCGAATCCCTGCCTTCCTCATTTCAAGAACGGATAACTTATTATTTTGGCAGCCGTTATCAAGACCTAATTAACTGGCTAGTAGATTATTCTAAAAGCCCCCCGCTTCCAATGGATCATTTTTTCGTCCATCTTTTTGGGGAAATTTTATCCCAGCCAGGATTTGGTTTTCGTGATGATCTGTCAATGGCGATGATAACTGACCAGATCATTCAGTCAGTTCAGAAATTTCGATTATCCGCTGGTGAAGTACAGCACTTAAACCCTGATCAATTGGGATCTGAATATTACATGATGGTTAAAACTGGCGTTTTAGCAAACCAGTATCTTCAATCCTGGACTCAGTCAACAGAAGATTCAGTTTATCTTGCACCAGCCTATACTTTCCTATTGAAAAATCGCCCGGTTGATTTTCAATTTTGGATAGATGTTGGATCCCGTGGTTGGTATGAAAGAATATTCCAACCGCTCACTAACCCACATGTACTCAATAGGGATTGGGTGTCAGGAAATCCATGGAGGGATATTGAGGAGCAACAACTCAACATAGAAAATCTAGCGTGTTTGACCACCGGGTTGATACGCAGGTGCAGAAAGGGAATTTCACTATGTTTGACCGAGACCGACGAACACGGTTACGAGCAGAAAGGTTTGCTGATCCAGGCCGTTAATGAGATTTTGAATAGCGTGAGGCCGCGCCGATGACCTCGATTATTCCTGAGTTTGTACCACGCCCAGCTCAACAGGAGATCCTCGCCTATCGTAATGGCACAATGGGCGTTTCTGCTGTCCCCGGCAGCGGAAAGACGTGGACTCTTTCTTATCTCGCTGCTGAACTTATCAAAAATAAGCATCTTGATCCAGATCAGGAAATATTAATAGTAACCCTGGTAAATTCAGCAGTTAATAATTTTTCCCAGCGCATCAGTGATTTTCTGGATCATTATGGGCTTATCCCCTCCTTGGGCTACCGGGTCAGGACCTTGCATGGCTTGGCCCACGATATCGTAAAAGAACGGCCTGAATTGGCCGGGCTTGACTCGGGATTTCAGATTATCGATGATCGAGAAGCGATCCGAATTAGAGATGAAGCTGTTTATACATGGTTAAGGAAACATCCCGATGGCCTAGAAAAATATCTCCTTCCTGATTTGAACAAAAATAAAATTACTGATCTCTATCAAAAACAAATACCTGCTCTTATTAATCAAATATCTCTCCAATTCATTAAAAGTGCCAAGAATCTCTTGTTGTCTCCGGTTCAAATTCGCCAATCCATCACAGAAAATATACAAAGTTATCCTCTGGCTTTGATTGGTCTTGAAATCTACGAGATCTACCAACGCAACCTTGAATTTAGTGGCGTTGTGGATTTCGACGACCTGATAAACAAGGCTTACCAGGTCTTATCACTTGACGAGAGTTTATTATCCCGCCTGCAGGGCAAATGGCCTTACGTATTAGAGGACGAAGCCCAGGACTCAAGCTTTATGCAGCAGCAAATTTTAGCCCTTCTTTCTACTCACAATAACAAAAGCAATTGGGTTCGGGTCGGAGACCCTAATCAGGCGATTTACGAATCGTTTACAACCGCTGATCCGGCTTTATTTAATCAATTTGTTTCTTCTGCAGACTCCAGCCATATTCTCCCGAATTCAGGTAGAAATTCAGAAAGCATAATTAATCTTGCCAATTATCTAGTCGATTGGACGAATCAAGCTCACCCTGAAGTCCTGGTCCGCGACGCCCTCTATCCTAACAAGATCATTCCAACACCAACGGGCGATTCGCAGCCAAATCCTGTTGACAAACCTGACCAGGTCCATCTTTACTCCCAGTCTCTTGATAGCGATGAAGAAATATCACTTGTCGCTCGTTCTGTATCAAGATGGTTATCTGATAATCCAGAAAAAACAGCAGCAATTCTCGCTCCACGTAACGAACGCGGCAAAAAGATTGCTTCAATCCTCAGGACAGAATTCAATATTGAGCCAGTAGAAATGCTCAACACTACTATAGAAACACGTAAAACAACGGGCGCCTTGGTCAGGGTGTTATCTTATTTGCTTGATCCAGCATCCCAGAAAAAGTTAGCAGCGGTATATGAAGTATGTAACCGAAAGATGATGATCGATCCAGAAATATGGACCATCGTCCAGGAAAACGCTGGGAAAATACGGAGTCTTGAAAATATAGAATCTTATATTTCACCAACTGCGTATTCAGACCAGCAAGTCGTTCAATCTGATTTCGTCCACGAAGAAATTATTCAATTTGAGGAATTCCGTCAGTTAGTCATTAAATGGCATCAAGCAGCTCTCTTGCCTATAGACCAACTTATCCTCACAATTGCTGGCGATATATTCCATGACACAGCAGAATTATCACTCTCCCATAAGATAGCATTATTTCAAAGACAACTGGCAAATCAGCACCCAGACTGGGAACTCCCCGCGCTTCTTGACGAATTGAAATCCCTTGCAAGAAATGAGCGGCGGTTCTTTGGGCCGGGCGAACTGTCCGATTTCAATCCAGATGAGCATAGCGGTAAGGTAGTTATTACAACGGCTCATAAAGCCAAAGGGTTAGAGTGGGATCGGGTCTATCTAATGTCCGTCAATAATTACAATTTCCCTTCTGGGGATCCAGGAGATAATTATATAGCTGAAAAATGGTTCATCCGCGAACAATTGAACCTACCATCCGAGGCACTTTCTCAACTAACCACGATAAATTCTCAAGGATCTATAACTTATATTGAAGGCAAAGCAACCAAGGAATCCCGTCTCGAATATGTCCGTGAACGTCTTCGCCTTTTGTACGTTTCTATTACTAGGGCAAAACAAGAATTAGTAATAACCTGGAATACTGGTTATGGCAGTAAATATTCTTCCGCTATAGCATTTACTGCTTTGTCAAATTACTATAAAGATTATTTGGAAACTCATGATTTAAATGGAAACAGTTAAAACTCCACTCCATCTCAGCCAAAGCAATCTCCAGGACTTCAGTGAATGTCCCCGGAGATTTGAACTGAAGGTTATTGACAATATTTCGTGGCCAGCTGCTTATTTAGAGCCGCTTTCTCAGCTAGAACAAGCGACTGAGAGAGGCAATATCTTCCACCAACTTTGCCATCAGTTTTTTACCGGGATCAATCAAGATTCTCTAAACCGTAGCGTATCCGATCCTGATCTAAACATCATGTGGGAAAATTTTATTCCATTTGCCAATGGCTTAGAGTATGAAAATCGGTTCTCGGAGATTATCTTCAACACCCCCTTTTTAGGACATCAACTAATCGCCAAATTTGATCTGCTAATTTATACAAATAATGGGAATTTCATCATTTATGACTGGAAAACTTCATCAAAAAAACTAACCCGTACTTTACTAAGTAGTAGATTTCAAACATTTCTGTATCCATTTATTCTTGCACGTAGCGGAAAAAGCATTTTCAAAACTGAGCAACCGTCCCCTAAGAACATCAGTATGCATTATTGGTATCCGATGAGTTCGGATCCAGAGGAAATATTCCCCTATTCAGACAAGTTATATTCAAAAAATACTGCCCAGCTGACGAAAATTATTTCAGAGATAGATGGTTACGTAAAATCGGGAGAAAACTTTCCATTGACCAACGATCAGAAGCTTTGCGGTAAATGTGTATACCGTTCGCTATGTGAAAGAGGCATCGATGCCAGCAACCTTGATCCCTTAACTGAACTCGAGGGAGAGGATTTGAGCGGTTTTCATTTTGATCTTGATAATATCAGTGAGATAGAATTTTAGAAAAGATATGTGAATATGCCTATGCGCAATAATGAAAGAGATTGGGTCTACCCAGATATTCTAGAAATTCCCGCAAGTTTCAAGGCTGAGTTAGGGGGTTCTTCTGTTTTTACTCAAACTCTGTATCGTCGCGGAATTCAAACAATAGAATCTGCCAAGGGTTTTTTAAATCCTGATTTATATCAACCTGCTCCTGCTGACCAGCTGCCCGGGCTAACCAAGGCCGTTGAAAGGATCCTAGAAGCTTTTGCTAAAAAACAGACTGTTCTCGTTTGGGGTGATTTTGACGTTGATGGGCAGACTTCCACTACCCTGCTTGTATCTGCTCTTTCAGGTCAAGGAAGTATAATAAGACACTATATTCCCAACAGGTCCCGAGAATCCCATGGCGTATCTACGCCGACTCTTCAGAACAAAATTTCCGAGCACTCCCCTTCTGTTTTGCTCACTTGCGATACCGGAATAGACGCTTTTGAAGCAGTTGAATTCGCACAAAATCTAGGTATCGATGTAATTATCACGGATCATCATCAGCTCCCCCTGGATCTACCAATCGCCCACTCTATTATTAATCCAAGCATGCTTTCAGAAGATCATGCCCTTTTCAATTTACCGGGAGTTGGTGTTGCATACAAATTGATCGAAGCTTTATATTCTCATCTTGATCTTGATCCAGAAATTTTTCTTGACCTTGTCGCTCTGGGTATCGTTTCCGACGTAGCTCGCCAAACTGGCGATACACGGTTTTTACTTCAAAAAGGTTTGGCGCTACTTCAAAACACATCGAGGCTTGGATTGCAGCAATTATTGACAATTGCCAATTTAAAACCGGGGGATATTACAGAAGAGACTATCGGATTTGTTATCGGTCCTCGTTTAAACGCTCTTGGCAGACTGGATGACGCGAACAGTTGCGTTGAGTTCTTAACCACATCTGTCCTCTCGCGGGCAGCGGAAATGGCTAGGCAATTAGACTCTCTGAATTCCAGGCGCAAAATTCTTACAGAAACAATTTTTCAGGATTCGGTTAAGTTAATTAATGATCATCCTGACTATGCTGAAGATTATCCAATTCTTGTGCTACAAGGTCCAGCGCAATGGCATCCGGGTGTTATCGGTATCGTAGCGAGCCGTCTTGTTGACCGCTATCATAAACCCGTGATCATGCTCTCTCAAGAAGGATCCATCTCCAGAGGCTCAGCAAGGTCCATCCCGGGTGTTCCCATATCCGCTCTAATATCCGAATCGGCTCCCTTGCTCCATTCATTTGGGGGTCACCCTATGGCTGCTGGAGTAAGCCTCTCATTGGAAAAAGTACCTCAATTCAGACGAGACCTGGCAGAGAATTATCACCGAATCGTAGGAGGACCACCAAAGCCTCCTAAAGTAAAAATCGATTCAGATATTCATTTTCAATCTATTACAGAAGCATTTATTACAGACATTCAAAGACTGGCTCCTTTTGGTGCCGGCAACCCAAAACTCCTGTTTTCCACCCGTGGCGTCCGTTTAGCCGAAAATGGAATAAAAGTGATCGGAAAAGAGGATACCCATAAGAAAATTACGCTCATTGATAGCTCTAACCAACAACAAGATTTGCTTTGGTGGAATAGCGCTGATATTGACCTTCCTGCCGGCGAATTTGACGTAGCTTATGCGCTGGATCTAACGTCCTACAAAAATAAACTACAGGTACAGGCCACTTTGCGCCATTTCCGCCAATTATCTGGTTCGCCTGTAGTTATCCCGAAGCAATCCAAGATAGAATTAATTGACTTTAGATTCAACCCATCTCCCGCGTCAGAACTATCAAGTTATATAACAAAACCCGGAGCAATAGTATGGGCTGAATCTAACTCCCCAGAAGGAGTCGAGTCCTACCAAAGATTGGATCTATTTAAATCCGATACTTTAGTGATCTGGACTTCCCCTCCCAGTCGCGAGATATTTAATAAAGCTCTGAATCAAGTAGAACCTAAGGAGATTGTTTTCTTCGCTGTCGACCCTGCTGTTCAGACCTTGAGGAAGTTCATAACAAAACTTCACGGTCTGTTAAAATATATGATGGAAAATAATATTATTTCTTTCGACTCCGAAAAAGCCGCCCAAAGCATTGCTGCTACTCCTGCTCTGATCGAAGTTGGCTTAGATTGGATTCATTCTCATGGAGACTATGATTTATCTTTATTCTCTTCGGAAAGTAAAATTCTTGCAGGTCCAAGAAAAAACCTAGAGGATTTCCAATTAATTGATAAAAAGCTCAAGTTCATGTTAAGGGAAATTGCTGCTTATCGTTCCTATTTTAGTAAAGCAAAACTGGATACACTATTGTGAAATATAATTTCGACCAAGTTATTGATCGCCGTAAATCTGATTCAATCAAATGGAATCTTTTTGATGAAGACGTTTTACCCTTATGGGTAGCTGATATGGATTTCTTGTCTCCGCCGGATGTTCTCCATGCTATCCGAAAAAGAGTTGATCATGGACTATTCGGATATACTGCAGCTCAGGATAATACCAAGGTTGCTGTGCAAAAATGGTTAGCAAAGCGGCATGGCTGGAAGGTTCAGACCGACGAGATTCTAATAATTCCTGGAGTTGTTCAAGCGTTTAACGTCGCCGCTGCGGCTTTTTCTCAACCAGGCGATTCTGTGCTGATCCAAACCCCAGCTTACCATCCCTTTTTTGATGTTTCATCAAATACTTCGCAAAAACAACTAATTTCCCAGCTTGTGTGCGATTCCAAAGGTCGTTATTCGCCAGACAGCAAACAATTTACTAATTCTTTACGTCCTGATACCAGGACGTTTATGTTGTGCAATCCACACAATCCAACTGGGCGAGTTTTCACTGAAACCGAGTTATTATCGATGGCCCAGAGCTGTCTCAATAACAATACAATCATCTGTTCAGATGAAATCCACAGCGATATTGTCTATTCAGGAAAGAAACACATTCCCATTGCATCTCTTTCTTCTGAAATTGCTAACTCAACCGTGACCCTGGTTTCCACAACAAAAACATTCAACCTCGCTGGTTTAAAATCTTCTGCCGTAGTTATCCCCAATTCCAGATTACGAGAATTATATTCAAAACAACTTTCAGGTTTTGTAGGTTCTGTAAATATTCTAGGGGAAATTGCAATGGCTACTGCTTATGAACACGGGACTGAATGGCTCTCAGAGCTTCTTCGATATCTTGCCAGCAATAGACAATTCTTAGTAGACTTCGTTGCCAATGAACTTCCCGGTATATCTCTATCTACTCCTGAAGGAACTTATCTTGCCTGGCTAGACTGTTCCAAGTTGGGCCTAAAGAATCCTGCGGAATTTTTCCTGGATCAGGCTAAGGTGGCTTTAAATTCTGGTGAATGGTTTGGAGAAGTTTTTAAAGACCACGTTAGAATTAATTTTGGTTGTCCCAAGAAAACTCTATCCGACGCTCTTGAAAGAATCAAAAGTTCATTACATGCACGATAAAAGTGTCAGTTTTTGAGTTATAGTACAATCTTGTGATGCAATCTCTAACCGATAAACTTAAAGATTTAGGAGTACAGGTTGGCACTTCTCATATTAAACCTGGTAGTAAATCTGCTCCTTCGCATTCTCTGACAGATACACTCCCTGGAAGCTGGGAGAAAACCAGCGCTGGTGACTGTTTTGTTGTTCGGAAACATTTTCCATTTTCTCTCAAACATGGGGACAAAAAATTGTCTGATCTTCCTCAAATGGATGTTTTTGAGTTTATCAGCGCATACTCTGGTATATCAAAAATCCCCCTTGAACAATATCTTTTCATAGATACAGAAACAACAGGTTTATCTGGTGGTGCAGGAACATACGTTTTTTTAGCTGGTGCTGCAAAATACGAAACCGACGGGATCCATTTTGCCCAATTTTTCCTTCAAGATCCAGCAAATGAGTCTTGCCAGCTAGCAGCTCTGGAGAAATTTTGTGCAAACGCAAAGGTTGTCGTATCGTATAACGGAAAATCATTTGATCTTCCCAGGATCAAGAATAGATATCTTTTTCATGGCTGGCCCCCACCTTTTCAAAACATCTTTCATATCGATCTTCTCCACATTGTGAGACGTCTGTGGAAAACCCAGCTTCCTACCTGCTCGCTTGGAGATATTGAACACCACTTGTTAGGAATCCAGCGCGAATCACATGACATCCCCGGTTGGCAGGTATCAGAGAAATTCTTCGAATACCTTCAAAATAACGACCCTGAACCCATCAAAAGTGTTTTTTATCATAACGAAGTAGATGTAATTTCATTGATAACATTGCTAAGTTATATTACTGACCGATTGGCAAATCCGTTATCGGCTCAATATAGCAATCGTGAGGATCTCGTTCCAGTTGGTCGCTATCTATATTATTCAGGGAAAATTGATAACGCGATTGAAGTTTTATCAACAGCCCTCAAAAATAAAACCCTCTCAAACGAGTCAAAACGCGCTGGTTTACTTTCGCTTGCATCAATATATAAGAAAAATGATGATATTAGCTCAGCAGTGCCTTTGTGGGAAAAATGCGCTTCCTTGGATGATATTCAATCCAAGGTTGAATTAGCTATGTATTTTGAACATAAAAAAAATGATCTTCAAGAAGCAATCCATTGGACTTTATCAGCTCAGTCCTCGTCAAACCAAACCCGGGCGCTCAAGCACCGCTACAAAAAAGAGCTGGACCACCGCTTAAAACGCCTCAAGAGAAAATCAAAGATCCATAAAGAATGATTGAAGCTCCCACGTCCACGAATATACAAAAAAGGAGTTCCCTCGAGAACTCCTTTTTTCATTTCACTCAAACTCTCTTCTTTGTGAATTGGCAACTCTTATTTATTTTCCAACGCTTCCAAACCAGGTAGCTTTGCGCCCTCAAGCATTTGCATTGATGCTCCACCGCCCGTTGATATATGAGTTATTTTTTCACTCAGGCCAGCTTTCTTAATTGCAGCAGCTGAATCCCCACCACCAACTATTGTTATTGCCTTTGTTTCAGAAATTTTCTCTGCCAATTTAAAAGTGCCTTCTGCAAATGAAGGGAATTCGAATACACCCATTGGCCCATTCCAAACAATTGTTTTGCTGTTATTGATTATCTTCCCAAATAATTCTAATGTGTCTGGACCAATATCCAGAATCCTCCAATTATCTGGTACGTCACCCACTTTTATAATTTGTGTTTTCGCATCGTCGCTATATTCGTCAGCGATGACTACGTCTGCAGGTAATACAATCTTCCCCATTGCCTTGTCAAGCAATTTATTTGCAATCTCTTTTGCTTCATCTTCAACCAAAGAATCCCCCATTTTATATCCCTGTGCAGCGAAAAAAGTGTTAGCCATCCCCCCACCAATCAGAATGTAGTCAACCTTATCGATCAAATTGTTAATCAACTTAATTTTTCCACCAACCTTGGCGCCGCCCAGAATAGCGATAAATGGCCGTTCTGGATTTGCTATAGCATTGTCTAGGTAATTAATCTCTTTTTCTAGCAAGAAACCAGCTGCTGCAGGCAAATAATCAGCAACACCAACATTTGAAGCGTGGGCTCTATGGGCTGTCCCAAAAGCATCATTTATATAAACTTCAGCCAGAGAAGCTAGCTCCTTGCTCATACTCGGATCGTTAATTTTTTCCCCAGAATGAAACCTGGTATTTTCTAAAACTAGCACTTCGCCATAACTTATCGCCTGTGCTGCCTTTTTTGCTTTTTCGCCTATACAATCTTCACAAAAAAATACTTTTGCATCAAGAAGATTATCTAAATAAGTAGCGACAATCTTTAATGAAAATTCTGGATTTACTTCGCCTCCCGGTCTTCCCAAATGTGACGCCAGAATAACGGCAGAACCTTCATCTATCAGGTATTCAATTGTTGGCAAAGCTGCCTTTATCCTTGTATCATCCGAAATCATTCCATCTTTTAATGGGACGTTAAAATCGACTCGAACCAAAACTTTTTTGCCTTTAACATCTAAATCGCGAACAGTTTTTTTATTTAACATGTCTATTTCTCCAATTAAAAAGCGCCCCCGCTACTACCGGGGGCGCTTTTTTTCTAGTCGATTAGAGACTTTTAGCTATCAAAGCCGCCATATCTACCGTTCGGGCTGAATAACCCCATTCATTGTCATACCAAGTAACAATTTTTAGCATGTTTTTACCTATTACTTTGGTCAGATCAGAGTCAATAATAGATGAAAGAGGATTGCCTTTATAATCCATAGATACCAGAAGTTCTTCTGTGTAGCCCATAATCCCCCTTAGTTCGCCTTCCGCAGCGGCTTTCAGAGTACTATTCACTTCATCCACGCTAACTTCTTTTTCCAATTCAACAACCATATCAACAATTGACACTGTAGGCGTCGGAACTCTAAGAGCAAATCCGTCAAATTTACCTTTCATTTCCGGAATCACTTTGGACAAGGCCGTTGCTGCTCCAGTTGAAGTTGGGATGATATTCAAAGCTGCTGCACGTGCCCGGCGCGGTTTACTATGAGCCAGATCCAAGATCCTCTGATCATTAGTGTAAGCGTGAACTGTTGTCATCAAGCCCTTTACAATACCAAATTTCTCATGAATCACTTTCACGGGAGGAGCAAGGCAGTTAGTTGTGCAAGATGCATTTGACAAGACGTGATGTTTAGCAGGATCGTATAGATTGTCATTGACGCCCAGTACAATTGTTAGGTCTTCCCCACTGGCCGGTGCTGAAATGATTACCTTCTTTGCCCCAGCTTCAATATGTGACTGTGGTCCAGGATTCTTACTTGTGTCTTTAAAAATTCCAGTTGCTTCAATAACAATATCTACTCCGAGTTCCTTCCAGGGCAGTTCCCTAGGATCTCGTTCAGAGAATACCTTGATTTCATCACCATCCACAACCAGGTTTCCATCTTTTACTTCAACGGTTCCCTGATAAATACCATAATTGGAGTCATATTTGAACAATCTAGCGTTAGTTTCTGAATCATATAGATCGTTGATTGCTACAACATCAAATTTTTCCCCGTGATATTTTTTTATGGCTTTTAATACTTGCCGCCCTATCCTTCCAAATCCATTGATACCAATCTTTGTCTTCATTCCATTCCTCCGATAAACTTGTGCTTATTTTCACATTTTACCAAATTATTCATATTTGGCAATTATTCCATCGTCAAAGGCCCAGTCCGTTCTCTATAAAGATCCATAATTACTTTGGTTACTTTTTCTGGATCGTGTCTCCAGGGGTGGTCCTCATCAATCAGGTCATTTTTATAAACCGCGTATTTTTTTCGTAAATCGTCCTCTACTTCAACCCCTTCAACTTTCTCATTTATAATTTGAGGTGCCATATCGTTAGCTACAATAATATCAAATATATTTGCACCGATATGTTCTTCAATCACTCTTAAATGGTCACCACAGGTAAAACCGTCTGTCTCCCCTTTTTGTGTTGCCACATTACAAATAAATATTTTTAAACCCTGCGTAGCTCTGATAGCTTCTTTGATATCCTTAACTAAGAGGTTCGGCAATATGCTTGTATATAAACTTCCAGGACCTACTATTACGATATTAGCCGAAAGTATGGCTTGAATCACCTCGGGGTAAACTGCTGGATTAGCTGGTTCAAGCATAACACGCTTTATGATTCCGTCCGCTTCAGTAATTTTGCTCTCTCCAGAGATCCGTTTTTGCTCTCCGTTATCCTTATCAATTATTTCGGCTACTAAATTCACATTATCCAATGAAGCTGGCAACACTCTTCCTGAAACGGCTAACACCCTTCCTGATTCTGCAATAGCTTGTTCAAAACTCCCGGTAACCTCAGCCATAGAACTAATAAATAAGTTTCCAAAAGAATGTCCTTTTAAACTACCATCAGAATCGCCAAAACGATATTGGAATAATTGCGCAAGTAAGTCCTCATCATCAGACAGTGCCGCTAAACAATTCCTTACATCTCCAGGAGGTAAAATACCCAGATTTTTTCGTAATCTTCCCGACGATCCTCCATCATCTGCCACTGTCACTACAGCATAGATGTTATGGGATGCTGTTTTTAGACCTCTTAACAGGGTCGACAAACCATGGCCACCTCCAATTGCGACAATTTTTGGACCATGTTTCCTGCTTTGGTGTTTCTCCAAACGTTCAACAATAGTATGGCCCGGCCTTAAGAAAGGACCAATTAGAGACCTGTTAAGTCCAACAATACCCCAAATAATGATAACAATACCCAGGCTTTCAAATATTAGAACCCTAAATAAACGAGGCAATGCCCTTAAAGACGCCAGCGAAACCAATGGCAGCCACCACGTCTCCGGCGCTTTGCGGTAAAGATCTATAACAAACAAAGCCAATCCCAAAGATATTATTGTAGTGCCTAATAATATCGTGAAGATCCAGCGCTTTACGCCCAGCCCTGGTTGGAGCCACTTCAAAAATCCTGTAATTTTTTCTTTGACAATATTCATAATTTTATAATTCACAGCGTATGAATAATAGCAAGCGATATAGAATCCGTCAACATCAGTTTGGGTGTTCTTATAATAATTTCATCTCTAAAATTCTTATATAAGTACTGACCAACAAGTATATTCCACACCCCTTTATCTATGCTATACTGTCCACTATGAACGCAACCATCGCTATTGATATAGGAGCTTCTCGCATGCGGGCCGCTTCTTATACTCTCAAGAGTACTGAACCGATTCTATATAATCAAATTGCCACCAGGTCTGATGGTATACCCGTCGAAGATCGACTAGTAACTTTAATTGAATCAGTTTGGCCAGAGAATTACGAAATTCAATCAATCGCTGCAGCTTGTCCGGGACCAATGGATCCGATAAACGGAATAATTGTAGCGCCTCCGAATATCCCTGAATGGCGTTATTTCCCCCTCCAAGAATTCCTTGAAACCACCTTCTCAGTTCCAGTTGCATTGAATAATGATGCAAATCTCGCAGCTTATGGAGAATGGTATTTTGGAGCGGGTAAGGGATGCAGCGATCTGATCTATTTAACAATCAGTACTGGTATCGGGGGTGGAATAATACTCAACGATAAATTATTTATCGGGCCAAACGGTTATGGTGCAGAAATCGGTCACACTACTTTAGACATTCAAGGGCCTGAATGTTCTTGCGGCCAAAAAGGACACCTTGAAGCGATTGCTTCTGGCCCGTCAATTGTTCGCTGGGTCAAATCAAAGCTTGCAGATGAATCCCTGAAAGAGCATTTTCCCGAAGGTGAACTAACTGCCAAGCTCGTTTCTGTAGCAGCTGAAGATGGAAACGAGTTAGCCCTGGCGGCATACGATAGAGCCGGGAAATATATAGGCCTCGCAATAGCTGACCTTCTTCATATTTTCAATGTCAGCCGGGTCATTATCGGCGGAGGAGTTTCACGAGCAGGAGATTTACTATTTGATCCTATTCGCAAATCCATTAAAAAATATGCGATTTCTGAGGTGTATCTAGAAAACCTTCAGGTCCTGCCAGCAGCCCTGGGGGACGATTCTGGATTAATGGGGGCTTTAGTTCTTTCAAGGGAAATTGCTAAAAACTGATCGTCCAATAATCTCTATCTATACCAAGAAGGAAATCCGTTTCCATGTCCTTGCACAGGTACCTATGGCAATATCCCAATCCTGTTCTTGAAATTATTAAAGAAGAACTGGATACATTTTCTCCTGCATTCCAATCGGTGTTATCCAATCGCGGTATTACATCTCTGAAAGATGCCTTAAATTTTCTATTACCTCAAACCCCTGAATGGTCTTCCAAGATCAATCTACGTCATTCAGATAAAGCAAGCAAGCTCATTATCGATGCGATTCAAAACAACGAAATAATTGGTGTTTATGGAGATTATGATGCTGACGGAATTACTTCCACCGCACTTATTACTTTAGCTTTACGAGAAATAGGCGCGTCAGTCATACCGTATATACCAGACCGCCAGAAAGAAGGTTATGGATTAAACAAGATTGCTATCAATTCTCTCCACGATCAAGGAGTTTCGCTTCTAATCACCGTTGATAACGGCATTCGTTCCTTTGACGAAATTAGTCATGCCAATTCTCTCAAAATGGTCGTAATTGTGACTGACCATCATACACCGGGTGAAATCATGCCCCCCGCTGCCGCGATACTTAATCCGAAGCTGCCAGATGATCCATATCCAAATAAAAATCTTGCTGGCGTTGGAGTAGCATATAAGTTAGTTTGTGCAATAAGTAAATATATACCCCAATTAAATCCCGAAGATTATCTTGATCTAGTAGCAATTGGAACAGTTGCTGATATTGTTCCCTTAAAAGGTGAAAACAGATACCTT
>Ga0180430_10002491_pt1 | contig 16584 bp, 20 predicted proteins | sample SS_ome_9_FD_132999 | JGI IMG/M metagenome (GOLD analysis project Ga0180430, IMG submission 132999) | Hypersaline lake sediment archaeal communities from the Salton Sea, California, USA - SS_1_S_2 metaG | ecosystem: Environmental > Aquatic > Non-marine Saline and Alkaline > Hypersaline >... | reverse complement strand
TTACAGTTGAGCTATTGCCGTATTATTTAGTGCTATGTTCGTTTGCTATATTCTTCACATTATTTAGCATTTCACGCTTTCGCAAAACGCTATCTTAATCATCATGTTACACAACATCATGAATACCATATGAATATTATCAACGACTCAGTACTCAGGAAAAGGAATAAAGCTATGGTATTTCTGATTTGATCACTAAAGCAATATTTATGAATCACTATTATTAAGCAATGCTTGAGCGATATGCTGAAAAATTTTTCCTGTATCCGAATCTGGCTGGGCAAACATTAATGGCTCGCCATTATCGCCACAGATACGCAGTTCAATATCCAGCGGCAGTTCACCAAGCAATGGAATATCAGATCCCTGGCTTAATTCCTGGCCACCACCCTGCCCAAAAATTTCGATTTTATTGGTAGAATGTTCACAGCGGAAATAGGACATGTTTTCAACGATTCCAGCCACCTGCTTACCCATCTTACGGAACATTTGAATGGCTTTTTTGACATCAGCCAATGCCACTTTTTGGGGTGTGGTTACAATTACTATTGATGGATGCGGAATTAATTTTGCAATTGTTATTGAAGGATCACCGGTACCAGGTGGCAAATCGGCTATCAAGAAGTCAAGCTCACCCCAATTTACCCGCCCCAAAAAATCCCTGATCATTTTGGAGACCATGGGGCCACGCCATATTACAGGCTGATCTTCATCAATCATAAAGCCTATGGACATAATTTTCAGGCCAAACTTTTCCACTGGCTTCATCATGCCTGCCTCTGACTCAACCTGAAGATGCAGGTCAAGCATAGTCGGTATACTAGGGCCGTAAACATCTGCATCGAGCAAACCAACACTAAATCCCTGCTGACTCAAAGCCACGGCCAAGTTGATAGCCACGGTAGTTTTGCCAACACCGCCCTTGCCACTGCCAACCGCAATAATCTTTTTTACACGTTCAATACCGGGTAAATCTGGTGGTATTTTTTGATCAACGGTCATACTGGGTCCTTCTAAATAGAATTTAGCATCATGTTTTCATCGCACGAATATAAAAATGATGACCTTCATATTCAATTTCCCGAAGCAGCCCGTTGTCAATAAGTCTATTTATAACGTCCCATTTCAGACCATTCTTTTCTAAAAGCGAGTGAACTGCATCTTCACGCATGGGATGTACTGAGGTAATACTGAGCAAATCCTTGCTAATGTCGCCACTACTGGAAAAAGCATTACCTTCATATCCAATCAAATACTCAAGTCGTGAAAATTTCTGGGAGATAATTTGATATGCTTGGTTAACCTGCTCTTCTGTAGGTGTATGAATACCTGCTTCAGCCGTAGGTCGTATGGGAGCAGCCAGATAGGCCTTGTCAGGTTTTACCTGAGTCAGAAAGTCACCTATTTCAGACAAAGCGTTTATATTGTCATTAACGCCATTAACCAACATGGTTTCAGTCGTTAACTCTCCCTGAAAGGTATTGGCCATCAATTGGACACCCTCCAGAATCTTCTCTAACTGTAAATCCGGATGCGGCTGATTAATTTTTCTCCAAAGAATATCATCAACTGAATCTATTTTTAATGAAAGCCAATCTGGCTTAGAAAGCCTTTCGCGAACATCCTCACGCCAGATAAGGGAAGAATTGGAAATAACTGCAATCTTCAACCCAAACTGACGCAACAATTCGATTGTTGCTCCAAGGTTTTCATCAAGCATTGGTTCACCATCCGGAACAAAAGTGAGGTAATCAATAGTCTCACCTGCCCGATCAGCTGCTTCGAGACTTGATTCAACCGCAACTAATATTTCCTCAGGCGGATAAAATGTCCGCGGGATGATTTCTCTATGATGTGTAGTGCCAACCTGACAATACACACACGAATAAGAACATGATTTGGGAGGAATATTATTGATTCCAAGGCTTCGTCCGAGGCGGCGCGATGGCACAGGACCAAAAGTAATCATTTCTTCTCCTGGTGCTTCATTTTTTCTCTTTTCTGCTTGAGAAGCTCATGATGATAAGATCCTACACGCAGCATTTTCACACCACATTCTGGACAATGCTCTTCCTGGCAGGGAATGCCATCGCCATGAGGGATTCTCGTACCACATTTGGGACAAATACATTCCCCTCCAGAACCCATATCATGTCTACGTTCCATATTCATGATCCTACCTATTCTTCTAAAAGCCAATTAAATAACGTCATTTTTCTATTTTGAGAGCACAATTACGACCGCAACAAGCACCCCGCCAGCTAATGCCACAAAACTATATTTTTTATTTTCCTGCTGGGCTTTTGGCAACAAATGTGTTGCCCCAACATAAACCAAAGCACCCGCTGAAAGAGATAATAAAGCTCCTAGCAGAGATTCATCTATCTCACTGATAAACGGGTATGAAACGAGCATTCCTACAGGTGTACTCAAAGCGGCAGCAATAAATGCCATTATCCAGGCCGTACGTTCAGAAAAGCCACCTCGAAGTAACAATAAATAAGTAATGATTCCCTCAGGGAATTCATGCAACACCATCCCAGCAGTTGCCAGAAAGCCAGTAAGCACACTAACGGTAAAAGTAATAGAGTAAACAAAACCATCAATCAAAGAATGAAATCCAATACCAATTGTTGGCACTATACCAATTCCGTATTCAGCCTTGTCAGGGTCTTTCTCGCAAACAAATGCAGTGATGAACCTGTTAAAAAAATGCAGCCCCAGAAACCCTATGAGTATAAATACTCCAGCATTAGGGTTCATTGAGATGGATTTTGGGATGAGGTGGAGAAAGGAGGCAGAGATTAATACGCCCGCGGCAAAACACATAAAGTAAGCAGTATTCTGTCGCCCCCAGGCCTCAAAGTTTCGAATAGTGTAAATACCGGCTGCGGTTACAGTAGCCGCTAATGAACTAACTAAAAATGCTGTCCAAAAAGCATTGTCCATAGTTACCTTCTTAAGTAGGTTTTCTCCCTATTTTTGCTACCAACTTTTCTACAATGTGACCTATGTCCTCTGAAACTCTACATTCGTCCAAAGCCTGACCAGAAAGACCAGCTTGAATGAGTTCCTCATCAAAAGGTATTGAACCGATTACTCGCTCCTGAAGATTTGATAACTTGTCCATCAAAATAGATTTAATCTCTTTTGAACCAATCTTGTTCAGGATCAAATAGAAATGGTTGATGCCAGCTTCCTGACAAAAGGCCGCTATCTTTTTGGCAATTGACACTGACTCAAGCGTGTAATCAAGAATACCGAGCACTATATCCATATTATCCGGAATTCTTCGGCCAAAATGCTCAATACCTGCTTTCATATCGATAAGGCTTACGGCATCCCCTTCAACTACAAAGTCCCTGACTATTTTCTCTAAGGGCCCATCACAACCCTGTCCATATGTATCAATCTTACCTGCTTGAAATAGGGTGATCCCTCCTTTTTGAAGATAAAATTTAGGATCAATTTCTTTGCCGATATCGACTGGCTTTTTAGGAACTGGAACTGGATCATCGACTCGAGTAAGCACTGATGGATCATCTACTGGACATGTGACTGTATCAATACCACCAAAGAATTCGACCAGGGGATGGGGCTCACCTTCAACGCCCAAGCCGAAAATCAGCCTTACCAATCCTTCCGGGTTGGATGCATCTCCATCTAAGACGATGACTTTATGAGAATTTTTTTGCAAAAATGCAGCCAGAAGGGTTACAAAGGTGCTCTTCCCGCACCCACCTTTACCGCAGACGAGAATTCTTTTTCCAGAAAGTGGTTTATTAAGTTTCGATCTGGAAGTCATTTGAGCCAGCTTCTTAAAATAGAATTAAAACCTCAGCAACATTCTTACCTAATATTAAGCATAGTCTACTCGCAGCTTATTGAGATGGTTCCTTTCGTTCCAGAATTTTTTCAAGGAGAATTCCTCCAATCACTGAGAATAAAGTCATATATACCGCTAAAATGAGCGTATAAATCCCACCAAAATAATGAATCATTAGCGGTAACAAGGGCAACTTGATTCCACGGTTGTATAGAAATACTGCAATTAGTGCCGTCCGCATGCCCTTTGCCTGAAGATCTCTAAGCAAAGCATACCATGCGTAGATCGGACCGACTGAGAGGATCCCACCTACAAGGGCCACCAACCAACCTCGCACTCCTGAGCCCTTGCCAACATTGACTCGAACCCAATCTGGTTTTACCAGAAAGTTAGATACAAAAATCAGAACGAAGATCAGCAAAAGAACGGGGAATATTTGATAAAGCAGTTTGATAGAAAACGCCAGCGCATTTACTGCAATATCTGTTTTAATCAGTAAGGTAAGAACATACAGACAAATGACAATAAACAGGAAAATACAACCTTTATTCATCACTTTTTTGGGTATCTCTTCGCCCATTAGTTCAACCAAGTAGCTGCATGGTAGTCACAGTCAGCACCGCAATAAGAATGGAAAAAATAAAACAGAGCAGATTTCGATAGAGCGCAAACCTCCGGCCCAGCATAATCGCCTCAGCAGGGAACTGGATGCTACCTACGGTTACCCAACTCACCAGCAGAGCAGTAACAGCAACCAGGCTGATACCTTGTGTTAATAATTCACCTCCCAGTACATAACTGGTAAGTGGATGTCCTGCTGAAATACTTCCCAAAGTCGCTCCTATAAGGGAATCAAATAGAATATTTTGTCCGAACCAATCCGATACCTTATCTACAGGAAGAATTTCGAGTATTAATCCAGTTAAGAGAATCACCCCCAAAAGAATGGGCAGCATTCCTACAAACATTGATACCGTCTTTTTGGTACTCGAAATCAGTAACTCACTTTGTGTCTTGGGCTTGATTTTTCGCATTTGATAGACCATTTTTTGATTTTTTTATGTCCGTATATGGACTCCTTCTCGTTTGCAAATAAACTGTTCTTGGCTGTAGGCTCGACTGCATACGTATATCCGGCCTCTTGAGGTGGCATACGTTGATGCCGGGCCATAATGGGTTGTTCGCACGCAGATTCCCTATTGCTTCTTCGTGATGTCACTCACTTGGATATTCCCGGGTTTCATCTGCGTCGGTTCGACCTGTTTGCCATCAAGCAGTTTATTTCGCAATCCTAGAGACTCTGTTCAACTTATTGCCTTAAGCGGCAATATGTTTCGGTTCATATTCTACATCTTTGCTCATAATCACCCAGGCTATCCATGTTAATTTGTTCGCCATAGCCACAGCGACCACGTTGGGATGCTTTTTATCCCGTAGTTTCACAATCCATCTAACGATATAGTCATCATTGTTTTCTGAGTAACGCACAGCAGCTCGTTCCCCATGAATCATTAAAGTACGCAGATAACTATCACCGCGTTTGCTGATGCCAAGCTACCTCTGCTTGCCGCCAGAACTGTGTTGCCTCGGCGTTAATCCAACTGCTGCGGCCATATCTCTTCCTTTGCGATATTGCGTGCCACTACCCATAGTTCCAACCAAAGCTGTCGCTATCAAGGGACCAATACCAGGAACCTGCTGTAAGCGTTTCGCTGTAGGGTTTTCCTGAGCGATTATAGCTATTTGATGATCTAGTTCCTTCATGCGTTCATCCAGTGATCGAAGATCGCCCCATAAACCATGAAGCAATTTTCTGAACTGAATGGTTAGGCCATTTGATGCATCTTCCAACCAGAGAGGAATGGTCTTACGCAGTGCTATCAGGCTTCTCGGTGCAACTAAACCATACTCTGCTATCCATTGGAATATCCTCTTTTGGAACTTGGGTATAGAGCATTTAGAAATCCTTCCGGAGAGTTCGCCCATTCTCGCGGATCTCTGACCGAGAGTCGCACTCTCTGGAGTATTTGCCCATAATCCATGAACTCGGAGATACCTTAGGAAATTTTGCAGAGAATGGCTGTCTCGGAGACTCCCCTTACTTGGCCGACTGAGTGACAAATTCTGAATATCCTTCGGAAACTAATTTGCTCTTAGGTATAAACCGTAGCGAAGCAGAATTGATACAGTATCGAAGACCGGTAGGCTCTGGGCCGTCATTAAAAACATGACCCAGATGAGAGTCTCCATATCTTGAACGCACCTCGGTTCGTTTCATCCCCCAGGCCCAGTCTGTTTTTTCTACGATATGATTGTTGATGAAGGGGCGTTTGAAACTTGGCCACCCAGTTCCAGACTTGTATTTATCTTGAGAGCTAAATAGAGGCTCACCGCTGACGATATCCACATAGATACCTTCCTCCTTGTGATTCCAGTATTCATTATTGAAAGCTCGTTCAGTACCTTCATGTTGTGTAACCTTATATTGCAAAGGTGTCAGCTTACTTTTTAATACTTCATCAGAAGGCTTGCTCCATTTGGCATCACTCAAAACAAGCGGTTCCTCCTGAGTTTCAGTGATTCTATGCTCATTAGCATTGGCAAAATGGTTGCTGCTTAAATGCAAACCTGCACCCATCACCGTCACTAGACCGAAGGCCATATAATATTTGCGTCTTTTAATATGACTCATAAAATCCTCGAAAAATAATTTGATCTGCTAATTAGACCCGCTGATACAATTTTTTATTACATAAACATTTATCGGGGCTGAAAAAATAGTCTCCAATACATCGCCTCAAGTGCGTAAAGAGCCAGCTCATAGTAAGGCTATATAGGGCATTTGAGGCTAAGGCATGCAAAGGGTGGGGCGCGGGAAACGGCACTGATAAGCAGTCATCCGATGATTTTGTATGATTTCCGCTTACGGTTGAGACCGCAGGTAAAAGCTGACATGAAAACTATTTTCACCGGACAGTGTCTTGTAGTTTTAACCCTAGAAGCTATACTAATAACCATATTATAAAAAAGGTTAATAATTGCACGAGTTTTTCATGGATAAAGTTCTTTGGAGTAATGATTATTCAGTCGGGATCGAAGAATTAGATGACCAGCATCTCAAGATCTTTTCACTAATAAATGATCTTGTAGACAGTAGCAGTCAGGTATCTTGTAAAGATCTTAATACAGGTGCAATTAAAGAAATGATTCGGTACGCCAAGGAGCATCTTCTATTTGAGGAAAGGCTGTTAAAGGAGGCCAAATATCCTGATTACGATTCCCATGTCGAACTGCATAAAGAGTATCTAATTACAGTTGCGGATCTATCCATAAAACTCATGAAAGAGTGTGATGAGAATACGAAAAATGAATTTTTGGACTTTTTAACTCATTGGTGGAAAGACCACATTTTAAATGAAGATATGAAGTACAAAAATTATCTTTAAGACTCTGAAGTATAAATGACCTGCTTATCAGCTTTTTTAACCGCTCGCATATTCAGAAATAAATTCCTACAAATGCCAGCTTTCACGATTTTGAGGGAATATAATATTTTTCTAATGTTTGACTCGATAATCCAGAAAGCTGCCGGTCAGAACCAGGCGTCTGCTATCGGGTTACTACCTGCCCTTTCTAATCAGGAATCTTGAAAATTTAATTTGGCTCTTGTGTGGTAATGGCGGACATCACTAGCAGTAAGCGCTTGGTATATTTCCATGCGAACAATTGGGAAGCCTCAGATATTTAATTAAAGTTTAAGCCGTAATGTCCGATGTATTCATCAAATAGACCTAAAGATTTCTAATCAGCGAGTTTCAATCTGAAAGAAATCAGAGTTTCTCCTCCTAACCAGCCCTGTCCCTGTTGGTTGAAATAATATGTGTTTTTAAAATTTAAGTATATGGCTTTTCTTACCAAACCTATTTCAACTTTATTTCGAGAAAACAAAACCTCTTTTGTCGGAATATTACTATTTTCCACCATCTCAATTTGGTTGTCATACAACTTATATGAAGGTTCAGCATCGCTTTATTTAGAAGCAGAAAGCTCAATTACCCAGTTGCAAAATAAAAGAAAGTCAATTTCTGGGATGATGAGGTTTGCTAGAGAGCGATCGATAGTTTTGCTCGAAATGTATGTCGAGCCTGATGCGTTCGAGAGATATAACATAAGACAAAAATTGATTAGCGAGGCTCTCAATTTTGTGAATGCTAAGAAAGCTTATGAGAATACCGATTTAACTCCCAAGGAAAAACAGCTTTTTGGTGAGATATTTGGGATAGTAAAAGTGACTGCTCCTGTTCAGATTGAGGCTGCTGAGTTGATGATTGCTGATGACATGGAAAAAGCTAATCAACTGCTATTTGCTATAGCATTACCCAATCAAACTCAAATGATGCATAAATTTAATGATTTATTAAGTCTTGTAGAGAAAGAGACAGATAATGAAATTATTAGAATGAAAGAACTTTTGGAGTCGAATAATAACAACATTTTGTTACTTATATTGTTGGTTGTTTCTGGAACAGTAATCTCTTTTATTATTATTAATTTACATTCTAAACAAAAAGAAAATGAACTAAGAAAATTAGTCATTGAAAGAACTAATGATTTAGAAAAAGCTCACATACGCACAAATTCATTAGTCAACAATGCATCTGATGGAATAGTTAGTATTGACCATAAACAGAATATCGTTCTTTTCAACCCAGCGGCAGAAAAAATGTTTCAGTATCATCTTGATGAGGTAATTGGAAAACCCTTATCTATTTTGATTCCGGAGAGTTCGAGTAATTCTCACCCTGCACATGTAGAGGGGTTTTCGCGTAACGATTCAATTCAGGCCAGGATGATGGATGCAAGACCTGAGATTTATGGAAAAAGAAAAAATGGATCTACTTTTCCTGCTGAAGTAAGTATAAGTAAATCTTACCTTGGAAATGAATTATTTTTCACCGCATTTGTAAGAGATGTAACTGAAAAAAAAGAAGCCGAAGAAAAAATTCGTAAATTAGCAATGTTTGATAGTTTGACAGGGCTATATAATCGTCATCATTTTGAAAGTCGTCTTAAGGAATCTATAAAATACCAAAATCGTTTCCCTGATCAAGGGTTCTGTTTAATGCTTCTCGATCTCGACTTATTTAAACAAGTCAATGATACATATGGCCATCCCATTGGTGATAAATTACTAAAAAATGTAGCTAATTTACTGACTAAAAGCGTCCGAGAAGTGGATGATATTGGGAGATTAGGCGGTGATGAATTTGCCATTATTTTACAAGGTGTAAATAAACACAATGACTCAATAATAATTGCAGAAAAAATTATCAACGAAATTTCTCGTCCTCATATAATTGATGAGTATGAAATAACAATCGGAGTCAGTATAGGGATGACTTTCCGAGATAATTTAGACACAGGAGTAGAAGAATTATTCAAGCAGGTAGATAATATGCTATACGAGTCAAAGAATGCAGGAAAGAACACATATAGATTTTTCACACAAAGCGGAAGCGACTCATAAAGTCCGACAACGAAGTTAGTCTTAGTGGAAAGCATCAGCTTATCAGCGATTGTGTTGAAAAAGTCGCTTTTTATTTATTCGGCCGATATCATTCATCCATAGAACGCATTATTGCTGAATCAGGCGGTATAAGGCCGGCAGTACGCAAACGTTCAACACGAAGCTTGTCTTTGTCTGAACGAGAAGAGATCTCGCGTGGCATTGTTATGGGACCGTCACTCAGAGCCATTGCTACATCATTAAAGCGCTCACCCTACTCTATCAGCCCTTCACTACAGCCCTATCCACTGATCTCGGCAAATTTAGCATTGGTCAGCAGCTGTAGGTCACTTGCAGATAATTCTATTTCCAACCCCCTCTTGCCTGCACTGACATTTATCGTTTCATAATCTTGAGCAGATGAATCTATTACCGTTTTCAGTCTCTTTTTCTGCCCAATAGGACTTACACCACCCAAGACATATCCAGTTGTACTCTCGACTTTTTTGGCATCAGCCATTGAGACTTTCTTAGCACCTAAAGCTTTAGCCATCGATTTCAGGTTTAGCTGGGTGGATACGGGAACAATACCCACAAACAAATCTTTACCACCATCACTGACAACCAGTGTTTTGAATACCTTTTCTTCAGGTATTCCCAGCTTATGAGCCGCTTCCAATCCATACGATGCACTCGATGAGTCATGGTCATATTCATGGACTGTGTATTCAATTTTGGCTTTCCTGGCTGCATTAATAGCAGGTGTCATTCAAACCTCTTGTCATTCACCGGCCTGATCTTCACTGGCGATGGTAACGTAATCAGCTTTCTCGCCCGAATAAGGCCGGCGGGTTTGTTAAATATCGACCTGACCATCTTCGATGTCTCTGAGGGTTATGGTTATTTTCATTTGGCGATAACAGTGTTTAATTTCACAATAACAATATCATTTCCTTAATCCTCAAGATAATTAAGGCCATATTCACTTATAAGAAATGCAACTTTACGGCAGACTGAGTGACTAATTCAACTATGTTAAAAGATCAGGAACCACGCAATGATTAAACATTCGCCTTTTATGTCAACTTTCGAACAGTTACCGGACACACTTCCCATTTTCCCGTTACCCAATGCCATCGTCATGCCTGGAAGTAATCTTCCACTAAATATTTTTGAGCCTCGTTACTTGAACATGATCCAGGATGTCATGAAGACTCATCAGATGGTTGGCATGATTCAGCCAAAAAATCATGAACCTGTACCAGAAGTTTTTAATATCGGCTGTGCGGGTAGAATCACGCGTTATCATGAATCTTACGATGGACGATTTGAGATTAACCTATCCGGAATATGCCGTTTTAAAATCATCGAAGAACTCAGCACAACCCGCGGTTATCGCCTGATACGTCCTGACTGGCAAGCTTTTGAAGTCGATTATCAACGACCTGAGATCCCGCTCCATGATGAGAAATACCTTATCAACACTTTAAAACACTATTTCGAATATAAAAACATGCAGGCTGACTGGGAAATCTTGGAAAAGCTGGATGCTGACGAACTCATCAATAGTATGATTACCATATTACCGCTGGACGTCGAAGAGAAACAATCGCTTCTTGAAGCCAAGACATTAATCGAACGATTACAGTATTTTTGCGCGATACTTGAATCAAGTTTCAGAGCTGATAATTCAGAGCACTAGCTCATAAAGCAAATCTTACTCATTAACGGTACTGCTTATGAAAAACCCATTTCAGATATTTATCCTGTTTATTGTTTTGTTTTCTTTTACTTCTCTCGTTTTTGCCGAGGAGTCACAACCAACCTATGAAGCAAGTCCTATTGGATGGGTTCGAAAGATTGAAGGAAAAACATTTATTGAAATCAATAAGCAATATCAGGATGCCTTGCTTGGGCTTGAGCAATTCAATTCAATCTGGGTTTTATACTGGTTTGACAGGAATGACACCCCAGAGAAACGATCCATCCTTCAAGTTCATCCCCGAGCGAACCTCGATAATCCTTTGCGAGGGGTATTTGCAACACGTGCTCCAGTCAGGCCTAACTTAATTGCGTTGAGTCGTTGCGAGATTATCTCAATAAAAGAAAATATTATAGAAATAGATTACATTGATGCTTTCCCTGATACGCCGGTACTCGATATTAAACCATGAAGCATCAAACACAATCCTGAAGAGCTAACCTTCCCTACGTCTTCACACGATATGAGGCGGTATGCACATCTACATCGGGTATAGAGTGGTTAGTCGATTAGCGGAAGCTTGTATCAAGACATAGCCTAACCTTTCATCCAGGCGAAATCTTACTTATTTGTTTCAGCTTTGGTAGCGAAGCTTACCTCAATAGACCTCGAATATTAGAAAAAGGCGGGAATCGGCTCTGTGGTATTTCCGGACATACAGAATTCACTTTTTAACTTTCTTCCGTACATACAATATTTTGGAATTCCCAGCTCCAATTGATCTTTCTTCAATCTCAAAAAGTTTAGTCGCCTTAACCAAATCACCCAACTTCCCGTATCCATAGTTGCGCGGGTCAAAATCAGGAGATTGTTTGGCAATGTTACTTCCTACAGGACCAAGGTTTGCCCAGCCATCATCATCCGAAGATGCTTCGACAGCATTACGAAGAAGTGATACAAGCTTTGAGTCTTGCTTTAATTCATTACTCGGTATTTTGCTGATAGCTTCATTTTCATCCATTTTTCCACGAAGCACTTCAGTGTAAATAAACTTATCACAGGCAGATACAAAGGCTGATGGTGTTTTCTTTTCACCAAACCCATAGACAATTAGGCCAGACTCTCTGATTCTTGATGCAAGTTTAGTGAAATCACTGTCACTAGAAACAATGCAAAATCCATCGAAATTCTCTGTGTAGAGCAAGTCCATTGCATCAATAATCATGGCGCTATCAGTGGCATTTTTACCTTTTGTGTAAGCAAACTGTTGCATGGGTTGAATAGAATGCTCCAGCAGCACTTCCTTCCAGCCTTTTAATGATGGACTGGTCCAATCACCATAAATCCTTTTTACATTCGCCGTACCATAATTTGCGATTTCGGCTAGCAGCCCGTCTACAATAGTTGGCTGAGCATTGTCTGCATCAATAAGCACTGCTAGTTTCTGCGTTATTTCCATGACTTGGTGTTTCCTATTTTTTAACTTGGTTAAGTATATCAGCAGGACAAATTATGGATGTCGGCTTAACAGCATTTTCAGACACCTCAGGCAAATTCACCTCAGACAGCTGTCTTTCATGGCCACTATATCTAAACACAAGAAATTTAATTTGATTGTTTGGAGATAAAATCACTGATCACATCAGGTGGTATCGCACCTGCCTGTGCAGCCATCAGTTTCCCCTGCGGGCTGAAAACCATAAACGTAGGTGTTCCGAGAAACCGTGTACCGGTTTTATTCTGGTAATAACGCGCCACTGTCCCTAGCTCACCAATTAAGTTGTTAAACGACAAATCATGAGTGGAAATGAACTGTTCTGCTTTATCCTTCTTAGCCATCCCATCGATACTTAGGCCAATGACTTGTGCCTGCTCATTATCTTCATGAAAAAAGGAATAATCGCCAACTTCCTGGTTACAAACATGACAGTCATGTCTCCAGATCATCAAGATAGTCCACTTCTCTGGAGTAAAGTAATCCTCAACGGTTTTAGGATCTCCATCAAAATGATGCAATGACTTTTGTTCTACTGCAAAACCGGTTGATACCGGGAGCAAGAAAAATACCAATAGTATAAGTTTACTAAAATTCAATTTATAGCCTCAGGGTTTTGGTTTGGAATACAGAACATGAGACCTTAAATCATATGAAATTGTTTCAAAGCCAAGAACATAAAATACTAAAAGCATCAGCCAAAACCAGGGTTCGCCTGAAAATACGGTTTGGAAATTTAGTTCCTGACAGTATTAAAGCTTTTGTCCCAGATTCGAGCCCAGGTTGGGTAGCTATATATAAATCAGGGATTTATGCCAATATCAAGATGTAGACCCTTTTTTAGGCTGGAATACCAGTCTCTGTGGCGCTATAAACTAACGTTTATTTGGCTAAGTCCGGTTTATTGGGTTTAGCTTCTGCCTGTTCAGGTTTGGCTTGAGCGGCTTTCACTTCAGCAGCTTTCATTTCAGCGGCTTTCATCTGCGCAGCCCTGACCTGTGCCGCCCTGACTTCAGCTGCCTTCATTTTTGCTGCTTCTTGTTGTGCGGCTCTGACTCGAGCGGCCATTCGTTCAGCAGCTTCCATTTGTGCTGCTTTGACTCGAGCGGCCATTCTCTCTGCTGCTTCGACCTGCGCAGCTCTTATACGTGCGGCCATTCTTTCTGCGGCTTCCATCTGTGCAGCCCTGATTTGAGCAGCTCTGACACGTGCGGCCATGACTTCTGCTGACTTCATTTTCGCAGCTTCTTGCTGTGCAGCCCTGACATCATCTGCATATCTGTCCTGGGGTGCGGACTGCGGCTGAGAGTCGGCATAGAGGTTTACTGAAGCAAAAGTGGCGAGTAATGCTGTAATTAAGATTTTTTTCACGTGGCTATCCTCTGAAAAGCGATATATCTGTTTGTACATGTTGACATACAGATTCCATTTTTTCATTGTTGAGGATCAATTTTTTTTAAAAATAGATTTTTGTTCCTCCCCGGTTGACGTCCCCCTCCCACCCCGGGGAATTAATTTTTGCGCCAGGAAAATGTATTCAGTCGCTATTTTTTCTGCAGTATGAATTTTCTAAGTAGTCATTTAAACGAGTAAAATAACACTCATGCAAGCACACGACTTTTTTCTGCACCTGTTATTGATCCTTCTTACAGCGCGTATTTTTGCTGAGCTTGCCGCTGCCATGAAGTTCACACCAGTCATTGGTGAGCTGTTTGCCGGAATTGTGCTTGGCCCCAGTCTTTTTGGCTGGATTGAACCCGTTCAGGCCATCAGGTTGATGGCTGAGATCGGTATTATCATGTTGCTGTTTGAAGTCGGCCTGGAAACGGATGTCCGCCGGCTTGTAAAAAGCGGAACCAAATCAGTTATTGTCGCTATATCAGGTTTTCTTTTACCTTTTTTGTTTGGCTACCTTCTTGCCAATCAGCTTTTCGGCTTATCTAATTTAGTTTCCCTGTTTATCGGTGGAACCCTGACTGCTACCAGTATCGGAATTACGGTTAGGGTTTTACGTGACCTGGGTTTTCAGCAGGGCAAGGAAGGGCAGATTGTTCTGGGAGCGGCCGTACTTGATGATGTTCTGGGTGTGCTCCTGCTGGCAATGCTTTACGAGTTTTCGCTTGGTGGTGGGATCAGCGTTATAAATGCCGGCAAGGTTGCCATGTTTATTACCGCTTTTTTTGTCATTGCTCCATTTGCCGCAAAAATGATGGCACAACTTATCAAACGTATACATAAGCATGCTGAAACACCCGGATTGATACCTACCATGGTTGTAGTACTCATCCTGTTCTTTGCCTGGCTTGCACATGTTTTAGGGGCTCCGGAGATACTGGGTGGTTTTGCCGCGGGGCTTGCGCTGTCCCGACGCTTCTTTTTTCCATTCGGTGTATCACTGCACAAGGATGAAAAGTTTGCAAAAGTTGTAGAAAACCAGTTGAAGCCCATTATCCACTTATTCACCCCCATCTTTTTCGTCATGGTGGGCCTGTCACTGAATTTTCGTGAAATTGACTGGTCATCCAGTTTTATCTGGGTTTTTTCAGGTTCCTTCCTGCTAATTGCCATATTGGGGAAAATGCTCGGCCCATTATTAATTCGCAATGGAGGCCATTCCAATATTATGGTGGGGATGGCCATGGTACCCCGTGGTGAGGTTGGACTGATTTTTGCTGAACTTGGACGAGAAACAGGAATTTTGAATAACGAAGTCTACGCAGGCATGATTATCGTGATTGCCTTAACAACGATTTTACCGCCGTTTGTAATGAAATGGTTTTACAGAAAATATGAACATGAATTAAACAGTTAGCAGCTGCCAATCAATTTCATTCTCAATGGTAAAGCCACAACCAACTGCTACTCATCCCTTAGAAAAAGTTTCCGGGCATTTTCATATGCCAGTTTTCTGGCCACAGGTTCCGGCAAAAAGGATAACCAGTGACGTATACGCCCAGTAACCTTATCAATATTTTCCCACCTCGGTGTATAGAAGGTATCGATACCGACAAGCACACGATTTGAATAGGAAATAAAAAATTCTCTCCACTGAGGCAGTAATTTTTCATTTCTCACAATCATTTCATCACGTACAGAAGTATCAATATAGAGATTGTGCGGATAACGGTTTAACATTCGTTTAAGCAGGGCCGGAAATGGCTTTGTGCCGAGATGCGCCCAAATCACAATCATTTCAGGATACATCTTAAAAATCTGATCGACTACTTCAGCATCACCATGAAACAGCACTGGTAAATCATATTTATCTGCCAGGCCGAGAATGTCTTTGAAGTTTTTATTATTACGATGCTTCTTGAAAAGATGAATTTCTCCAATCCCCTTGTATTCACCCTTTTTTAATAGTTCTTCAAGTTTTGAAGGCAATTGATCATTATGCATCCAGTCAGACTTACCCTTGTAACTTTCATATAAGCCTAAAAAAGGAATAATACGCAAAGGAGCCTGCTTATACAGACTTTGAACTCTTTCGGGCGGCTCACCAACAATTACCATATGAGTGATATTTTCACGATCCATGATGTCAATGATGTCTTTAGCATCATAAACGCCTGCATCTTCCGTTCTGTAATGCGAATGGCTATCAAATAATGGTAGTGCTCCAGCAGCAAACACAGGCGAATATAATGAGCCGCACAACAGCAAGAGAGCCAATAACTTCCTGGCAAAATATTTGATTAATAAAGAGAAACACATGGTAAATCTTATATCAGAATAGAACAGCCCCTGCCAGGATCACTTCCTTAGAAAAAACCAACTAACAACGGCAACAGGATTGCGGTTAGCAATGCATTCAAACCCATCGCTAAACTGGCAAAAGCACCTTTGGCTTCATTTATCTCCAGCGCCCGGGCGGTACCGATACCATGTGAAGCCACGCCAAGTGCAAGTCCACGAGCTGCAGGATGAGTGACACCCAATGCATTTAACACATAATGACCAAGCGCGGCTCCAATAATACCGGTTAGAATCACGAGAACAGCAGTGAGGGATGGAAGCCCTCCAAGTTTTTCAGCAATCCCCATGGCCACGGGTGT
>Ga0180430_10002490_pt1 | contig 16593 bp, 12 predicted proteins | sample SS_ome_9_FD_132999 | JGI IMG/M metagenome (GOLD analysis project Ga0180430, IMG submission 132999) | Hypersaline lake sediment archaeal communities from the Salton Sea, California, USA - SS_1_S_2 metaG | ecosystem: Environmental > Aquatic > Non-marine Saline and Alkaline > Hypersaline >... | reverse complement strand
GGCCCGCCACGTTCGGTTGCAGGTCACAAAAATGTTAAATTTAACACAATTGGGACCTCGGGGTCACAAAAATGCACCGAGTTAACATAATTGGGACCATCATAAAGATGAACGTGCCAGCAAAAAAACTGCAATCGCACTGCCGATTTTTTCGCGAAACTTGAGCCGCAGAGTTTTTCTCCCCCCCCCTTAACATAAATGGGACCACATAAACGTACCTCGCTGCTTGGGGAGGGTAAATGAGTGAAATTAGTGAAAAAAAGAGAGTTCGCACCAACCCCTAAAGAGAGAGTTAACACGAAGAAAACGGCCCGCCACGTTCGGTTGCAGGTCACAAAAATGTTAAATTTAACATTTTAGAGACCTCGAGGTCACAAAAATGCACCGGGTTAACATAATTGGGACCATGGAGGATAGAACGTGTCAGCAATGCGGAAGATCATTTGCAAAGCCCTGGCACTTACGGCGCCACAAAGAACGAAAAACACCGTGCGTCCGTGTGGTCCCTCGAGTGGCTTTGCCTCCTGAAACAGTGGCCGATCCCCGTCTAGCAAATAAAATATGCAGGTTTTGCGGTAGAGCTTTCGCCACAGTTGGTAGCAAAACTCGCCACGAAAATCATCATTGCAAGCAAAGGAATGCACAGGTCGTACCACAGACAGATATGCCGGCCCAGGAAATTAAGGACCTCAAGGACCAACTGTCTACGATGGCATCAGAAATGGCCGAGATGAAGGTCCTCCTGGAGGACCAAATCACTAACCAGCCTCATCAGGCGATCCAGGCAACGGGCGCCAACACAACGGTGAACCAAATTCAACACCAAGAAGTCCGCAACAGCGTCTCGAATGAATACAAACAAGAAAACCACATCAGTAACCAAGTTACTGTGAATGTGTTTGGTCAAGAGAAGGTAGACCACATCACGGCCCCACAAATATACCGCCTGCTTATGGGCGCGAAGGACGCGTCGGAGCCGGCCATCCAGGCGCTGCTGAATGCGGCTTTGGTCGTGTTCAGCGACCCTGAAAAACCTGAGAACCTAACATGTTATCTGCCCAACAAGAAGACCTCGGATGCCCTGGTCCACGAGGCTTCAGGCTGGCAGATCAAACCAATCGAGACTGTCCTGAGCCCGATGATACAGAAGAGCTTAGATGTGTTATTCCTCAAGCAACCCCATGGACACGAAGCGGGGCTACCGGATAAGCCAGACATCGCGGGCTGTGGGGAGGTCCTAAAAAAGGTCATGGAACTCGAAACTGACTCGGTCCTCTCAAAGAAAGCTTCAGCATCGCATGGCCCATTGCGTGCGGTTCTGGTCAGAAATAAGGATGCGCTGACGAAGGCCAACGGAGGGACACCGCCAACTGCAGGTGAAGGGTGACCGAACGGAATTACAGCTCCAGTCGGAACTTGACTGCAGATAGGGGGGCCCGGAGAGTCGCGACAAACTGCCATCAGCGCCGTTGTCAGCTATTCTAGCGTGCAGAGCTCGGGCGCCGGCCTCCCACTTTTCCGAACGGCTAACCCACTTCTCCGAGCGGCTAACCCACTTCTTCGAGCGGCTAACCCACTTCTCCGAGCGGCTAACCCACTTCTTCGAGCGGCTAACCCACTTCTCCAAACGGCTAACCCACTTCTCCAAACGGTCAGGCGCGGCGTTCTCGTGTCTTTTTTCTGCGCTGAGCATACGAGCGCGGGGAGATCGCGACTATGCCAGCAACTCCGGCAGATCCCGCGTTGTACGCGCGAGTCAAGCGCGCGGTCCACAAGCAGTATCCGAAGCCCTCCGCCTACCGCTCGGGGATCCTCGTCCAGAGGTACAAGAAAGCCTTCGCGCGGGAGCACCCGGGGAGGAAGAAAGCCTACCGCGGAAAGTATGCCCCCAAGAAGGGCCTTGCGCGTTGGTTCCGCGAAGACTGGCGGAACCAGCGGGGGGAGGTCGGCTATCGGGGGAAGACCGACGTCTACCGGCCGACGCGCCGAGTGACGGCGAAGACGCCCCTGACCTTCGTCGAGCTGTCTCCGGCCGAACTAGCACGGGCCCGTCGGAAAAAGGGAAAGACCGGCCGCGTCGCCCGCTTCCGTCGCGCTCGGGCGCCGGCCAAGACCAAGACCAAGACCAAGACCAAGACCAAAAAGGGCGGACGGGGCGGGAAGCCCAGCCTCGCCACCGCCCGCCGGTGGGCGAAGAGCCTCCGGGGGCCCGAGGACCTCGAGGCCCTCCTCCCAAGCGCCCGCCCACTCAGCTGGTTCCGCCCGGGGCGGACAATCCACGTCTCCGACAAAATGCAGAGCCGCTACGCGTACCGCCTCGAGGCCCGCCCGGGGAAGAACTTCGCTCCCGAGTTCCGCCCCCAGGTCAGCCCCGCCCGAATGCTCCGAATGGGCGTCTTTAGCGGCGTATACCTCAACGACTGCGTCCTCGAGTACCCCCGGGAGTGGTTTGCCGGAGCCCTCCGCGCGAAAAAGCTCCGCCCCGGGGCCCCCGACCCAAAGGTCAACGCGCTGGGGGTCAAGTCGCGCAAGAGCCTCAAGTACTGGAGACAGAAGGGGTGGATCCCGGCCGCCCGCGGGGACCCCGACGTTCGGGGCTGGTTCCAGTGGTACTGCCGCTACTGGCTCGGGCGTCGCGACCCGCGGGTCGACGAAGTCCAGATCAAACGCTGGAAAGCCTTCGCTCGGCACCGGGGCCAGATCCTCGCGGCGTACCGGCGCGGACCCCGCCCGCGGACCCGCGCCCAGAAGCGGGAGCACCGCGCGAAACAGCGGCAGGCACTCCTCCAATGGGCCTACAATCCCTGGGTCTGAGAGCGCCGGCCGGGCGCGCCATTTTTGAACGCGCGGGCGGGTACCCAACGATGGAAAGCCAACTCGCGTTTAGTCTTTTCGCTCGGAGCCAGGGAAGCTCTTCTTCTTCCTCCGAGTACGGCGCCGGGCCCACCGAGCGCGACACTGAGCCCGCCAAAAGACCCGCGACCACTGAATGCGGCGCAGGGCCGGCCAAAAAGCGCGCGGCCACGGATTTCACCACAATCCGTGTCTGTGTCAGCGGCGAGCCTTTCGACATCGGCCTGAGCGAGCTGGCCCCCCACCCGGAATGTATAATCCCCGCCTTAGCCGAGCGGGCGGCCAGGCCCGAACCCGGCTCGCCGCCCCGGCTAGACTTCGCCCGCGATGTCCGGGCCTTCCGGATAATCCGCCGGTTCATCGGGTGCGGCGAGCTGCTTGTGCCACCTGACCCCATCGACCGAGAGCTCCTCCGGGGCGAGCTAGATTTCTATGGGCTCGGCGGCGGGCTCAGCGAGTTGTTCTCAACGCCGGAAGCTCTGCAATTCTACGGACTTGAGCCGCGGGCGACCGGACGGTTCGAGCCCCCGCGGGGCGCCGACCCGGCGCCCGGAAGCCCCGAGCCCCCCGGGGCCGAGGGCAACGCCGCCGAGAAGGCCTCCGTTCCAAAGAGTCCCGCCTCGGGCTGGGTTCAGCCCAGCCAAAGGGACCTCGATGCCCTGTCGCGCGCTCGCCGGGGCGGTGCGCGGGCAGGCGGCGACTCTCAGGAAGACATCAGCCCGGGCTCGGACGCATCGACCTTAGACGACCCCCTGACCTCGGACGCGATCAGCGACGCCGAGGACGACTCCGAGGGTGATTCCGGCTCAGAGAGCGAGCCCGAAGATCTGGCGGACCCCGGCAAATACGTCTGGGCTCACGGCACGGGGCACACCGGGGCCGAGCGCGAAGAGTTCCTTTCCGAAGCCGACGCCCGCGAGAGGCGCGCCGAGCAGAGAGCGAGGCTCGCGTTCGGAGCCGGCAAAGACGGGACGGAGGTGACCCCTGTCCTTGAGCTCCTCGGCCCGGGAACCCCGGAGCTACAACTGCCAGAGAGGGAGCGCCCAGCCGACTACACGTATTTCGCCCGTGCGGATGCGGACCTACGAGGCGACGGCCGGGCCCCACTGGTGGCGAGCTACGGAGAGTTCCTCGAAAACTTCTCTAACCTGACTTTAGGCCTGGGGGCTCGACTGTTCGAGGATCTTCCGCTGGTCGCGGCGGGCGGGGCCGTCTTGGCGGCACTGCACCACTGGCCGGGTGTTGAAGTGCCCCGCGAAGAACTCAGCGCCCGCTCCTGGGAAGGGAAAGTCGAAACAAAATTTGCGAGCGAGTACGCCAATCTGTGGCCTGATCCGTGGGGCCGAAGATGGAGGAGGAGGACGCGCCCCCCCGCAGACGAGATACAAGAGCTTCGAGACCAAATCGAGGCTCTCCGTGCGGGGGGCGCTGGATCTTCTTCCTCAGGCACACCGCCCGCACCTCCGAGCATGAAAGAAGGCGACGCCGCGCGCCTCGGGCGGATCGCGCAGATGCACGGGGGGCGAGACTTCGAAGATGATGAAGGAGCGCTTAAGTACGTCGGCGACGCCCCTTCTGGCAGAACTACGTTGCCCCGGATGGCTCTCCGCGGCTTCATCGGATCGGACGTAGACCTGTTCCTGACGACGCGAGATCCCGGCGAAGCTTTACGGGCCCTCGAGGTGATTTACCGGCGCCTTCGGAGACACTATGGCAAAGAGATCGGCGTGTTCCGCTCGGCGCACTCGGTATCCTTCATCGGCCCCAGCCCGCACCGAGTCGTGCAAGTCATCCTGCGTCTGTACGATTCGTGTGAGCATGTGATATTGGGGTTCGACCTAGACTGCTGCTCTGTAGCCTTTGACGGCCTGAGGGTTCGCGCCCTGCCGCGGGCGGCGCGCGCCTTGGCCGCGAGGTATAATTTGGTCGACGTGACCCGCCAGTCGAGCACATACGAGACGCGACTAGTAAAATACATGCGTCGGGGTTTCAGCGTGGGGGTCCCGTACGGCACCGACATTGCGTCTATCCAAGCTAAGGTGGCGAGCGGCATCAGGGCGGAGCTCCTAACCACGGATATGCGGGAGCCGGCCCGAGGGCTCGAACTCCTCATCGCCATTCTTGAAGTGAGGGCCGCCTCTATCAAGGGCAGCCCGTACTGGCGCGCGGGTCGCTCGAGCGACTATGGAGCGTGTATGTACCCGCGCCCTCCCTACAGAAGGAACGCCCTCTGGCTGAACTTCAAGCGCTACGGGGGTCCGGATCAGGCGCTCTTACCATTCATGTACAGCGATAACTTGAGCGAGGCGCTCGGGAGAAATGTTTGCATCGTCCAAAGCCACGGCGGCCCGCGAACCTTCGAGACGGAGGTTCCGAGGAGCGTGACTTTCCTCGCGGCGTCGCCCCACCTCCAGGATAGGGTCGACTTGCTGTACACCGGCTCGTTCCATCCGCTCTCGACCGCGTGGCTCCCGCGAGCGGCCGACCGTCCCGACCGCGCAAGCTCAGGCCGCCCGAGCGAGGAGAAGGGCAAGGAGCCGGAAATTGCAGAAAGAGCGAGCGAAAAGAAGGCCCGTCTCAGGAAGCCGAAGCCAAAGCGTGTGGCCTCGGGGCGCTGCGACTTCTAAACAGGATCGGGCATTTTTTGCGCCAGTGGCGCGGTGTGCCCAAAAACGGAGCGCCGCGCGGCAGCAGCTCGATGTAGGCGTTTCGAAGTCCCTGCGGAACAAGCAGTCTCTGCGGGTGGGCAGTAGATAGTCGCTGTTCCAGCAAGCAGTCCCTGCGGCGAGCGGTTTAGGGCGACTTGTAATTGGTGAGGCGCCCGACGACTTTGCGAACCCGGAGAGGTATGCGCACGCGATTTTTGGCGATGCAGATCGTGATCGAGGTCGTCGAAGGAATGGCGACGCCCGCGGCGAAGAAGGCCGAAACGTCGACGTCGGGGTTGAGGCGGAAGCTCCCCGGGGTGGACGCGGTGGGCGCGACGAAGCCCCCGGCCCCAACGAGATGGCCCTCGGGGCGGGCGATGTATCGGTCGAGGACGCCCTCGCCCGAGGCGAAACACTCGATGTAGATCCGGTCGCCGACCGCGAGGTTTCCGAGCCCGTGGACGTCGCGGTAGTCGAACTGGAGGAGCTGGCCGGCGTCCGAAAGGGCCGAAACTACGTAATAGCAGTCGGGCGGGAAGACGAGGTTGTTGTCGGGGTTGTTGAACCGGAGCTCGAAGGCGCTGATCTCCTTGATAGGGTCGGTGAACTGGAAGACGCTGTAGTCGGAAAGAGGGGTCAGCAGGATCCGGTCGTTCGTCGGGGGGATCGAGGCCTCGAACTCGAACTGGTGGGACTTGTTCTGGCGGTCGATGAAGGCCTGGCGGCCGAGGTTCCGGATGTGGAGGGTCACCCGCCGGCAGAAGGGGATCTGGGAGCGACTGCTCGTGATCTCGTCGCCGGCGGGGAGAGCCCCGTTGGCGGCGAGGTTGAGGATCCCGAGGCCGGGGTTCTCGGCGGTGAGAACCGCAGGATCAAACACATCAAGACGAAGCAGGGGGATGCAGAAGCCCAGGACCTGGATCTCGATGACGTTCTCGAGAGTCGCGCTGACCGCGATCGACTGGCGGCGGCTGGAGCCCTCGACCATGACGTTAAAGTCGAATTCGCCCTCGTGGCTCCTCGAGCTGGCGAGCTTGAGGAAGCTGTCGAGGACGAGGTACTGGTCGCTGATGCCGTACACGGCGTTGGGGGCGGGGCGGTTTTTCTCGAAGTGTTCGTCCTCGAGCTCGGAGCCCTCGCCGAACATCATCTGCTTCTGGACCTCTTTGACGTCGATCGTCTCCGGGCGGTAAGACCCCGCGGGCGGGGTCCGGGCGGCTGGAATAGCGGCCGTCCCCTGGGGCCGGTGGGTCGAAACGATATGGAAGTCTTCTCGGGCCCCGCCCGTCGGGGGCCGGCGGACCGGGGGGTGCTGGGTGACCGCATGGCGCCGGGGGTCGTAGACGGCCGCCGTTCCAGCTGGGCGGCCCCCGTTTGCCGCGGGGGGCGCCCCCCCTCCGGCGCTCCGCCCGGAGAACTTGAGGTCGCGGATGTGGCGGCCTTCGCTGGCGACCTCCGCGGCCATCAGCTCGCGCTGGAGCTCGAAGATGCTGTCGCCCCCTCTTTGTGCCATCTCCGGAGCGACCTGCGTATACCCCTCGCGGGAAACTCTAGCTGCGCGCCGCGGCTGGCGGCGCGCCAGGACGAAAAAGCGCGAACTCAGGTCCCGCCCACCAGTCCGCGCCGGTGGGACACCTGCCGCGAGAGAGCGGCACCCAAAAAAGGGGCCCGGTCCCTCAGGCCGGGGTGAAATCGCGGATAGTAAAGGCCCGGAGCTCGGTCGTCGAGTCGGCGTGTCCGGCGGCCCTCCCGTCGGCGCCGACGCGGACCCGGGCGATCGTCAGGTAGTCGGGGCCGAGGGCCCGGGCGAGGACCTCGCGGGCTTTCCGGGGGACCGGGAAGGTCTCCCCGTAAACCTCGGCGCCCTCCAGAGGAAAGAGCTCATCGTACTGGTAGCGAGTGTTGCAGTGGGCCTCGGCCGAGTCCGGGTCCTCCCGGGCGTACCGGGGGTCGGCGTTGAGGTAGACGCGGGCCTCGGGGTCGAAGCTGTAAGGGAAGAGGTCCACGTGGAGGTCGGACAGCGGCTCGCCGGGGGCGTGAGTCCCGGCCTGCCAGTACCAGCCCCCGCGGCTCCTCTGGAGGGTCAGGCCCTGGCCGCGGAAGGCGTCGCGGGCGGCCCCGCGGTCGAGAGGCACGGCGACCCGGGGGTCGACGTAGAAGCCGAGGTCGACGTCGGGGTCCCAGGGGAGCAGCCCCCCGTGGCGGACGGCCCCGAGGAGGGTCCCGCTCTCGAGCCAGAACTCGCCCCCGGAGTCGAAGTTCCCGGGGCCGAGGCCCAGCTCGGACAGCGCCCGGACGGACCCCCGGAGAAGGCCCCGAAGAGTGGCGACCGTGTCCTTCGGGACGTGGAGGCGCTGGATCGGCGTGGCGAGCAGGGGGGGGGGCTCGGGGAAGTGGTCGAGCAGCTCCCGCGAGTCGTCGGGGCAGCCCGCGGATATCCGGACGAAGCCCGTGAGGCCGGGAAGCGCGTCGCGATCGCGGACGTGGACCCCCCAACCCTGGAGCCGAGAGAGCGCCGCGGGAGTGTCGCCGACGTAGACGAGAATGAAGTTCGCGGGGGAGCCTACGACCCAGAAGCCCCGCCTGCGGAGCTCCGCAGCCACGAAGGCGATTTCGCTCATGGCGATCCGCGCCATCGCCAGATAGTACGGGGTCTCCTCGAGGGCCGCCGAGGCGACCTCCACCGCGAGCCTGGTGACTGACTTCGGGCTTACCCCGGCCCGCAACTGCGCGAGCGTGCCCGGGTGGGCGACCGCGTAGCCGATACGCAGAGCGGCGAGGCCGAAGGCCTTCGAGAAGGTCCGGGCGACGACGATGTTGCTGAAGGGACAACCGGCCACGCTGTGCCGGTTGAGAGCTCTGGCGGCCCACCCGGCCTCGTCGTCTTTTTCGCCGGCAGAGGGGGCGGCGGCGAACTCGGTGTACGCCTCGTCGACGAGGAAGAGCGAGGCCGGGTAGGTCTCCGCGAGCCCCTCGACCGCGGCGCGGCTCCAGACCCCGCCAACGGGATTATTCGGGTTGCCGAGGTAGACCAGCGCCCCCCGGAGGAGGGCCGCGTCGCAGAGCCGGAACAGGCGCTCATGGACGTCGACCCCGTCTTCGAGCCCGAGGGGGACCTGGTGGATCTTAAGTCCGCCCATCCGGGCGAACTGCTCGAAGTGGGTGTAGGTGGGGACGCCGATGACGAGATCCCCGAGGCCCCGCGCCCGGCAAGTGTCGACAACGGCTCGGAGGATGTCGTCGCTCCCGGCGGCGACCAGGACCCAGTCGGGCCCGGGCGCTCCGACGTAGTCGGCCAGGAGCCGGCGGAAGTCCTCCGGCGGGGGGGCGGGGTACTGGCTGAGGGCGAGTCCCTCGGCCCCGGCTCGCAGGGCCTCGCGGACGGCCGGCGGGTGCTCGAAACGGAACTCGTTGAGGTGGAGTCGGTGCCGCGTGTCGCCGGCCGGGGGGCCGATGTCATAGGGGGTGGGGGGGGCGCCGGCCCCGCGGAGGGGCGCCGTGGGCGCTCGCTGTTCGGTCGTGCTGGCCATTGTTGCCCGCAGCTGGGTCTCACCGGTGCGGACTGCTTGCTGGAACAGCTACCTGCGACCTGCCCTGTCGTCGAGGCGTCACGTGTACCGGTCTGGATCGGTGCTATACTACGCGGGGGGTGGGCCGCTGAGCAAAACCCGGCTGTGCCTCTCAGGCCCCTGCCTTCAGTTTGAACAAAAGGGGGGCGGGCACACACGAGGGAAACTCGCGCGCCATGTTCGCGAGCCGCCGGGTCGGGGGGGTGCGGGTCTCCTGCCTCGCCATCATGATTGTGGCCGTGATTATGATTTTCGCCTACGGCTTCTTCGTCCGGCGCCTCGGGATCCCCGACGTCCTCGAGCGGAAGGTCATCGACGACCCTTCGGTCCACGAGTTCGACGGCTGGGCGGCGACCCACCTGCTGTTCTGGGCCTTCCTCGGTTTCTGGTTCCCCGGCCGCTACCTCCAGGCTCTCGGGGTCAGCCTGCTGTGGGAGGGCTTCGAGGACTTCATGGGGCGCCACCCCCTCCGGGTCGGGGGGAAGCGCCTCCAGCTGATCGGGGCGACCGACGGAGAAGGCAACTTCGGCGATGCGGCCGGCGACGGCGGAGCAGACAGCTACTGGTACGGGCGTTACGTCACCGACACCTCTTTCAACCTGATGGGCTACATCGTCGGCTCGGCCCTCGCCCGCCGCTTCTGGCCGGAAGAGGACTAGCCGACCCTTTTGAACGCCCGTCCAAGCTCACAAGAGAGCTGCCCGGCGTGGCCATGGTTTTCGTGGACTTCAGCACCCCCGCCGTCCAGGCAATTTTCCGCGCTTGGCTCTGCGAGCACGAGGCGCGCATTCGAGCGCTCACTAGCAGCCTCCCGAGCCTCATCGAGAGCTCTCTCGCGGCCGCGGAAAACTCTCGGGACTTTCGCCCCCTCGGCCTCGTTCTGGATATCGACGAGACCGTTCTGTGCAACATCCACATGAACGCGCACACCGGGTTCGCCGCCGCCCCCTCTGCCGGGGGCTTGAGGCCTTCGGGCGCTAGCAACGGAGCCGCGGAACAGGGCGCACCGTTTCGGGTGGCGGACTGCTTTGACTTCAGGATTCCGCCCGGCGCGTGGACATGGAGCGACGTGACCCGCGGCTCGGGCGACGACATCAGCCCGCCGTACCCCGGGGCGGCCGAGCTAGTCGCGACCGCCAAAAAACTGGGGCTGACCGTGTTTTACGTCAGCGGCCGCCGCGAGAGACTCCGCGCCGAGACGAACGACAACCTTTATCTGACAGGGCTGGACCCCGGCGAGGCTTATAGCGCGCCGCCCGGGCGCGGCTGCCTGAGCTGCGGCTCGCGGCGAGAGCGGGTGCCCAACCTGTACCTCCTGCCCGACGAGTACGACCTCACGCCCGAGGGCGAGGCCCGGGGCTCGGTCCGGCCTTTCAAAGAGAGCTGCCGGGAGCGCATCGAGCGGACCCACCGGATCCTCGCGACGGTCGGGGACCAGCTCAGCGACTTCGGGGCGCACTGCGGGGACAACCAGTTCCTCTTCGGCCACTCCTTCTATTTCACGCCGTAAGGGCGCGGGCCGACCGCTTTTTGCGCTCCGGGCCATAGGGGCCCCCTATACGGCGCGCTCTAGGCGTGCCTAGAGCTCGTGGCGCCCCCACCAGTAGCTGTCCTCCTCTTCCTCGAGCTCTTCGCGCACGTAGGGGTCAAAGTGGGCCTTCAGGCGGTAGGCGCCAGCCCAAACCCGCGTAGGGTCGTTCCGCGCGCGCGCCTGGAGGGTCACGTTTTCGTCCCCGTCGAAGTGGGCGTTGGCCTCGTCGTCGTCGAAGCCCGCTGCGTCCTGCCCGTACCGGTCGAGGTCGAAAGGATTCCCTGAGGGCGCGCCTTCCGAGGCGCCCGCGAGGCGGTCAGAGTGGCCGATCATCTCGGCGGCGGCGTCGCCGGCCCCCGGAGAGGAGCGGATCGCGCCGGGATACCCGTCGCCGCCCAGGGCGGCCGCGCGGAGGGGGGGTTCTGCCAGATAAGGGGGGTCCCGCCCATGCCACCGGGGCTTCGGGGAGTAGCTTTCGAGGACGAGGCCCCCGTCGCTCGAGGCGCCCGCGGGCGTGAACAAGTCGGGGCCGTAGCTGGCGGCGATCCCGGCGATCCCGGCGTTGGTCATCGAAACTCCGGCCGCCTCGAGAGGGCGCCCGCCGAGTCCGACCGCCCGGGCCGTCGTTTTTTGTGCCCGGTCGCCGATAAGGGTCAGCTGGGCGCTGATAATGAGGAAGCTGGTGATCAAGCTGATGAGGAGGACCGCCGTGGTCAGGTCCTTCGCCATCAGGATGATGACGATCATGACGATGAGGGTCAGAGCCAGGAAATAGCCCTGGTACCCTTTCAGCCCAGCCGAGTCGCCCATCGCTCACACTTCTTGAGGCGCGCCGGCTTTCTCCTATACCCGCCCCGCAGGAACTGGCGCAACAGGCCACAAAAAAACGGGCCACCCGTATTCGCGGTCAGGACTAACAGTCGGGGCCGGCCGCTGCGCGCGCGCGCTGGGCGAACTCGTCTGCGAGCGAGAGTCCGTCGGGGCCCACGGTGCCGACTACGGCCCATTTAGGCCCAGAATCCGCGGCAGGCGAGGGTCCGGAGTCCGCGGCGGACGAAGAGGATGAGGACGAGCTCCCGCAGGCCGCGGGGCGGCGAGACACGCGCGCCCCCTCCTCTGTGAGGAGCGCGTTCTCGAGACGCTCCCGCCCCTCGCGCTTCTTGCGGTTTTCGCGCTTTTTGCGGTTCCGCCGGGCCTGTTTGGAGGCGGGGTCGGGCGGCGCGTCGCCGTCCCCAGGGGAAGGCTCGCCGCCATCCACGGCAGACCCTTCGGCGCCTTCATCGCCGTCGCTGTCGATATCGCCCAGGTCGTCGGCCCCGGCGCTCCGGTCCAGCTCGTTAAAGTTCTGGTCCACCTTCTGAAATAAGGTCGCGAGCTTGGGGTCGGTCGCTTTCTGGGCGGCGATCTTCCGGTAGTGGCCGATGATCTTCCGGAACTGGCTGGTGACCTTCGGGGAGGACTTCGTGTTCTCGCTGACGTCGAGCACGAAGTTCTCCATAATGATCGTCGGGTTGTCCGAAGCGACGTAGTCTTTGTAGTAGCCGTTGAAGTTTCCCTTAAGGAGGCCGACCGACTCCTTGATCTTCTTGAAAGCCTCGTCGCATCGGGGGATGTGCTTCTTCACGTCGTCGAGGCTCGCCATAATCACGGAGACGAAGTCGTCAACGTCGATGTCGGGGGCCGAGACGCCCTCGTAGACGTCGTGGCTAACGCTGAAGAGCTTGTGGAGGTATAGGAGGAGGTACTCCCGCTCGGACGTGCCGACCTTGTCCTTCTGGGTATAGATGTGCTTGACGTTGAAAGCTTCGAGCTCGGGGAGGGGGGCGAAAGTCATCCCCGCCGAGCGGAGCAGGAAGCGGTCGCTGAGCTCGTCGGCGGAGCCGATGAACTTTTTGTGCGCGATGAGGTTTTTGCACGTGACCACGATCGTGTTGACGACGTTGCATGTCTTGGCCGCGGTGTAGACCTCGGCGAAGGCCTCGTAGTCTTCTTTCGAGATCCTCTGGTAGTCGACCGTCCCCTCGAGGGCCGCCTGCTCAAGGGGGTCGCTGGACCCCGCGTAGGGGTAGAGGGCCTGGAGGTCGGGGGCGACGAAGCTCTTCTCGAACTCGTCCCGGAGCTCGGCCGCGTAGCTGAGGAAATGCCCTCGGATGCCGGGGAAGGCGGCCAGAAGGCTCGAGCCCCCCATGACGTCGAGAAGTCGGAGAAAGCGTCCGCAGTCCTTCCGGATCCGCTCGTACTTCGGGTGGACGACTTTCAGGTTGAGCGGCGTGTTCTCGCCCGTCCCGAGGACGCCCTGGAACATCGAGGTGACATCTTTGTTCTCGATCGTCGAGCGCACGACTTTGGACTTGATGCGGCCGCTCGCCATGGTGAAGGTCAAGCCGCGGGCCGCTCTGAAGGCAGCAGATCCTGCGGCCGAGCTTCTCTCTAACACGGGGCCCGGCGGGGGCGGGGGCCGCGCGGCTCGCCCGGGTCCAGAGCCCGGCGGAGGCGGAAAAAGGCGCCGGCGCCTTAGGAGACGTGGCTCTGCTCGAGGTAGTCGATGTAAAGATCGAACATGTCCAAGACGTACTGCCGGTAAACGTCGCGGTCTTCGTTCGAAACCTCGGGGGAGACCCAGAGGCCCTTCACCCTGGGCATAAGGTACTGCACGTAATCGAGCTTCTCCTGGTTGACCGCCTCTCGGATCTCGGCGTCATACGAGTTCTCCAGGAAGAAAGCCTCGTCCTCGTCCGAGATCTGCTCCCGGTACTTCCAGAGGTAGCCGCCGATCGTCTCGATGATGAGCTCGGGGCGCTCCTGGATCGCAAGGCTCAGCCGCTTGGCGGCGCGGTCGACGGTAGGGTCGTGCGGGAACCACTTCCGGAGGGCCCCGACCAGCCGACGCGCGATCTGCATGAACCGCTCCTCGATCTCCTTGATGGCGAGGCCTGGCGCGTAGATCGAAGCCGGGGGCGCGGCCGCAGCACTTGTGCGGACTGCTTGCGTGGGTGTCGATGGGAGGGGGTGCCCGGCCGGCGAGTACGGCCCGCCGGGCGCGCGCCCCCAAGGGTCGCCGCCCTGTTTTGAGCCCCAGCCGCCACTGGAGGTGTAAGTGTCTGCGCCACGGCTTGCCATCGTCAGCAATGGCGCGCCGCCCCGCGTCTTCAATACGGAGGCCCGCCCCGGCTCCGAGGGGCGGGTTGCGGCCGCAGGAACTGCTCGCGCGGCGCGGGCCAAAAAAGGCGCGGCGGCGCTCACGTGTTGGTGAGCTCTTGGTTCGCCCAGTAAGTCTTCTCCATCAGGTCGTCTTGGGCGTTCCCGGCCCCCCCGGTGTCTTCGAAGCTGTCCCCCCCGCTCCCGGCGAACGCCGCCTCGACCGTCTGAGAGTCGATGTCGCCGGCCATCCGCGAGATCAGGCTGTCGATGTTGCCGATCTCGTCGTCGTTCCCTCCGACGTTGTCGCGGCGAGACCCGGCCGCAGGAAGCGCTTGCGCGCCGCCCCGCGCCGAGCTCCCGCCCCCGGGCGGGCCGGGGATCCCGGAGCTCTTGCCGCGCTGGGCGTCGTAAGACTCGCGGCGCTGGACCATCTGGCGGTAGGCGTCCATCATCCCGGAAGTCTCGCCCATCGAGCCGTCCCCGCCTTCGGACTCGTCTTGCTTCGCCCGGTCGAAGTTCATCTCCCGGCGGTAGTACTCGTCGAGCACGTCTTCGGGCATCGCGCCCGAGACCTGGTCTTCGTCCCGCCGGCGCCAGGCGGAGAACTGTTTGATGTTCTTCTCGTAGACGTCGATGATCTCCTTGACCCCGATGTAGGTCTGGTTGGGGGTGACTAGGGCCGGGAGGTTGGTGATCCCCCGCCCTTTCATCGCCGCGCGGACCGCGCTGTTCTGGAGGTCGCTCTTCCGGACCTTGTGGACCTTGACCTGGACGCCCATCTCCTTGAAGGTGGCGAGGCGCTCGGTGATGTACGACAAAGTCCTAAGGGTCAGCTCCCGGCTCTTGATGTCGTTGGGGAGCCGCTGGCTCTCGCTAACGACCATGACATAAAGGTCGTGGGGGCTCGGCCCCGACTCGGCCTTGGACAGGTCCACGGCGTTTCTGCCTCGGCGGGCGGCGCTCATGTCGCTAGGTTGTGCGGGCGGCGGTGCGGCTCGGCAGTATGCCCGGCAGAAAAGCGCCTTTCTATAAGGGCGCCCACATTTGAATCGAGGCGCGCCCAACACAGACAGACCGCCCGCGACATGAGCGATCAGGACACACCTCCCGCCTCTCCATCGCGGCCCGGCCTTAGCGGCTTCATCGTCGAGGACGGCGGAGCGGAAGGAGGCGGAAGAGGCGCGGCGCGGAGGGCCCGCGCGGGGCCGCCCCAAGAGGCGCCGCTCCCCCGGACCCGGGACACGGCCGTCGAGGTTCTCGGGGTCGGGGTCCGCCGGATCGAGATCGACTACACCCCCGAGGTCGCCGAGGCTCTCGCCTCGGTCCACCCCGGCCTCAAGCGCCTCCCGCTCGCGCGGACTGAGCTCAGCCTCGAGCTCCGGGGGGTCTCCGCGGCCATCGCCAACGGCCTCCGCCGGGTCCCGATCGACGAGCTCCTGGGGTACCACCTCGATTTCGATCGGCCCGACTTCGACCGGGGCGCGACGACCGACGCCCACATGTCCAACGACACCTACGTCCGGGAGCGCCTCAACAACGTCCCGCTCCGCCCCCAGATCAGCCGGGAGCTGATCCAGAACCTCCGGTTCGCGCTCCACGTCGAAAACACCTCGGCGAGCCCCCAGGCGGTCTACACGGGCGACCTCGTGGCGACCCGGGGGTCGCCGCCCGAGCCGCTCTTCAACCCCACGATCGCGCTGGCGGTCCTCCAGCCCCGCCGCGCGATCCACATCAACGAGATCCGGATCTCCGAGGGCTACGGCAACCGCGACCACGCGAGCTTCAACGTGGTGGCCCGGGCCTCCTCGGTCCCCCTCGACATCCCCAAGCACCCTCGGAGGGAGACCCACGAAAGGGGGGGGATCGCCACCGCCGGCAGCGGGTACACCGTCGGCGCGGGCGTCGCGGACCCCAGCCACTTCCGGGTGACGCTGCACGTCCCGGCCGCGCCCGACAACCGGGCGGTCTCTGTCGCGATCCTGGTCGACGCGTGCGAGAATCTCCAGAGGCGGCTCTGGTCGATCCAGCAGGCCCTCGAGGCCACCCTCAGCGCGCCGGGCGAGGGGCGCCGGGCGGCCAACGCCCGTTTCCTCACGGCCCCCTCGACCGGGGACGGGGGGGTGCCGATGACCGAAGGGTCGCTGACGGTCAAGAACGAGACGGTGACGGTTAGCGAAATCCTCGCGCAGACAGTCTGCGACCTTAACCCCGAAATCGCCTTCTGCGCCGCGACCGCCCAGCAGAACCAGATAGAACTTAAGGTCAAAGTGGCGACCACCGAGCCCGCCGATGTGGCCGAGGTGATCATCGACGCCGCGCGCCACGCCCGAGAGACGTATAGCCGGATCCTCGAGGGGGTCCGGAAACACCGGCAGTGAGCCCGCGTCGGGAGTTTTGTCCCCTTTTTTGCTGGCCCGGAGTTTCCCTTTCGGATATAGCTAGAGCTCTCGCAATGAGCGCGCCGTCGTCCAGTGGGGCGGATCGAGCGGGGCCGCCTCATCCCCGTCCTTTATCTCGTAGAGAACAACAGGCGTTGAATCACCGCCGGCGCAGTCTAGCCGCGCCGCCGGCGACAGATCTCGCGGCCCCGAGGTCTGTCCAGGGGGCGGATGACGTGACGGCTCAGGACCGAGCGGGCGTGTCGGGGCGGGTTTTAGCGACGGTTGCCCAGCGCGCCGATAACGTCGCTACCCCACTCACGGGGCCCGCCTCCGCCCCTCCGTCCGCGGAGCCCGCCCCGTCCGCGGAGCCCGCCCCGTCCGCGGAGCCCGCCCCGTCCGCGGAGCCCGCCCCGTCCGCGGAGCCCGCCCCGTCCGCGGAGCCCCCCCGTCCGCGGAGCCCGCCCCGTCCG
>Ga0180430_10002489_pt1 | contig 16596 bp, 15 predicted proteins | sample SS_ome_9_FD_132999 | JGI IMG/M metagenome (GOLD analysis project Ga0180430, IMG submission 132999) | Hypersaline lake sediment archaeal communities from the Salton Sea, California, USA - SS_1_S_2 metaG | ecosystem: Environmental > Aquatic > Non-marine Saline and Alkaline > Hypersaline >... | reverse complement strand
ATATCGAATCAATGGAGCAATCCCTTCGTGCTCCCCCATCAGTTGATTTATCTAACGAAACAAAACGTTTTGAACATACAACTCCAGCATTACATTTTCAACAGGAACAACAAATAGAACCGCAACACCATGATTCTTTATCAGATACCGGTCTTTCAAATTTAGCTGCCCAAAAAAAACATGAAAGATCACTGAAATGAAAACATTACATCAAGATTTATGGTATTAGAGTTCAGCAAAATTCTTTCTTACATAAAAAATAATCCTCAAATGATTTTCATTGGGATGCATCATGGAATTTAAAGAGGTTATTAGAAAACGGCATAGTGTACGATCATACACTACTAATCCAGTTGATGATACCTGTATTTGTCAATTATTAGATGATGCTCATCTCGCGCCATCATGGATGAATAAACAATGCTGGCATTTTATTGTCATTAGAGATGCAGATATAAAAAATGAGTTAGCAAAGACTGGCGTAATTAACCGATGGCTAAAACAAGCACCAGTCATTATTATTGCCTGCGCAGATCCACATGAAAGTGGGAACAAAAATGGAATGGATTATTATTTGGTCGATGTTGCTATTGCCATGGATCATTTAGTGCTAAGTGCTACTAATCTCGGATTAGGGACCTGTTGGATTGGTGATTTTAAGGAAGAAAAAATCAAATCGCTCTGTGATATTCCTCCCCGAATAAAAGTCGTTGCTCTGACCCCATTAGGATATCCCTCAAAAGAAAATACCATTAGAGATTATAGTCGGAAAATCATTGTTCGCAGTACGAAACGAAAGTCTTTACAGGAAATAGTGCATTGGGACCATTGGTAAAACTATAATTATTATATTTATATTGCATATAATTGTGATTCTATGGATGTTCAAGAAAATGTATTTGATATAATGTATGAACCACTTGCGGGATCAAGTATGAAGAATTTTTTTCATTTACTTGCTCAAAACCGATTTCATATCTCACCACGTTATCTTCCTCGCATGCTCTATGCTTCTCTTATGATTTCGATTATATCACCATTTCGAATAAAAGAATATGCTAAATTTCATAAAAAAATAATGGATACTAAAATCACGGAGGATCCAATCTTTATCATTGGTCATTGGAGAAGTGGGACTACTTATCTTCATAATATACTCGCAGAAGATTCTCATTTTGGTTGGTGTAGTACTTTTCAAGCAACTCTTCCAGGAGTGTTTCTTGGTAGTGAAAAATCATTAAAACCACTTGTAGCTGCAAGTATTCCAAATACTCGGCCTATGGATAATGCGCTTATGGGGGCAGATCTTCCGCAAGAGGAAGAATATGCCATTGCAAATATTACACCATATGGTTACTATAATGGATGGTGTTTTCCATATAACATGCAATATTATAATAAATTCATAGGATTCAATCATTGCTCTGATACAATAAAACAAACCTGGATGAACACCTATCTTACATTTATAAAGAAATTAACTTATAAATACAATGGAAAGCAGTTATTATTAAAAAACCCTGCAAATACCGCTCGAATTCCGCTTTTAAAACACCTCTTTCCAAATGCAAAATATATTCATATCTACAGAAACCCATATAATGTGTATTCATCCATGAAAAAATTTATGCGCATCGTTGTACCCCGTTATTGTTTACAACGTCCACCAAACATGGAAAAGATAACTAAAAACATTTTAGAAAACTATAGAGCACTTTATGAACAGTTTCAGAAGGATAAATCTATTCTTTCATCTAATGAACTTTATGAAGTAAGATATGAAGATTTTATAAAAGATCCGCTCCCACTTATAAAAGAAATATATGAAAGATTTCAAATAGATCGTTACTCAACAGTAAAACCTTCTGTTGAAGCATATATAAGGAAACAAAAATCATTTAAAACCGATGAATACAACTTAAGCAATGTTGAAAAGGAAAGAGTATATAAAGAAACGAAACAAGTATTTGATGACTTTGGTTATTTGTCATAAAAAACAAATGACTATGCTACTCTTTTTTTCATAAATGCTTCCATTTTATCAAATGCCTTTTCTAATGTGTCCATTGGTGGAAGAATGACCGCACGGAAATGACCTTTACCATAATTAGATCCAAACCCTGAACCATGAACGACTAATACATGTGTTTCATAGAGTAAATCCAAAACAAACTCCTTATCTGTTTTCCAAATGCCTTTGTCCATTGCCTCGATTTTTGGAAAGATGTAAAAAGCACCTTCAGGTTTAGCTGTTGAAATACCGGGTATTTCGTTTAATCGTTTATAGGAAAAATCACGGCGTTTCATCAATTTATTATTCACCTGTTGAATATGATCCTGAGGTCCAGTTAATGCTGCGATACAAGCTTTTTGACAAATAGAATTAGCACAAAGACGAGATCGGGCAATACGCATAAAAGCATCTACGAGTTCATTTAATTCACCAGATTGCTGATGAAATAGTACATAACCCATTCTCCATCCTGGAACTAGATAGACTTTTGAAAAACCATTAAAAGTAATGACTGGTACATCTTTAGCTAGTGAAGCTGTTGCACATTGACGTTTTGTAAATGTGAGATCATCATATATTTCATCAGATACTATTGGAATTCCATATTCACCGGCAATATCAATAATCTGCTTAATCACCTTTGGTAAGTAGACAGCACCAGTTGGATTATTTGGATTAATTAATACAATAGCCTTGGTTCTATTTGAGATCTTTTTTCGAATTTGGTCAACATCAGGTTGCCAGCCTTCATCTTCTAAACAACGGTAATAAATGGGTAATGCATCATTAACTTGCGCTAACAATTGATATTGAGGATACACGGGTCCAGGAATTAAAATTTCATCATTTGGATCTAAGGAAGCTTCAAGAAGAATCTGTAATGATTCGGTGACACCGGTTGTAATACAGACATCATCAACAAAATAATTAGTATTATTTCGTTTTTTCTCCCGTTGAATAATTGCTTCACGTAATTCCATATATCCTTCAGAAGGTGCATACCCGTTAAACCCTTCCTTTGTTGCAGCATATAATGCTTCTTTCATATGATCTGGAGTATCAAAATCATATTTATTGGGATCTCCTATGTTAAGATGAAGGATTTTATTTCCCTTTTTCTCAAGATCACTAGCAGGTTTTACAACTTCACGAATTGCATATGATATATTCTGTGAACGTTTCGATGCTTGAATCATTATAGTTCGACCAGTGCCAGGAAACAGAATGATAAATAAAAACCTTACGAGAAAAAAACCAGTAATACAACCTAAAATCATATGGATATTGTTTATAATGGCTCGAAATTCTCTGAAACACCAATCATTTTAAGCACTTCTAGTAAGGATGTATGATACTCTGAAGGATCACATTCTAAAAGAGTTGTAATATAAGGAAGCACAAATTCACCTGATTCAGTTTCAATCTTTGAAAACTTCCATTTTTTATCTGATGCTTTTCCAACATAGATATAAAGTGCATACGCTAATGCTTTTCCTTTAGGCGTATCAGGATATTCCTTTATAGATAAGATTAATTTTTGTTTACCAGAAACACGATATGTTCGTGCCATCTGATTCAAATATGATGCAATAGGCGGTAATGATGTATATCTAGGTAATACATTGAGAATTTCTCGTTGTTTTTGATATTCAAATGCTGTTTTCACGATAGCTGACGGGGTATCATGTAACTCATGGAGTTCTTTAGCAATATCCTCATTTTCAAGCACAGATTTTAAAAAATCATAACCGTAGTCTTCCCAAAAAAGTTCAATTACAGCATTTGGGGTCACATCATCAACAATAAGTGGTTGAGTTTTACGTTTAATAAAATAAGTCAATGCTTTTTCCTCATATGTATTTGGGTGTAATGCTTTAATAAATTCTTCAGCGGAATCATATGCTTTTCCATCAAGAATAAACATTGTTGTTTCTTGTTGTTGCAATGCTTCTTTTCTATTTGACATATTTTTATCAATTAATTTTAAATCTGTAAGTTTTCCTTCAAAATATTCATCAAGATAGGATGTATCTTTGTTTTCTTGTTCCTGTTTTTGAATGATTGTTCCAATTACATTAACTTCAAAATCCTCAGACACATTTGGTGCGATAAGATACTTTGTAAGTAAGAAAAATGTATTTTGAGTCTGCTGTAGACAATCTTTACAGATACCAATTGTTGCTTTCGCAGATTTCCAATATATGTGAATATATGGGGATTGATGAGAATCTTTTTTTGAAATTGTTTCTACAGAAAGATGTGAACAATGTGTGATACGATTTTTTCTTTTCAGTTTTAATGTTTGTAAATCAAAATCAATGAATGCATCTGGGGGATTTGGATGAATCCCTGTTGAAACAAATCCATCATCCCATGAATAGATATGAAGACCACGTGAGAGAGCGAGATCCCGAATACCAAGTAACCGAAGAAAAGGATCCTGATGATATTGGACAGAAATAAGATCATCTTTTGAAGCATTTCCTCTTTGCGCATAATTCACAGTACCTGTTGGTAATGAAGCAGCTGCGAGATACGGCGTTTTTTCTGTATGGGCAATTAAAAGGGTTCCTGCAATTGCTGCTGGAAGATTTCTTTTCAAAGCAAATTTTTCAAGTTTTTTCTGATCATCTTTGACCGCATCAATTTTTTTTATCAATACCGCTAGTTTTTTAAACACCTTTTCTGAATATTTATCTGAATAATCTGGAAGAACAACATAAGGATTATCATACAGCTTTTTTGCACGTTGAACAATATTTTTCTCCATTGACTTCGATGCAGTTCTTACAATTGACTTTCCCATAGCACCCCGAGCCATACCCGCTGCACGTAGCTTTTTTCTAGACATATCATTTCCAGAATCATCAAACCAGTTTATAAGTCTGGCGTCTTAAAAAAAACTTGTTAAACGTCCTTATACATATTTAAATATTAATTTATGTATAATATTAAATTTTCATATTTTCCTTTTTAAAAATATTAAATATAAGAAAAACATACTCACCAAACTATGCTCATTGATATCATTTTATCATTTGTTCTTTTTATCTATGCGATTTTAGCAGTCTACTTCACAAAATATATCTTTCAATACATGAGAAAAAAACATATTAAAGAAAAAGATGCGATTTATTATAATCGAAAATTTGTTCATATCCTTCTTGGTGGAGTCATCGCCTTATTTATGCCTTTATATAGTTCACCCATTTATCCTTTGATTGCAGGAATCATTCTTAGCATTATTACCTATGCATCTCATCAGCGTGGGGGAAAAATGTATTGGTTTCAAACTAATGATGACAAAAATGATGTAACATTCTGCATAATGTGGGGGGTATCGATTTTTGCACTTTGGATGTTAATTGGTAACCCCTGGGTTGCAATACTACCAGCGCTTTACATGGCTTTTGGTGATGGAATAACAGGTATTATACGAAATGCAACTTACAATAAAAGAACGAAACATCCAATTGGAAATATATATATGGCACTTATTAGTATTCCACTAGGGTATTTTTTAGGCAGCACAGCAGGAATTGCATTAGGTGGGGTTCTTGCTGGTGTAGTTGCTACAATTGTTGAGCGTTATGAATTCAAATCGATCGATGATAATATTCTAATAACCTTTTTTTCAACAATCACCTTGTATGGATATTTTTTGATTCATACTGCGTTTCATTTATCATTTTAAACAAGGATATATGTCGAAAAAAAGAAGTAAAATCCATGCGTATGATGTAATAATTTTCTCTCATGATATGAGCACATTATTTTAACTGAATATACTTAAATAGTTACTAATAGATTTAATTGGAAATATAATTCATATTTTTTTAATATAAACTATCTTTTAAAATGTGCTGTTGTTTATCTTCATATTGAAAAGAATAATAAAAATTTTGTAAAAATATAATGGATTTCTTTGTACGAAACTATGTAGAAATTATCTCATTTGCACTTATGTTCAAGTATTCACAAGAATAATTTATATTCCATGGTTGAGTTTATTTATAAGAAATAGGGGATATTATAATGCATAGGAAACTTATAGGTTTTATTACCTTAATCATTATTTTATTGAGTGGAGCGTTTACTAGTTTAGCGATACATGATGATAAAATCCTGAGTACTCAAAACAATCAAGAATTTGATTTATTGATTATCGCTCCAAATGAATTTAGAAAAGAAATAAACCAATTAATTACTCATAAAGAAGAAATGGGGATGAAATCCTTCTTTAAAACCACAGAGGATATTTATACACTTTATAATGGAAATGACAAACCAGAACAAATAAAAAAATGTATTCAAGAAGCAATCGAAACAAATCATATATCCTATGTATTACTCCTTGGAGGATTAGATAGAATTCCTATGAGAAAAACAGCAGTGTCATGGGAATATTTTGGTTCACTTGTTGTTCCAGATGTTATTACAGATCTTTATTATGCTGATGTGTATGATGAACAGGGAAATTTTAGCACATGGGACCCAAATCAGGATGGAGTTTATAGCGAAGTACATATGATTATGAATGAAGGGTCATCTTTCAATGAATCATTTGTCATTGTTGATGAAATACAAGGAATTCCAGATATCATGATCGGACGGATTCCCTGTGAAACTATCCAAGAAGCAAACATGATGGTTCAAAAGATAATCCTCTATGAAACAGCAACATATGATATGGACTGGTTTCATCGGGTCATTCTTATGGGAGGAGATACTTTTCCTTTAGTTGGTGGGATAAATGAAGGTGAATATGTAACTGAGTATATTGGGTCAATACTACCAACATTTTCTCCTGTTAGACTCTGGGCTTCAGAGGGTACATTTCGAACATATATGATCAATAGAGAGCTTTCAAAAGGTGCTGGGTTTGTCAGCTATTCTGGCCATGGTCTCCCGTTTAGTATCGCTACGTCAAAAACAGATGCATCATCTCAAATTCATTATTTTTTACCATTTACGCTAAATATTCAGAATACAAACAAGTTTCCTATTATGTATTTCGATGCATGTCTCACAGGGGCTCTTGACCATCAATGGCATATGTTATCCATACCCTGCTTTGCATGGAGTTTATTGAAGCGACCAACGACTGGTGCCATTGCTTGTATAGGTGCAACCCGGGTTGGTTTTGGAGGATTTGCTGGTGATCCATTTCTTGCAGGTGCGAGTGCGCTTCATAGATTTTTCTTTGAATCTTATGAACCAGGTATTCATCTAGGAAATATGTTTCAAGAAGCACAAATAAAATTTATAAACACGGTCTCAGAACAGATCATCTATGATCCATTAACCATTCAAGAATTCACACTTTTTGGTGATCCAAGTCTAAAAATTGGAGGATATCCCATATCATAATTTTAGGCAATAGGAGTTATTATGATTTATTGAAAAAGATAGTATATGGATGAAAAAGTTCTTCAAAGTATTAATGGTTAAATAGGCAAAAAGATTCATAACTTCATGAATCCTAATGGGTCAATCCAACCTGAGCGAATACACACACTTAATCAGATTTCTACTCCTTCTTCAGGTTTATTTATTATTTACTGGATGCAACAAGCACAACGCAGTCATTTCAATCATGCACTTGAATACGCAATACAAAACGCAAATGCACTACAAATTCCTCTTGTTGTATATTTTGGTTTGACTGCAAAGTATCCTGATGCTAATTCAAGGCATTATCAATTCTTACTTGAAGGACTTCGAGAGGTATCTAATGAATTAAAACGTCGAAATATTTGTTTTATATGTCGCATTGAAGAACCTTTCAAAGGCATTATGAAGTTATCAGAAGAAGCACGAATGGTGGTGGTTGATCGAGGGTATACTCGTATTCAACGACAATGGAGACAAAATGTTGCAAAGGAAATTAATTGCCCGTTGATTGAAATAGAAACAGATGTTATTGTCCCTATTGAAACAACAAGTTCAAAGGAAGAATATGGTGCATATACTATTCGACCTAAAATAAAACGCCATTTCAATAGATTTCTTATATCTCTTGATGAGCTGTCTGTAAAAAAATCATCTCTTTCACTGGATTTTACAAAAGAATTTTTGGAAGATATTTCTCAAATACTTAAAAAAATAGGATTAAAACCCCATTTTCAAAAAAACAAGATCTTTGTTGGTGGATATAGTCAAGCGCAACGATTACTTGATACTTTTTTGACAAATAACATAAAACAATATGATATTCATAGAAATGACCCATCAAAACAGGTATCATCTCAATTGAGTCCATACCTACACTTTGGTCAAATATCCTCATTAGATATTGCACTTCAAGTTATTGGCCAACAAAATAAAAATGTTCATCCATTCTTAGAAGAACTTATCATTAGACGGGAATTAAGTATGAATTTTGTCTTTTATAATGCACATTATGATGATATACAATGTCTTCCATCATGGGCAATGACAACTTTACGTGAACATGCTTTGGATAAAAAAGAATATCATTATACCCTTTCAGAGTTGACCAATGCAAAAACTCATGATTCCTACTGGAATGCTGCTCAGAAAGAGATGGTTCTTACAGGAAAAATGCATGGATATATGCGTATGTATTGGGGGAAGAAAATAATTGAATGGACTGAAACCCCAGAAAAAGCGTATGAATTCGCTCTGAAATTAAACAATACTTATGAATTAGATGGACGAGATCCAAATGGATTTGCAGGTGTTGCCTGGTGTTTTGGAAAACATGATAGAGCTTGGAAGGAACGACCAATATTTGGAAAAATACGGTATATGAATTCGAAAGGACTTAAAAGAAAAGGAGACATTGACAGCTACATCAATAGAATCAATAGGCTAGAGCAACATATTTGAATTAGAAAAAGATAGCTGATGAAAAAGAGGAGATTTGAATTATATTATGAGTGAATTTGAGATTATTGAACGAGTTGGGCTATCCACTACGAGTTTATCTGATGCTGTGAACAATGCGTTAAAATCAGTTGGTACAAAGCGAAAAATCCATTTTTTTGAAATTATCCAACAAAGAGGAACAATGCATGGTAATACTATTGAGTTTCAAGTTATAATAAAAATAGGCATTGAATGAAATAATACGTATTATCACTTTTTTAATAGCAAATATATTAATATAAATAAGTTAATACAATATTGCATTCATTATAAAAGTAAGTATGAATTCTATGGAGGAATAAAATATGAGAAATTTTTTTCTTATAATTCTTGTTTTTTTACTATTAAGCTGTTGTTTCACACCTGCTTTATCTCATGTTTCTTATATTGTAAGATCAGATTATAGTATAGAAAAACCTTTTTATGTCTGGAAAATGGTTGAAAAATCAAAAGCGTTTTATGCCTGGTTAGAACAAACAGATGATGATTTTTCATTAGATATTGATGTATATAAAATCACGGTTGGATCTCGACCGGTCAATATCTATCTTGAACTCATTGTCCCTGATGTCAATGGATACTATGATGATTTTGTTCCGTGGTATGCCGTACTTGGTCCAGGTTTACCTGAGATCACGCATGAAGTCCCCTTTGATATACCCAAAGGATACGGTGGAATCATTCAAGAGAATGTTCCTCCAGGAACTACTCGGGAATCATTCTATGAGCCTTTTGGTGGAAAATCCTATTTTAAAGGACCAATTCTTGATTACAATGCAACCGTTCCAGGTACATACTATATTTATTGCTGGGATCCCTATGAACAAGGCGGTGATTATGTCCTTGTAATTGGAAAAGGCGAATTTTTTGGTCCAATTGATATTATCCGTGCAATCATTAATACACCGTATATTAGACAGAATAAAGAATTGCATCTCCCGATGCAATTCCTATAATACTTTTTATACTGGTCGAAGTGTCCCTGCAAATACTTGCCATGCTAAAGCAGATTTTGCCACTAGACTTAACACAATGTACATCTTTTCACCATACAGATAATCACTCCATTTCCCTATTTTCTTGTATTGAAGATACATATTAATAGCAAAGAGATTGAAGAATATTGCAATTGTGATAAAGATCGCGATAACAAAATCTGGAACTGATTCTGCAGTAATCAATGGGATAAAAATAACAACCCATGGCACAAATCCTGCAATACACCCAATGATATAGGATGTCCAGTTGGTTTCTGTAGTTGTCTGATTATGTAGCTCCATCATCAACCCCATAAGATTCATAACTGCTACAAGTGTAAATAGTGCAATAAGAGTTCCAACATCATAAATAGTTACTAACATTGATATGATTACAATCATAAGTGAAGCACTAAAGGAATATTCTATCCATCGATAAGGGTTCATATGACGTTTTAAATTCTTCACATAGTGTTTGTATAGAACAGTTGCAATAAGAAAATGAGCGGCTGCAGACATAAACAAAAAAAGGGCTACTAATGGACCAAGTCGAATATCTGCAAAGCTAACTGCAACAGGGACTACTTTTTGTATAGTTGCATTTAACTCAGGGCGTGTATACGTGAGGGGAAGCGTTAGATCATTACTCAGAATAAGCATGAGTATTCCTTGAATTAAATGAAACACTCCCATAATGGCATTAAAATTTCGGAGACGATGAAAACAACCTTCGCCTGATTCAGTAAAACAATCGACGGATTTTGTTTTTGGGGGTTTTTCAGGAAAAATAAAGGTGCCATACGTATGACAATTTGGACAATTCAGGCTTAGAGTCTGCTTTGGTTTACCTTTCACCATAAATTGATGATCACAATTAGGGCAACGGATTTCTTTTTCCAATAACATATTTTCCTCACATCCAGTACCATTGTGATAGAAATTGACATATTAAATATTATGGTTAGAATTATGGATATTAATGACTAAGAAACCATTGTATAACATCATTATTTTTTGATTTTAACCAGATATGTCCCTGATCTTGTTCAACAAAAAGAGTTGATTCAATATGAGATTGCTGTAACTCATTATAGTAATTGGTTGCACATTTTAATGGAACAATTGAATCCTGTTGGCCATGAAGGAGTAATGTTGGAGGATGGATTGATGGAAGAGAATAGGAATTTGTAAGATTAAATGAGGGGCCAAAATTCTCTAATGAAATAGAAAGCGCGTTACAACCTGAATTAATAGCTATTGCTGAAAAAACAGGATCATATGAGATGGCGAGTCGGCTACACATAAATGCACCTGAGGAAAAACCCGCACAATACAATTTATTATTTACCTCAGGTAAATTTTCTTTTATCCAGTTAATAACATTCGTGATGTATTCAAAATCATCATTCTGTGATGCATTTTCTTCAAAAACGTCCCATGCACGAGGGCCAGGAAAAACAGGTCTTTGTGATTCCAAACAAAACACAAAAAAACCTTCTTGAAGTGCTTTTTTTTTAAAACTTGCTTGGTTTTTTGTCCATGAATTCCATTCTATTGCCCATGAAAAAGCATGCTGAGCAGCACCATGAAATAAGAAAATTGCAGGATATCCTTCTTTAGGTGGATTCGTATTTGGTTTAAACCATAAGAAGAATCGTCCATCGTCTACTTTTACTAAAGATGGAAAAGGGGATTTTATAATGGTGTTTTCACTTGGTATAACTTGTTGATACTGTGAAAAAATTAGGCAAAAAAATAAGAATATGATTTCTACCGTATATCCAATCTTTTTCATACGTTCATTAGTAATAAAGAGAGTTATTATTTATATTAATTTTTTTAATCTTTAGATATTTTATCATTATATTTAGATACTATTCTGATGTAAACTGTTGAAATCTAGTATCTTTTTTTACAATATTTAATGCGCGAAGAGCACTCTGTTCTTTATCTTTTATCTCTAACATAATATCAAAATCATATGGTTTTGATAACTCTAAGAATTTCTTAAATTTTGATACCGTTAATGATTTTGTATGAGATCCTTTTCGAAGGCCGGGTGCTTGTTCTGAATAATCTACCATTAAAACACCATCTTTTTTATGCCAGGTTCTGCTCGTTTCCATTAAAACCTTTTCTAAAGACTCGTTATTATTTAGTAAAGAATGATGAAAGACATCTAACAGTATTGGTATCTTTGTTTCTTTAAAGATGTGTATACAATTATTAACTGAATATCTTGTATCATCATTCTCAATTACTAATCGCTTCCGAATGCTATTTGGTAAATCATTATACCGTTCAATGAATCTCTGAAGACTCTTCTGTTTATCATTATAGATCCCTCCAACATGCAATTGGATTTTTGCAGTAGAATCACATTGAAGCAAATCAAGCAGATCCGCATGATATCTTAATTCCTCAATACTTCGTTGGACAACATCATGTTTCGGTGAGTTTAATACAATGAATTGATCGGGATGCATAGAGATTCTAATGTTATTTAATGAAATAAGAGTACCAATATCCTCGAAAGTATCTAAGAAATAATCTCTCCAATCAAACGTATTAATTGGATGAGATGCAAATGGTATAATATCTGAAGAGATACGGAAAAAAAGAAGATGATGTTTGACATTAAATGTTAACATTTCTTTCAAACACTCTAAATTATTCTGAATTGTATCAATCAAACGGTGCTCACTATATGATTTCAATCGAAATGTTTTATCACCAATGCAATCAATGGACCAATTTTTACAAGGGTAACCGAGTTTCATTTCCAGTAATCCCTCACAGAACACGCATCAACATTTTCAATATGCATTAGTTCCGATGGATAGGGATGGAAAAATGTTTGGTTTAGAAGATATGGTTCGTTGAATCGAATAGCCCAGGATTCAAGTAACCCTAGAAGCGCTGCAAGAGATATCTTCCCGTTTTTATAACCCTGTACATGTTCTAAGAAATAGTGTTTTTCATCTGATGTAAGGCGTTTGGAGAAAAAACCAAAGATATGTTGTATCACATTTATATTCCTTGAACATGATGCTGCTTTCAAAAAAGATTCTTTAAGAATTTTTTCATAGTTATTTAAAAGAATATCTATTGGCTTATCTAATTGATTACTAACAATTCTTCCAAGGAGTTGTAAATTCTTCTGATGATATGCCATTAATAGAAACTTATTCTTTGTATGAAATGCAATAAGCTCCTTCAAAGATTGTTTCTTTTTTATTTCACGAAACGAAGAAAGAATAAAAATACGACGAAGAAAATGTTCCCAAATCCGTGCATTTCGTAAACGACCTTCATCTTCAATGCCAACATTGGGAATTTCACGAAGCATTCGTTCCCCAAATAGCCCTGATGTTTTTCCAATCGCGGGTCCTTTTTCTTGAGAACTATAAAGTTTAACATCAGAGACCCCGCAGGATGGGGATCGTGATTTTAAGATAATCCCATCAATCTCAGGTAGATCTGATAAGAATGTAGTAATAAACTCCTGCATTTTATCTGTTAGAATTTTGTTTGTTGCAGGTTGTACAAGATCAATGCCTGCTTCATTCTTTATAAGTCGAATGGGGGGGCGAGGAATACCAAGGCCTAATTCAACCTCAGGACAAATAGGAATAAAATTTACAAAGTCTTTCAATTCTTGTATTTGTTTACTTCTAATAATTGATCCATCATATCGACATTTATCAAATTCGATACACTTACTTATGATAATATTTGGTTTTGAAAACATACTCATATCCCTCTCTTTTTTAATTGATTAAAAATCCAATGTTGAATAACATTTTTTATAGCATTAGCGGGTAAAACTCCCGTTATTGCTTTATTAAGTTGAATAATGCCATGTCTACTCCCAAGGCTTATAATCATTGGAGTTGGTTTTGAATGGTAGGCTAGTAATGGTTTTTTTTGTATTGATCGTTTAATATTTGTTTCAATAATATGTGCATGGAATTCTGCTTTTCGAGCAGTTTTTTCCTCAGGTATACTTGCTAGATCGCCACCGACAAAAATATGGTGATAGTTTTTAAGTTGTAAATACGTATTGACCTGAAGAAATCTATCTTCTGTAAAACAATCATCTGGGAAATCATACATAAACGATGGATTAGGTTTAATGCCAGTACACCAAATACAAATATCGGCTGGAATGTTTCTGTTCTTATTAGTTGTATAGGTATGATTCTCTTTTTTAATGATCTTCTCATTTCTTATTATTGTACATCCGGCGTTCTTTAGAATCGAAAATGCGTAATCTGATGCTTTTCTTGAATTTCTCTCCATTAACCGATCTTTTGAATGAACCAGGGTAACTTTGAATTGATGTGAACTAAATGCTAGTTCACCTGCGATTTCACACCCAATTATTCCTCCACCAACAATTAACACCTTCTCAACCTCTCTAAGTTTTTTAGAAAGCGTGTTAACTGTTTCTCCTTCTTGAAGAACATATATATCATTCGAATTGTTAAGCAATATTGGGTAGTCAATGCCTGATGTGATGACGAGATAATCATATGGTATAGTTTGATTTTCTGTCATCACAAGAGTCTCAGTTATATGTAAAACTGGTTCAGTAAGTATTCTTGTAGAATGAAGAAAAGATGTGTATGGTATCTGGATATTTGATAATCCTTTTTTTCTCGTAAGTATTTGATGTAAATTTGGTTTATATTCAAAAAATGGATGTTTATCTATTAACGTTGTTTTAATCTTTGGAGAATCTTGCAATCTTTTTGCAATAAATGATCCGCAAAACCCTCCACCTACCACAACTACATTCATTGAGAAACAAAGACCATAAATGGTCTTTCTGTATTTAAATAACGTCTTATGATGAAAGATTATTCATTGAGCTAATTAAAAATTCTAGGGTCAAAATAACCACTTAATGAAATTGGTATTCCTTGTGTTGTATTAGTAATAGCAAATTCACCTTTTATACGTATGACAAACCAATCAGGAATAATATTTATTCCACCAGCCGTCAATAATTTCATATACGGCATTGTAACTGTTGTTTTAATACAAACTTCCTGACCTGAATAAATCTCACATTCATTCATATTTCCTTTAGCAATAAGTGATGAATCGTTTCCGGTTACAGCTAAGATTTCACAGATAAGATTTCGAGCTTCAAAAGGTATTTTCGTTGGGTTTTTTATTTTGAGACCAACAGTTGATAGAATGCCTTGAAGTCGAATTTTAAACTCACTGGATATCGAAAAATCCAATGTTTCATTTGTAAGGAGGATTTCATTAATATTAGGTATATGTAATAAGGCACTTGTTGAAAGAGGAATAGTTTTGGAAAGACCTGCAATAAATGCTTCTACTTCTGCAGCAATTGCGATTGTAAGATACTCTGCATTTATCGCAGTATACGTTATATGGCCGTTTATAGGTATTATTGATAGGTTCTGTTGTGTTATTGTGGTGGAAGGAACATTAAAATGACCAATGATGCTTCCATCATCTGCTGTGATATCTGTTGAAATGTTACGAACAATAATTTCAAATGAGTTGGGATTATCAATTTCAATTGATCCACTATATTGCACACCTTGATCATCTATTTCTATAATTTCTGCAGAAAGATGAATGTCTGGAGGATTAATAGATGAAAAAAGATCAGATAATGAGGTAATGACATTAATTTCTAATGGAAGAGTTTTTGAGAATACGCCGAGTACATTTGCACCAACGATACCATATATATTTGTATTAATCTCATTAAAATCATCACTCTGTAATGAAAAAACTGATTCTGCTGTAAATGTTTTGTAAGTATATGCTGGTATTTCACCACCAGTAAGTTTTATTTCACCGATTGTCCCACCTGAACTTGTGGTAATATTTATTATAAACTCTTCAGCGATAAATGAAAAATAATTCGCGTTATCAAATGAAAGCGCAATAGATAAAGAAATGTTGTCTTTATTGATAGATTTAACGTCAACTTCAGCAGTAATATCTGGAGCGGTAATGCCACTTACTGTGAAAATAAGAATTCCACTAATAATGATGTTAACTAGAAATAAACAAATGAGAATCATTACTTCCATGGACTTTTTCATATCGTATTTTTATATATAATTTATAAATTATTTAAACATGCGTGTCATAATGTCAGATAATTGAATTATTACGATGTTGTTTGCTTGATAATTTGCATATTAAAAAAGTGTTTAAACAATAGCATTAAATACTTATTATTTGTTTTTAAAAATACAAATAAAATAGGCTATTGAATATAAAATGGAATCAATACAAATTATTATCTATATCATAATTATCGTTTCAACATTTCTATTAATGGAAGGTGTTGCCTGGTTTTTACATAAATATATCATGCATGGGTTTGGATGGTATCTTCATGAGGATCACCATCGATATACAAAAGGTACTTTTGAAAAAAACGATGTATTTGGTCTTATCTTTAGCATCGTCTCATTTTTACTCATTCTAACAGGAGCACTAAACGGATTTGATTATCGATTTGCAATAGGAATCGGCGTGATGTGTTATGGCTTAGGGTATTTCCTTGTTCATGATATTTTCTTTCATCATAGAGGCATTGGGACAAAATTAATTCCTTCCTACTCTAACAGTGAAAACATTATGCAGAAAAGCAATAGACATCAAAGCCATCTCCTGCCGATCCTCCCGTTTCTGCCGAATCACTCCGCCAAACCT
>Ga0180430_10002486_pt1 | contig 16606 bp, 25 predicted proteins | sample SS_ome_9_FD_132999 | JGI IMG/M metagenome (GOLD analysis project Ga0180430, IMG submission 132999) | Hypersaline lake sediment archaeal communities from the Salton Sea, California, USA - SS_1_S_2 metaG | ecosystem: Environmental > Aquatic > Non-marine Saline and Alkaline > Hypersaline >... | reverse complement strand
AGTCTTGCTCCTTCAATTTTAATTTCAGTAGGCGGTGTTTCGTAATCCTCTGCCAGAGCGACCGAGGTTAATACCATCAATACAGTAAATAACATAATTATATTCTTCATAACTTCCTTTCTATTGGGTTTATTTTGAAGTTTATCACCCTATCTGTGAAACTCCACCACAGGTTTTACAATGTATATGATGTTTTTCTATACCACAGGTACACTCACCATCATCGGGGTAACATAAAAATTCTGAATTCTTCCCACATTCGCACCATTCATTTTTGAGGTAACTTTTCATCTGTTCTAAATCACATCTTTTAGCCGTGTCATGTACTTCTATCTTAATCTCATCTGGGTTTAACATTATTCACCTCACTATATTGGTTTCGTGTCCGCCATTTATAATTCTTATTCTTTCGCCGTTCTATAAACCTTATATTGTTGACCGTATAATCGCCATCATTGTTTATACGGTCTATCGATGGCTCTTTCAGGTCGTAAGCTTTATCTCTAAACCATATCCGTTTAACCTCTGTTAGAGTCAGTTTAAATTTTATCCCTCTCCCGCCGTAACAATGGTAGTAAGTACTGTTTGGATTATTACATCGATATTTAGCCGCCTTCCAGTGTAATTTCCATCGCTCACTTAACTTAATCTTTTCGTAAAACCTTTTGCTATTTTCCAACCTCTTGGCTTGATGCTTTTCGGCGAATTCTCTATTGTATTCTGGATGATTTTCTCTCCATAGCCGAGAATATTCTATGCATCTCCGCCTATTCTGTTTGTAATATTCTCTACGGTCTCTCATTCTGATTCCTCGTGCATTGTTCTGGCAGGATTTCATCTCTCAAATCTATCATTCGAGGATGTCTCAAACTTCCCGTCTTTGTTTTTTCCTGAATCTCCAACTCAACTACTCGTCCGAGATATTTATCTGGATTCTTTGTCATGTCCCATCGTTGTTCGTCCGATAATCCAGAAGCGTATGTCAGAGGTTCTTCTCCGTAGAATTTTACCTGTATACTTCCAACCCCTCCTGTGTATTTACCTGCTCCTGCTTTAAATCCACATATTATCATCGAGAGCCTTTCAAACTTCTTACATTTTATGAGTCCCTTACGGTCGCCATATGTAGACCGTAAATCTTTTAACATTATTCCTTCTCCACCATCCCCAATTACCTGTTGGTAAAATTCCTTTTTGTCTTTTTCATGTTGTTGGACTATCTTTATTCCACATTCTGGATATTTATCTGTAATTATCTTCACTACCTGCTCAAGAATTCTATGTCTAAATTCATAAGGTGTAGTTGTTAAGTTATCACCTTTAAATTTTATTATGTCAAAAACCCAGTATTGAATCAGTCCAAGTTCGTCTTGTCTGTCCCACGCCTTCTCTGGTGAACTTCCGACTATGCTCTGAGTGGCTCCCATCGTATCCGTTTTCACGTTGGCGATTCCTTCACCATCGAGAACTGTTCCTTCAAATTCGGGTAAATCTAAGTCTCTAAGATGTGGGAAATTGTTTGTGCGTTCCATGAATACCCCAGATTTCTCGCTTATCCTTCGGGTATCGAATCGGTTACCCTCTGACGTTATGTGCATCTTCAATCTTGTACCATCAAGTTTCAATTCGGCGACCCAATTGTCATCCGTCCAACATTCGGGCTTCACTTCTTCAACCTTACCGCCATTCGCTTTCGATGTTTCAATCTGTTCCAGTTCCAGTTTAAATTCTTTAATTGTTCTATTCATTTTTACTGTCTCCCTTCACTATTAGGGCATCCATAGGAACGACAGTTGTCGTCACAGGTATGCTTTTCTGTATAAGTTACTATTCTGTCAGGTTTATTTAATATTACTGTTTGCTTTATCTTTCTGGCTTTCTTCCCGTCCTGTTCCTTTAAATCTCGTTTTATCATTTTATTAGGGTTCATTGTCTTATCTCCTTCTTGTCTATAATATAGTATAACATATTATAACAGAGATTTCAAGGTTAATAAAGTTTTTAGGCATATTTATCTATAAGTTTTTGTAAAACAGGTAAAACTTGTAGCCATTCTTTCATCGTAAAAGTATAAACAGGCTTTCCTTCTCCTCTTTTTTTTCGTAATTTATAAAGAGTCATTTCATCCTCTCGTAGAGATATTCTAATTTTTTCTGTAACCCAGAATGTTTTAATAATTATTGATTTTCTCACTTTCTCATCACATTTCTGTAAACCTTCCATTTTTCTTATCCCTCCCATATTTTGCTCTCCTCTTTGAGTTTTCAGAACGCTCGATAAATTGAGTATTTTTAATAGTATAATTACCGTTTTTGTCTTTACGGTCTATTGTAGGGTTTTTCATTTTAAAGGCTTTAAATTTAATATATAAAATTTTTGTCTGCTCTTTTGTTAATAAGAATTTAATTCCTCTCTCTCCATACCATTTATAATCTGGACCATTAATATTATTACATCTATTCTTTGCGCTCGAATAATGAGACATCCACGGATTACTTCTCTTGTATCGTTCATGAATTTCTCTGCCTTTTTCTAACGTATAATTCTCTTTTCTTTTAACTCTTAATTTGTCTTTATTTTTCTGGCGATAAATTTTCATATACTTTTTCTTACATTCTTTACAGGTATTCTCATAATATACGACTGGATTACGATGATATATAAACTTCGATAAAATTTTATTCTTTTTACATTTTACACATTGTCTACTCCTGTTCATGTTTACACTTTTTACATTTCCATCGTTTATTCCATTTTCTGATTCCATGATGTTCCGTATATTCTTTACAGACTATGCACCATAGCTCTGATGTTCCTGTAAAATATGTAGGCTCGGCTTTCTTTTTGGCTTTCTTTTTCATAATCCCACTTCCCGCTTTGTAAAGGTCAGCTCCTTTATCTCTTTAACCCCATGACATCCAGAAGCCCGTCTGAGATTATTAAGTATCCTCACCATAGGGTCAAAATACCTATTATCGAGGTTCTGCCGTCTTTTTATCTCATATAGGAATATGACTATGGTTCTGACCACTTCTCTCGGCTCCGACTCTGCCCGTTCAAATACGTTCGTATAGGGATGTTCGAACCAGACTTCCTCAAGGTCATACTGGTCAGCTATATGATTGTATAAAAGTTTCATTGAGTTAAATATATGCCTTGTACTCATATCGGCAAGTGTAAGCTCTCGCCCGTCTGCTGTTCTCCATCTGAATTGGGTTATCTCGTTCTTCGTTTCCATTACCGTCTCCAGTTATCCCCGAAATCATAGAACTTTTGGAGTAGCGTTTGTTCTTTAGACCTTTGGGATAAGGTTCTATTGTCCTCGTTTCTGACTCTCAATTCGTGTGTTGTATATCTCGTTAAGCGGTTATAAGCTCCCCAAACTCCCATCTTTTTAGACTCGTTCACGCAGTCATCATAGAGTTGCTTCGTCAGCCTCTTTCCGATTTCAGCGTATTCAAAAAAGTTCTGAATCGTCTGTTCGGTGGGGATTATCTTTATCCATTCTCGCCATATTTTCAGGGCTTGTTCCATCGACATTGACTTCTCAACTATTATTTCCCTGAATTGCTTTATGTCTGTAGTCTGGAAGTGTTTCAGGGATAGTCTTGCCATCGCCTTCGGGACGACCAGTCCATTTTTACAAACTAGCCTATTCGCAACTATCTCAAACCCTATCCCGAATACGCTGTTAAAACTATTAAATGCCCTGAGTCCGAAGGTTATAGCATCTCCGACCTGTACATCTTCCTTCTTCACTATTCCATTTTGTTTAATGTTATAGTGGGCAAACATTATTGCACCCTCTCGGCAACTGTCTACTTGAGTAAGTTCCAACATATCCATCTTGTTGAATTGTTCTACTACATTCAGGTGAGGTATCGGCTTGTAATTATTTCCGACTATCCCGAGAACCGCTCCTGTGTCTGTCCTGACTACCGCCTTTCGGTCTGCTATTTTTCTTCCACCGCAAACCTGTATCGGCTTCATCTCTGTGTCGAACGTGATTTTATTTAACATGTCTTGTCCCCTTTCGTTTGGCTTTACATTCACGACATTGATTCATTAACCCGTCCTCGCTATCCTTCCTCTTATAAAACTCCATCAAGGGCTTTCGTTTTTTACACTCTATACATTGTTTCTTCTTCATTACCTTCCCTTTCTATTAATCGGGAGAACCAGACCCTCAATCTTTTTATCTTCTGTGGTTATTACTATCGCTTCTGTCTCACCTTTAAACTCATATTTTAGAATCGCTCCATTCGGGATAGCGTCTAAAAACTTCTTTAAAACATCTCGGGCTATAAATATCGTATGCTGTGTGGGCTTTTCTTTCGCTTTCTTTAAGACTTCTTCTGTATTCGGGAACATATGTAAATCCATCTTCGGCTGTAACCCTGTTTTGGGGTGGAGTAATTCTTCTTTTTCTGCTTCCTCGTTCAGCGTCTCTTGAATCAGAACCTTCCTATCAGTTACTTCCGCTATCTTTCCTTTTATATGGACATGTTGGAGTGCTTCTCGCCCATATTTTGTCTTGTCTGTAGCTCGTCCTAATCTCTGTAGGATTTTTATGTCTATCATTTGAATTTACCATCCTTTCTGTTTTTTATTCGTAGTGATAGTTCACCTTCGCTATACATTGATTCATAAATATCGTTTAACTTATTTACTATGGATTTAGGAATCTGATTTTCAGCTGTATTCATTACTTGTTTAAAACTTGGTGCAGTTATATTACTCTGCATATATATCGACTTCGTTCTGGCTAATATTCCATTAAATCCAGTCTGCTGTAGATAGTGGATTATCAACCATTTCACATATGTCTGTCGGCTTTTCTGATTCTTAACCCGTCCGTTCAGCTTGTCGATTCTGTCCTGAATCTTCATCAGGTGTTTATAGTGTGCCTGTATTCTTTTCGGTGTCTCTTTCAGGCTTATGTGTTTGTTATCCATCGTTTTACCCTTTCATTTATGTTATAGCCATCATCCGTCATTCCTTATCATCTATCATCTGTAAATTCTGGGCATCATTTGCTGTATATTCAAGGTTATGTAAGTGTATTTCGCCAGTCTCTAAATCTTTAAGCTGTAACTGTATCTTAGCCTTCTGAACATTCTGGTAAATTAGCTCCCTTCCATTAAACTTCTTTCTTAAATCATCTATCCATCCATCTAGTGTCTTTTTCATTTTCCACCTCTCTTTCTTGTCTCCTATGATATATTATAACATATTATAACAAGATTTCAAGGGATGGTCTGTAATTATCTTGAAGGGTTATAACTGTAGATACTATCGGGAGATGTATTCTAGGGGATTATGCTTGATACGAGAACATCTCATCAAATAGGCTTAATTTCTTTGGATTTAATCCAAGCCTCAATTGTAGATTTTCTGAATCGCCAATGAGAGCCGACTTTAAATGCAGGAATTTTGCCCTCTGAGGCGTGTTTATAAATAGTAATGGGCTTCATCCTAAGATAGTCGGCAATCTCGGCAACCGTTAAGACTGATTCTTCTGTCATGTTTTCTTTTCCTTACGCCAATAGTACAAAACTTATTGATGTAATTTGTAGTTATCCAATTCCCTTGCGAGACAATAATCTTGCATGAATCACATGGTTTACCTTTGCAAGCACAAATATCTTCTCTTAAACACGACATAGATTCTCCCTTGTAAAAGAAAAAGGCACTCAACCCGAGAGGAAGCCGAGACATTTGTCGGGATGCCTGTCAACCCTTCCTGCGAATTGGGTTAAGACTGCTCTCTCAAGCTAAAGTGCCTATTTCAATATTACTTCGGCGAATCTACTACCTTAATATCAAGTGCTAAAGCTTCTCGCCTTGCACCCTGCGAAAGGTCAATCCTGACTCGACCCTGATATTCTCCTTCGCCAAGCTCACCTTCTTTAAAAGTGTATTTGGCTGTGCCATTTGCCATATCAACTATTTCGCATTTACCGCCGAGTACCCTCTTATTCGTTGACTTTGAAATCAACTCAAAATCAACATCAGCTCCGATAAGAGGGATAATCTTCCCATCCGTTCTGCAATTAAAGACTAACGGAGTCATACTATTTTTTACTAAGTGTATCATCTCTACCTTCCTATCTTCGCTTTCGAGACTTCTTCAAGGTAATAATCTGACAAAAACCATCCTGACTTTTCCGCAACTGTCTCACTTCCATCAGTATGAATTACCTTGCTTCCTTCCTCGATGCTAAAGATATGTGATTTTTCGATTGGATGTAAAATAACATCCTTTTTGAGCGCACTACAACCACTAAGTCCTAGTGATAGAATCAAAACCACTAGTAACTTTGGCAGGGTCACGCTCCTTAATGCCTGTTTTAATCGTTTCATGGGCTTCATCGAGCTTTTTTCTCCTTTCGGCATCCTTTTCAAAAAATTTCTGTAATAAGATAGAAATTATTTTGAGGACAGCTCCTAGAATCTGAATGAAACTCATTTACTCACCCGTAGCTGTTTTAACAACTCCCTTTTTCAAATCATACAGGCCTGTCGCTATCCCTGATGCAATCGCACCGCCCATCAACGCCTGCCCGATTGTTTCAGAGCCACCTGGGATGAAGAACTCGACTGCTCCGTATGCAAGCCCAACCACTAATGCCAACACAGGAAGTAATCCCTTATTCGCAGGAATAAACTTCTTTAACAATCCCATCACGAACGGAATTACTGCACCCGCTACCGCTGTCTGAGTCATAAAATCCATGACTTTTGCCTCCTTTGGTTTATGTTACGTTTAAGTTGAGATGGACAAGCCCATCATCAACCGTTTACTTCGGTCTTTCAACATCTGTTTCTAGCCCTTTGCCAGTATCTATTTTTTCAACATTTGATACTAAATGAGTTATAAGAGCTTCAATCTTAGCTAAATTTATTTTTATATTATCCATTTCAGTATTCAATTTTGAAGAAGCTCTGAAAATTTTATTTCGTAAAATCTTTAATTCGCTTTTCCTACTGTTTGTGTTGGGTGAATGAAAAAGCAAAGCATCTGTATTGTCCCTGACTTCAAGAATTGTTGCCCAATAAGAATCTCCATTCTTAATAGCTTTTTTAGTTTCCGATAAACTGTTCACAATTTTCATAAGTATGTGGCGGTCAACATCTATAATAGCCATTAAATATGTCCTATCAATTTAAGTACTACATAAGCAATAAAGGTCACTATACTCATGCTCCCGATAATAATTAGAATCGTTTTGCTGTTCTGCGAAGCAATAGAAGAATCTTTTTGACAAACTTTACAACTCTCTTTCATTCTTGAGACTATCTTATCTGTAATTCCATTTTTAAGGGCATTGAGAATTTCCTTCTGTCCTTCGGCAATAGCCGTTAAAGAAGTGGCTATTTTTTCCATCTGTTGAACATTCTTTTCTTGGACTTCAACAAAAGCCATAAGTTCTTCTTTTGATATTTCTGCCATGATTACCCCACTTCTTTTTTACTTAAAATTCCTTTATCACATGGAACGCAAATCCATGCTATTTGAGTATCATCAATAAGAGGTTTAGATTTATGAGTCATCCCTTGAGGAACAGAAACACATTCACCAACTTTAACTTCTCTTACTGCTCTACCTTCCAAGAAAAATAAAAATGAACCTTTAGCACAAATTAAATATTCCCGTGCATTTTTATGAATATGAGAAGGAAAATCCCCTGCCTTGACATCTTTACAATAGACCATTCCCATCGCTACATGACTTCTTTGATAATTAACATCAAGAAGCCATTTAGTCGGCTCTTTATCCTCACGCATGGTTATTTCTTTATTCTCGAGAAGGCAATCAATAGTTGTTTGATTATTTTTTATTCCTGTGATTTTATCTGTTATTTCACTCATGTCTCACCCTTCCCTTTTCTCAGGAAGAACAATCCCATCCGTGTTATCAATTACAATCTTATTTATATCAGCACCCTTCTGGGCCATTTCATCAATTAATTCAATTTGCCCTAGAATTTGCTGATATTTTCTCTGTAAGCTCTCCTTTACCGTTACAAGGAACTCCCTCTTTTCCGCAAGACTTATCTTTGCTCTCGGGACATTTTGCATTGGCTTCTTCTGACCATCGTCCTTCGGACTTTCGTCCATCGGATTCTGATTTTCTGCTGTCATTTGGTTTCTCCTTCTCCATAGCAATATCAAATTCTTTTAAAATATCTTCCGCTTTATAATTCATGCAAATGTCATTATGGGGACAATCCCAAAGAAAGCCTGATTCCTCGAAATCCCAAAGATAAGAGTTGGGTCTATGACACATCGGGGTATCACAAACTTGTCTTACTATATTTCTGTGCCACGGATATCCCAAAACTTGTGGATTTGTTCCACCCCAGAGGGCGACAGTCGGAGTAACGCCCTTATAACAGGCAGAAGCATGGAGTAAGAAGCTGTCTATCGTCAAAACTCCTGCAACGTGAGGGACTAGAGCAACAATGGCTCTTATAGGAAACTTAACCTGTTCAGCTCCTTTAGGCAGAAATTGATTCGGATGTCCGACCGACCCTACCATATACCCTCTCTCAATAAGCCCGTCTGTGACTTGTTGTGCGACATTTTCAGGGAGATTACGCTTATACATACCCGATTTGGCTATTAATCTTGCCTTTTTATTCGGTTCTTCTGGTACTTTCCCGCCCTGATGTTGAAATAAAACCATCGGTTTATCAAATTTTGAGAGATAATCTTTCGCCATCTCGACCTCTGATAAATTGTAATAAACTTCTGGTTCAATTCCTGCAGGTTCTATACCTAACAAATCACACCAACAATCAATAAAGTGTTTTGTTCTCAAAGTATATTCAAGATGTTGATATGGCTCGACACTCATTACCATCGATTTATTCTTCTGAAAATAATCTTCATAAATATAGCTCGGACGACCCATATTATGAACACGTTGGATATTCGGATTCTTTCCGAATACTTCTGGACAGCCTGCCATGACCACAATATCTTTCTTGGGCCACGCCTTCTTCAAAGCTCTTACGACTGCTGTTCCCATAATGTTCCTTCCGATACCGCCTGTCACTACGAGAACGAGTTTGCTACACAAACTCAATGTATTCTTATCATTATATTGCATTTGGTTGCTCCTTATTTTTACGACTCAGGCGTATGCTATCGCTAAATAGTTTACGGTTCCCGCACCATCTAAAACGATTTCTTCGTCAGTCGTATCTTGGGTTGAGTACAATTTTTCATATGTACAAGTCTCTGGCGCACCACAATATTCTTCATACTGAAAACAACACCAGACACAGTTTAATATGCAACACTTAGTGCATACTTTATAATATACTCTGTTTTTAATATTCGACAAATAACAGAGAGCCGCTCTATTGTTTCCGTCTCCGCTCGCACTTACTCCTACTCCTACAGAACCAATATATCCACCGCTTGTTTGAGAAAATCCGCCAGAATAATCTGCACCGTTAGAAACGCTTCCACCTGGCCAGTAAACATTTGAGGTAGGCCACCAAGTATAAGCATAAACGCTTCCTGTAACTCTCGAGCAATAAACTTCTCCTGCGGGCGGGCCGGGGAAGCTAGAACTGGCTGTCCTGCTTGGGACTCCCTGAAACACAATTACATAAAGAAGTCCGATACTAGCCGCCGACTGTTGTTCTTCATAATGTTCATAATACCAATATGAACAATCAACCGTGTATTGATAACAACACCATAAACAACAAACATATCCTGACGGAATCCCAGAGTCGTACCAATTAATATTTACTCTATGAGTTGAAATATCCCATTGTCCGCTCGGGAGAGAAAGAGTGTTACACATGACTTGAGTACAAGTCATCATATCTATCGAAGAATGAGGTTGAGTATAAAGATACTGGTTACTGCACCAAACGCCACAACCAGTTTCCTTATATCTTATTTCATAACATTCAACTCCATAACAATAGTTTGCAGGTGCAGTCCCATGAGTATAAAGTTGAAATAGATTTTTAACTAAAACCTGACAGGTATTTGTCGTTGTTTGAACGGTCTGGTCAAAATTGCATAACCAAATACATTCAGGCCTGATACCGCCAGAGATTACAAGGCGAGAATGAATATCAAAAGCCCATCCGAAGTCTCCACCACCATTATTGTACTGTCTTAAGTTATCGTGATAGACTGTCCACTCTTGGTCAGACTCGGAATTGGCACTTTTAAAACTTGATAACCTATTAACCCCAAGCGTTAATTCTGGCTTCTCGTACCATTGTTCGAGATAAACACTTGTTCCCGTTAATCCACAACCTGATTCAATTCTCTTAACATAAGGAACTGTTCCGTAAGGATGATGAAACTTCAACGCTCCTGAATCAAGATATGAATAACATTCAGAGCATACAGGGTCGACAAGACACAGTTCTCCACGAACCAATTTTGTTCTTAAATTACCATCATTATCATATGAAAAAAGTCCTGCAGAATTTATTTGGGTATGATAAGGAAAATTTGAAGTCTTTATAACTGCTCCGACTATCGTTCCAGACTCTATACTTCCCAAGTGGGCTGAGAGTGCGGATAGTTCTGCTACATCTATATGTTCCGCTAAAACATTTTTAGCCGCAAAATGCTCAGACTGAATAGAGTTCGCTAAAATTTTTCCTGCTGTGATTGACCCTGCTTGGATATGCTCTGCTCCGATAATATCATCATTTAAATCATCAGAAGCGAGAAGGATTCTTGAAACAGATATTGAGTTTGACCATGCTCCTGCTCCTAAAGAATCGACAGCTCGTATTCTAAAGAATGTTTCTTCATATGGAAGTATTTGAGTAGAGCTTGTCCCACCGACAACTCCTACTCTCATTTCATTTCCTTGTTCAATGCCTATCCAGTTGCTGTTATCATTTCTCCAAACTTCATAATGTTGAATATCAACATCATAAATATCTTGCCAAAGGAGAAAAATTTTCTGAAACAAAAGTGTGTACGATAATACAGGGGCAGACGGAGCGAGATTTACAGGTGAAATAGAAGTAGCATTGGCTGAAAAGTTATAGCTTGTATTGTATGCCTTGATGTAATAAGTAATCCCTTGCCTATCATTAGGCGTTTCGAGAACAAATTTCTCGGCGTTCCCTCTCCAAATGAGTTCAGGGTCATCTTGTCCCCAATCAGCATCTTCCGTTCTTATCTCATATCCAAAATGGTCAGGGTCAGGGTTCTTATCCCAATAAAATTCAATAGTATTTGTAAAATTATAATAAAATCCTGTAACGTCTGATGCTACGCCCTTCCATCCCTCAATGGTTACGCTGTCTTGTGGCGAAGTATCAGGAGCATTTTTATCCCCTGTATCGGCTTCCGAAACTACCGCTACAGTATAAGTACGTCCTATAGCCAAAGGCTCATTAATAACATATTCTTCTGTCTCGGTAACGCCTGAATATATCCAGTTCTTACCTTCATTATCAGAATAATAAATATGCCATTTAACGGCTTTCTTAATCCACCTGAGACTATTGGGTGGTCTTGTGAATGAAACTAAAACTGTATCTCTTATCGTCCCGTCATTCTCTCTGGTAACTTGTTCTTTGACGTTTAAGTCATAAACGTCTGGAATATCAAGCGAGATATACGAGAGATTATCGTCAGGCATCACGACAGAACCGTCAGCGTATGCTTCGGGCGTATACTGAACAGCTGAAATACTGGTAAATCCAGTATTCATTTTCGTGAGTCCAATAATCCTATATTGAACACCGAGATTATCTTCTTCTCCACAAACCCAAAGGTCATAATTTTGAGGCGTGAACGAAAAAGGTATAGTAACGTTTACTTCGGTATACGTTCCAGAACTATCAGATATTGTTCTTTCTTCCAAGGTGTCGTCAACGTTCGAACGAACCACAATTTTATATGTTGTCGCAGGAGCAAGAGTAATTTCTTTTCCGAGAACAACCTTCGTGGTTGTCGAACCCGCTTTTACTCTACCGCCGAAACTCCATTGGGGAACGTCATGCTGAAACAGGATAATGTCACCCGCTTGGCAGTTCAGAGCATCCGTATATGCCAAAAAGGATATAGAACGAGAATTTGCTTTGAGTTTGTTAAGTAAAACCTGTCCTTCTCGGATTAATTGGCTTGGTCTTGTACATCCGAAGAAAGCTATGCTCTCTTGTCTTATCGGATTCCCTGCTGAAATAGATTCTTCATCAGCGACTTCGATTCTATCCCGAGCATAATTTTTGTCTTTATTTGTATATTCTAAAATCAAAACATTTGGAATTTCTTTAGCCGAGTGATAACGCATAGCAAAGCTATTTGCTACGATATTCCCCATATTAAACATTTGGGAATAACTTTCAGCCTTCTCTATTACGAGCCTTATCTTTCCATTATCATATGTAATGAAACCCCTGAAAGTTGAGGCGATATGATTAATAATGTCTGGTGCATGAAAACTTTTATCGAGAACAACATCTAACCTAGTTCTTTTTTCTTTCTTTCCGTATAAATTCTCTACCCCTTCTTCACAGTAAAGAGCCGCCTGCAGAAAAGACGGGTCATCAATGTTAGAGGCATCTATAAATTGCCCTAATCCATAACGAGAATTTGTAAATAAATCTTTTAAGCACCAAGCGGGATTCGCAGAGAAAGCGTCAATGTATGAAACACCATCCCAAGTACAGACAGCATCATTTTCTAAAAGTTTGAATTGAGAAGTAGAAGAATCATAATAATAATCTTCCCAATCCACAGCTTCCCCACCGTATTGAACATCAGGGATATTAATTAATCGTCCTTCAATCTCGGCGGTTATATTAGGAGTATTTTTTGATATCTTATCCGTTGCGACAAGCCTTACTCCGAGACAAGCTACATAAGGGTATTGAAATTCAAGATTCAATATCTCATCAATACTATTTAAAGTTATTTTTCCAAATTTAGTTTCACCGCCTTCATCTTCTGAAACTTTGGTAATCCTAATGTCGTATTGATTAGGCGGTAAATAATCTGATTTAAAAAATCTTCTGAAAGCAGTCTCTGACAACTTATTGACTTCCGCAAACCCTGCAAAAATCCAAGTCGAATCTCCATGAACCCTGTACTCTATCTTGCAAGCAAAATACCAACTAATCTTATTGTTGTTGCTGTCGAGTTGATAAAGTTCTGATGCTTCAATTTCAACTGTGAACGCCATCATTTGAGATAGATTTGTAACATAGATATATTCTTCATTCTGGTTTAAATCTACATCTATGTTATTGACAGAATGAATATCTCCAAATTCTTGAATTAAAGTCTGGTCTTTTTGTCCACTTCTGAAAGTTACTTCTGCATTTTCTCCGTATGGGTCATTAGCATTTACTCCATAAAATTCTTCTATCGGGGTTCCGTTGACTTCGACGTTAGATACGCTATTGATAGGGCCTTCTGCAAGAGCGAGAAGCATATTCAAGGTTTCTTGCTCACCTATCTCTAAATAGGCATTTATCATGGTCCCTGCGACCCTGTGCCGACCGTAAACAATCGGAATGGGGTCACCTATGGTTGAAGTTACCTCGGGGCCTTTCCATTGATATACATTGGATTCATTAAAGGAAGCGTCACCCGCCTGATAAAGGCTAGGATTATCCGCGTCAGGAATAACCATCCTCGTACTTGTAAGCGTTGCGAAAAAACTATCAAGACTCATACCAAAGCTACCCCTACATCTTCTGTTATGACGGGAGAATCAACAACGTCTGCCTGTTTATAAGCGAGGCTCCTGACCTCAAGCCCTGACCAGAACTGCCCGCCCGAGACTATTTCTTCAATAGCTCCACCCCATCCAGTAAACTTCGCACCTTTATCAGCCACAATCTTTACGTTATATTTCCCCTCTGGAATCGACCCTGTGGTGAATCCTACATTTTCATAAACTCTCGTATCAGAAGTATTCGCTCTTTTGCTTGATACTCTGCCTGCAAAAATCCAAGTAGACCCACCATCGAGTTTATAATAAATTTTATATGAACCTTGTTCTAAAGAACTAAGGTTCTCGTCACCTGCATTAGGCTTCCACCCATAACCTTTCAACCTGAAACGAATATCAATAACGTCATCTTCCTCGGTCGTAAACTCATTCGTCCAGACAGATTCGCTATGAACCGTTGGTGATATTGCTTGTAACCACTTCTTAATTCTCTGATACATTTACTTTGTATACATTCCTTTGTGGTATCGCAGGGAAGGCTCCGTAACGATGGATATTCCCTAGCTCTTTACACCTCTGCATACTCTTATTACAGGTAGTTTCTACCCCTGAATATGCACAACCAGCATCTTTAAATTTATGAGAACAATAACTACGATAAAATTTTCTTCTCGGAAGGGTGATATCAAATACATCAAACTTACTCGATAAAACAAAAGTAGCATCTCTCGCATCAACAGCCGAATCAGCGATAAAGAAAGTCAATAAATCAACTGCTGACGGTGTAGATAATTCATCAAAAAATACTTGAAGAATATTAACTTTTGCGTCTCTCAGTCCATTCCAATTCTCAAGATAATATTGAATGGTTCTATTGACGTTACCAATTTTGAGTTTTACTTTAACCGCACTTCCATCAAGGGATTCAGAAATATTGTCGTGGGTAATAGCGTATTTCGTATAAGTTTGACCATCAAAAACAACATCTGTTGTCCAGTTGGTATATCTTAGCCATTGGTTACCGACAGAATCATATTGAATTTCATAAAGGAAAATCGGCTTAGTTACCGCTTTATTTTTTTGGGTATTATAAGCATCGACTTTCAACTTCATTAGAACACCTCAACTAGTCGGCACTTCCCGAAATATGTTCCGAAATGTCGTCTTTCTATTTTAAAAGAATCCTGCTGAAAGCGAACCGTATAAGCAGTATTATCAACTGGACAGGTGAATGAAAAAGTTTGAGAAGGGCCTACTTGAGTAACAAAAAAATCATGGATAGCCATAATCTCTGTTTTGCTATTCACGTTAAAATTTATTTCAAATTCTTTCTTTGTCCTTCCCCATAAGTCACGTCTTTGCTCAACACCATTCTCAAATTCAACTATGAGAACATTGGCTATTGTCTCCCTAAAATAGGGAAGCCCTCTTGGATAGTCGTTGAAAGCCATTATCTGTTCCTCATCATACTCATAATACTTTTCTTTATCGTCCCGCCCTTTGCTACATCTGAACCAATAATATTTATGATTGTATTAGGGTCTTTAGCAATCATATCGGAAACAAATCCGCTATCAATCTGATTTATAATCGTTATTTGGGGCCTCTCAGATTGCTGAGTCTCACTCTTGTTCGTAACTCTTTCGCCCTCATGCAACCAATATGGCCCTGTTTGGGGAACATATCTTTTTCCTGCTTGATAACTTCCGATAGTAGAATAACTTCCTAAAGGCCTGTCAGAAGATAAAAGCTCCTGATATGAACCATATTTAAATGGACTGCTTGCCGAGCCTGTTCCAGAAGTTCCTATGCTTCTTGTTCGAGGTGTTGAATATGAATCAGCCGCTTGGCGAGCCGCATTTGCCCTCTCCATATAGCTTGATGTCGCCTCGGCATTGGCTTGAATGACATCTCTTATCCCGTCTACCTCTCCCTTATTCGCCTCTGATACTTTAGCGAGATTTGCCAGTTTAACTTCCGTCATTTCTTCATGTAATTCTTTTATCCTCTCATATCCTTCTACAGTCGTTTTGTATGCTTCTTTCTCGAGACTCATTCTCTCTTGATAGAATTCTTGGATTTGAGACAGTTCTTCATCAGTAATATTTTTGGTCGCCCGAGCTTTTTCAAGTTCAGCGTTCATCTGTAACTCTATTTCTCTTAAAAGAAGTTCATGGTTAAGCCTATGAGCTTCTCTTTTAAGAGATAAGGCGAGTAAAGTTTCTTCAAGGTCAAACTGGATTCTTAATTTTTGTTTCTCAAATCCTTCTACCTGTTCAAGAGCGAGCCAATGTTCCATTCTCAATATTTCTTGAGTAACTGATTTCAGCTCGTCAGCACCCTCAGTCGTAAAGTTTATTTTAATTTCTTTTCTCTCTTGAGGAATATCTGCAAGAGCAAGAACCTCATTCTTCATATCTCCAAGCTCTTGTCTCATTTCTACTAATCGAGCAGTAAGTTCTTGAGTCTTGAAACCAGTTATTTCTTCTTCTTCTCCGATTCTTTTTACCCCTTCTGTCGCTTCATCCTGTAAGGCCATATATTCTTCATAATTAATCCCAACTGCTTCAAGAGATGCTTTTAACTTTTCTTGCTTCTCGGCTTCCATTTCAGTAGCTTCTGATAGAGCTTCGGTTCTTTCTTTCAGCTTCTCTTTATACCCGCCCATATTCTCAAATACTTCAATCTGTTTTAAAAGTTGTGCTGTTACCTCTGACAACTTATTTCCTTCTTCTTCCGTCACCCTTCCATCAGCCATTATTCTGTCTGCAAGTTCCCCTCTTGCCCGAATAAGTCCCTGAATTTTTAACATCTGTTCTTCCATGCCATCAACTGTCTTAAGTTGAAGTTCATATTCTTTGGTAAGAGCAGAAGCTATTTTCTCAAATCTATCTTGAGTAGCTGTGGCAGACTGCCTGTTCGCTT
>Ga0180430_10002485_pt1 | contig 16606 bp, 32 predicted proteins | sample SS_ome_9_FD_132999 | JGI IMG/M metagenome (GOLD analysis project Ga0180430, IMG submission 132999) | Hypersaline lake sediment archaeal communities from the Salton Sea, California, USA - SS_1_S_2 metaG | ecosystem: Environmental > Aquatic > Non-marine Saline and Alkaline > Hypersaline >... | reverse complement strand
GCCTGTTCCAACTGAGCGGCCATGGCTTCGCTGTCCACCAGATTCTTCGCGCATCCCAGACTGACAAGGGCGGCCATGGGAGAATTTCGATTTTTGGGGTCACAGGGGTGCATGGCAACTCGATCTCTTCCCGAAAACAAGTCTCTCCGATCTCATCCTCCCCTCCGACCGAGGAAAAAAACCGTTGCGGCGTTTGATTTTTCCCCGAAGAGTAGTTAGCTTAGCTCTTGTTGAAAAAAAAGGGCCCCCGGCTGGCGCCGCGATGATTCCACATCGATTTTTTTGAAGCAAGCCCGCACGAAATCCACTCATGACGGCATAGACGCAATACGGGAGAAGAGTATGGCCAAGGAAAGAGCGCATCAGGGACGCCCGGTTTGCCACCCCCTGGACGAGGCGGACACAAGGAACCCAGTCATGTGCAAAGAAGGAAAGGGCGTGCGCAATTTCGGCTGCCCCCACTACGATGCTTGTCTGGACAAGGCGGCCAAGGGAATGTGGTCGGGATTCACTTGCAGGGAGTGCGAGTTGTACAGGCAGGAGCCCGAAGAGGGCGCCTCTTGACCTTTCCCCGCTTTCCCCCAAACACGAAAGCTTCCCCTCCTCAAGGGGGGGGAAGCTTCGCAAGAGTCGGCACCCTACCAAAGCTTTTCGTGAAAACGGCACGCTTCAGCTTTCCCCCTCGGAGGACGACGAAACGGCTTCCGCTTCCTTTTTGACCGACGGCTTCTTGGCGGTGGAAGGCTCGACCCTGTCAACCAGCTCGATGAGACACATGGGGGCGGCGTCCCCTCTGCGATATCCCACCTTGATGATACGCGTGTACCCTCCGGGGCGGTTCTGGTAGCGAGGTCCAAGCTCGGCGAAGAGCTTGTGCACGATCCCCTTCTTGCGGATGACGGCCAAAGCCTGGCGGCGGGCGTGAAGATCGCCGCGCTTTCCCAGGGTCACCATCCAGTCGGCCCAACGGCGCAAATCCTTGGCTTTGGGCACCGTAGTGTAGATCCGCTCGTGCTCGAGCAACGACGTCACCATGTTCCTGAACATGGCCAACCGATGACTGCTCGTCCGGTTCAGCTTCCTACCCGATTTCCTGTGACGCATGGCTATTCTTCTTCCTTTCCTGCTTCAATCTCCTCACGACCGGGAAAGCCCTCCAGCTTCATCCCCAAGCTCAGCCCCATCTCCGCCAGGATCTCCTTGATTTCGTTGAGAGACTTGCGCCCGAAGTTCTTGGTCTTAAGCATTTCCGCTTCGGATTTCTGAACCAGCTCGCCGATGTAGCGGATATCGGCGTTCTTCAGACAATTGGCGGACCTGACGGAAAGCTCCAATTCGTCGACGCTTCGAAAAAGATTCTCGTTGAGAGGCTCCCCCTTGTCACCGCTTCCCGACATTTCCTCGATGCTGGCCCTGAAGTATCTCGATTCCTCGTTGATCCGCTTTTCCGACGACTTCCCGATAGGCTTCAAAAACTCTTCCAAAATCTTCTTGTCTTCAGGCGTGAGATCTTTCATGAAAGCCCCCCCCGGCTACGCACTCGCTTGCGCGGAAAATCACTTGATCTTACTGATCTGCCCGAGAATCTCTTCCTTGCATTCTTTAGACACACCGCGAAGGACTTCGGATAACCTTTCTCGCACATCCCGCTGTATTCTTTCGGATTCCCGTTTGAGGCTCTCCTCCAGATCCCTGGGGGTGATCCTGGATTCGTAGTCCACGAAATTGATGAAAACGTTGAGCTGCTCCTTCAAGATCTTCGCGGCGTAGGCCAAGGCGTCTTCGGATTTGAGACTCCCGTCGGTCCAGATTTCCATGGTGAGCTTGTCGTAATCGGTGATCTGTCCCACGCGGGCTTGGCTGACATCGTAGCGCACTTTGCGAACGGGGGAAAAGACGGCGTCGATGGGAATGGCCCCGATAGGCTGGTTTTCCTGCATGCTCCAGTCGGCCGGCGTGTAACCCTTGCCCTGCCTCGCCGTAAGCTCCATACGCACCCGACCGTCCTGCGCCAGGGTGCAGACGCGATGGTCGGGATTGAGAACTTCAACGCCGGCGCCACCGCGAATGTCCGCCCCGCTCACTTCTCCTTCGCCCTCCTTTTCGATAAGGAGCTGAACGGGCCCTTCCTCGTTGAGCTTGAGACGCACTTCCTTGAGGTTGAGTATGATGTCGGTCACATCTTCCAACACTCCGGGAATGCTTCCGAATTCGTGCTGAACCCTGTCAATCTTCACGCTGGTGATGGCAGCGCCCTGAAGGGAGGAAAGCAATACCCGCCTCAAAGCGTTTCCCAGGGTGATGCCGAACCCGCGCTCCAACGGCTCGCACTCGAACTTGGCGTACCGGGCCACCCCTTTGGTATCGATTTCCAACCGCTTCGGTTTGATCAACTCGCGCCAATTCCTTTGCATGTTTTTCCTCATCAAGGCAATGTCGTCTTCAGGCTTCCCGGACATAAACGGGAAAAATCCGGTCCAAGGTCCCGGATTTTCTCGATGCCGACAACCCAAGAAAAATGGGGAGGAAAAAAGATCACTTGGAGTAGAACTCCACCACCAACTGCTCGTGCACGGCCAAGGGAATCTCTTCGCGGTGGGGCAACGCCTTGAAAGTTCCCTCGAAACTGCTCTTGTCCAACTCGAGCCAGGCAGGAACTTCCCTTCGCTGAGACGCTTCCATGGCTTCGCTGATCAGAGCCAGCTTTCTGCTCTTCTCCCTCACGCTCACCACGTCTCCGGGCTTCAAGAGATAAGAAGGGATATTGACCTTTCTCCCGTTCACCAGAAAGTGACTGTGGCGCACCATTTGCCTCGCCTGTTGACGGGAATGGGCGAACCCGAAACGATAGACGGAATTGTCCAGGCGGCGCTCCAAAAGGATGAGGAAATTGGCCCCGGTCACCCCTTTCTGGCGATCCGCTTCCTTGAAATAACTGCGGTACTGCTTCTCCAGCAGACCGTAGGTGCGTCGAATCTTCTGCTTCTCCCTCAACTGAAGACCGTAGTCGGAGACTTTCCCCCGCGATTGCCCGTGCTGCCCGGGGGGATGATTCCTGCGCTCGTAGGAGCACTTGTCGGAATGACAGCGATCACCCTTCAAATACAGTTTCATGTTCTCACGCCGGCAGAACCGACAAACCGGACCGGTATAGCGAGCCAAGGCAATGTCCTCCCTTGTCCAATGTTTCCATCAATGAAGCCTAAAGCCGTTCTCCGAAGCGACGCATCAGACCCGGCGTCTTTTGGGGGGGCGACAGCCGTTGTGAGGTATGGGAGTCACATCCCTGATGGCGGTGATATTGAACCCGGCCCCCTGCAGAGCCCGCAACGCCGCTTCGCGTCCGGAGCCGGGCCCCTTGACGTAAACCTCTATGTTCTGAAGCCCGTGCTCCATGGCCTTCTTGGCCGCGATCTCCGCCGCCACTTGCGCGGCGAAGGGAGTGCTCTTGCGAGATCCCTTGAACCCTTGGCTGCCCGCGCTGGACCACGAAATGGTGTTGCCATTGACATCGGAAATGGTCACAATGGTGTTGTTGAAGGTAGAACGGATGTGGGCAACACCGTTTTGAATATTCTTGCGCTCCTTCTTCTTCCTTGAAGCGCCTCTCGCCTTTGCCATGATTCCTCCCTGTCCCTACTTCTTGCGCTTGCCCATCACCGAGCGGCGCGGGCCCTTGCGAGTGCGGGCGTTGGTGTGCGTGCGCTGTCCCCGAACGGGAAGCCCCCGTCGATGCCTCAATCCCCGATAGCACCCCAGATCCATCAATCTCTTGATGTTCATGGAGACTTCCGTGCGCAAATCCCCTTCCACCTTGTAATGGGAATCGATCACCTGGCGGATGGCATTGATCTCTCCTTCGGTCAAATCATCCGTCTTGGTGCTCTCGTCGACTTCCGCCTCCCGAAGAATCCTTTGCGCCGTGGCTCGCCCGATGCCGTAAATATAGGTCAGGGCGACGAGAATCCGCTTGTTCTTGGGTAGATCAATGCCTGCAATGCGTGCCAATGCCTGTTCTCCTCCCGTTAGCTGTTTCTAACCCTGTCTTTGCTTGTGCCTCGGGTTTTCGCAAATGACGCGCAATCTGCCGTGGCGCTTCACGATCTTGCACTTGCGGCAAATACGCTTCACCGAAGCTCGCACCTTCATGGCGCTTTCCTCCCTTCCGTTCCAACCGCGGACAACCTCTCCCGCCACCGCGATCATTTCGATCGATACACAATGCGCCCCCTGCTCAGATCGTAAGGCGACAGCTCCACGGTCACCTTGTCTCCCGGCAGAATCCGAATGAAATGCATGCGCATCTTGCCCGATATGTGAGCCAAGATCCTGTGCCCGTTGGGCAGCTCCACCCGAAACATGGCGTTGGGAAGCGTTTCGATTACGGAGCCTTCCACTTCAATGGCGTCCTCTTTGGCCATGCCTTCGTCTTTCTCCTTGCGAGTCTCGAAAAATCACCGGAAATCCAAGCGGCCACGAAACAGGGGAGTGTATCCCCTTGAAGGCGTTTTGTAAAGAATTTTTCTTCGAACCCCGCTTCGGCCAGCGGCCCGGCCTTTGAAGGGCCGCTCCCCATGCATCGCCCTCGACAAACGGCCACGGCGAATTCCTCTTCGCCAGGAGCCCCGGAACGCCTCCGCCGCTCCGGGCCCCGGCGATGGATTCCCTATCCGAGAACTCCCTTGATTCGCTCGAATATATCTCCGATGCCTCCCACCCCGTCGATGCGACGCAGCTTGTCCTGCTTGCCGTAATACTCGACGAGAGGCTTGGTCTGATCTTCGTAAACCTTCAGGCGAGAGGTCACCGTCGCTTCGTTGTCGTCGTCCCGCTGGTACAACTCGCCTCCGCACTTGTCGCAAACCCCTTCCTTTTGGGGAGGATCGAACATGACGTGATAGCCGGCCCCGCAGGCTCGACAGGTGCGACGCCCCGTCAAACGCCCCACCAGCTCTTGATTGGGCACTTCGATACAAACCACGTGATCGATCCGCTTGCTCAAGTCCCCAAGCATGCCGTCCAAGGTCTCCGCCTGCCCCACATTGCGAGGGAAGCCGTCCAGCATGAAGCCCTTGGCGCAGTCGGGCTGCTGAATGCGCTCCTTGACCAGCCCCACCACCACTTCGTCGGGAACCAGCTCGCCCTTGTCCATGTACTTCTTGGCTTCCAAGCCCAGAGGGGTTCCTTCCTTGAGAGCCGCTCGCAGCATGTCTCCCGTGGATATCTGAGGGATCCCGTACCGCTCGACCATGCGCTTCGCCTGAGTGCCCTTGCCCGCTCCCGGAGGACCTAACAAAACAATGTTCATGCCAACCCTTCCTTTCCTGCTGTAAGAATCCCGTTTCAACGCTTCTTCCACGGCCCCCGCACGGTTCCGCGAGAGCCACACCCGGCAGTATTCCCCGATCCGCCTCGACGCTCCACCGAAAACGCTCTACCGGCGTCCGCGCATGCGGCCCTTCTTGAGAAACCCTTCATAGTGTCTTGTCAGCATGTGGGATTCGATCTGGGACACCGTGTCCATGGCCACCCCCACCACGATGAGAAGGGCGGTCCCGCCAAAATAGAAGGGAACGTTGAAGTTCCCGATAAGGATGGTGGGCAGAACGCACACGGCGGACACATAAACGGCCCCTCCCAGGGTGATACGACTCAGCACGCGATCGATATATTCCGCCGTGGGCCGCCCGGGTCGAATCCCCGGTATGAACCCTCCGTGCTTCTTCATGTTGTCCGCCACGTCGATGGGGTTGAAAACAATGGCCGTGTAGAAGTAGCAGAAGAAGATGATACAGCCCACGTAGGTGACGTTGTATATCCAATGGCCCGGCGTCAGGGAATTGGCTACGGACTGCACCCAAGGGATGTTGATGAAGTTGGCCACCGTGGCGGGGAACATGATGATGGAGGAGGCGAAAATGGGAGGAATGACCCCCGAAGTGTTGATTTTCAGGGGCAAGTGGGTGTTCTGCCCGCCATACACACGCCTTCCCACGACCCGCTTGGCGTACTGGACCGGTATGCGGCGCTGCCCTCGCTCCATATAGATGACGAACCCTACCACCGCCACCATCATGACGAGAAGAACCAGAACCTGGAAAACGTTCATCTCCCCCGTGTTCAAAAGGCGAAAGGTGTTGATGGTGGCGTTGGGAATGCCGGCCACGATTCCGGCGAAAATGATGAGAGAGATGCCGTTGCCGATGCCCCGCTCGGTGATCTGCTCTCCCAGCCACATGATGAAGGCCGTGCCCGCGGTGAGGGTGATCACCGTCGTCAAGCGAAAGCCCCATCCGGGATAAAGCACCACCATCTCCCCACCGGGCCCCGTCATCCCCTCCAAGCCGAAGGAAATGCCGAACCCCTGGATGATGCTCAGCACCACGGTGCCGTAGCGGGTGTACTGGGTGATCTTCTTGCGCCCCGCTTCCCCTTCCTTTTTGAGCCGTTCCAGATGGGGAATGACCACCGTGAGCAACTGCAGAATGATGGACGCGCTGATATAGGGCATGATGCCGAGAGCGAACACGGACAACTGAGACAAGGCCCCCCCGGAGAACATATCGATCAGTCCCAGCAACGTCCCCTGGGCCGCCTTGAAAAAGGCCGCCAGCGCATCGCCGTTGATGCCGGGCGTAGGGATATGCACACCGATGCGATACACCGCCAAAAGCAGCAGGGTCGTCCCGATCCGCCTTTTGAGCTCCGGGATTTTACCGATGTTTTGAAAGCCTGATAGCACCCTTTACTTCCCTTTCTCGAGCAGTTCCACCCGGCCTCCCACGGCTTCCAGTTTGCTCACGGCCGCCGCGCTGGCCTTGTGAACCCGAACCACCAAAGCATGCGCGACGTCGCCGCGCGCCAGAAGCTTCACTCCGTCCCGCACTTTCTTCACCAGTCCGGCGTCCCGCAACTGGTCCACCCCCACCTCGCTCCCCTGAGGAAAGCGATTCAAGTCCTCCAGGTTCACCACCGCATAACAGGTCTTGAATATGTTGGTGAAGCCGCGCTTGGGAGTCCGCCTCTGCAAGGGCATTTGCCCTCCCTCGAACCACGGAGGAGACTTGGCCCCCGAGCGTGCCTTCTGGCCCTTGGTGCCTTTTCCGGCCGTCAAGCCCAAACCGGATCCCGTTCCTCTTCCCACGCGCTTTCTCTTTTTTTTGGCCCCAGCCTTGGGAGCCAGCTCGTCCACCCTCATGGAACCGACACCACCTTTCCGCTAACCGCCGATCACTTTCACCGAATTCACAATCCGGGACGCCGACAACGCCCGGTCGCCGCCCCCGCCCGTCCCGTCCTCTTCCGGGAGCAGCCCCTCAGGCCTCCCGCACTTCCACCATGTGGCTGACTTTGCGTACCGCCCCGACAACATGGGGATACGCCGTGAGAACAACCGTTTTGTGCATGCGCGTCAGTCCCAGAGCCTGGAGAATCTTGCGATGCTTCCGGGGATGTCCGATGGGGCTGCGCACCAGCTTCACCTGGATCGTCTTGGCCATGATGCCCACTTCCCTTTCCGAACCCTATGCCGAGATTTCCTGTACGTCCAACCCCCGCGTAGCGGCCACCTTTTCGGCGCTGCGCAAGGACTTGAGCCCCTCGATGGTGGCCCGCACCACGTTGTGGGGATTCCTGGATCCGATGCACTTGGTGAGGATGTTCCGAATCCCCGCGGCTTCCATGATGGCCCGCACGGCCCCTCCGGCGATGACGCCCGTACCCGGCGACGCCGGCTTCAAGACCACCCGAGCGGCCCCGAATCGGCCCAGGATCTCGTGAGGAAGGGATTCCTCGCGCATGGGCACCGAAAACATGCCCCGCTTGGCCGACTCCACCCCCTTGCGAATGGCTTCGGGAACTTCGTTGGCCTTGCCCAGACCGAATCCCACTCGCCCGTTGCCGTCCCCCACCACCACGATGGCGCTGAAGGAAAAACGACGTCCACCCTTGACCACTTTAGCCACTCGGCTAATGTGAACCACCTTGTCTATCAGTTGCAGCTCGTTCGATTCCACGGATAGCAAGTCCTCGTCTCCTTGTCCCCCCGCCGGGGGGCATCTAGAATTCCAGCCCCGCTTCCCGGGCGGCGTCCGCCAAGGCGCTCACCCGCCCGTGGTAGATATAACCGTTCCGGTCGAAAACCACCCTGGTGATCCCTTCATCCTTGGCCTTGCGAGCGATGAGCCCGCCCACGTGCTTGGCGGCGCCCACCTTTCCTTCGGGCGTCTCCAGCGCCTTGTAGTCGGGGGAAAGCGTCGAGGCCGAAGCCAGAGTGATTCCTCGAACATCGTCGACGAGCTGGGCGTAGATATGCTTCGAACTGCGAAACACGCACAACCGGGGACGCTCCGGCGTCCCCTTCACCCTTCTGCGAATTCGCTTCTTGCGTTTGAGCCTGGCCAGTTCCCGCGGGTTCTTCTTTGAAGCCATCTTCGTTCATCCCTCTTTCGCCGAAGCTCCCCCAGGGGGAGCCCCGCCGCCTGTGCAACGGATCGTATCCACCCGGGATCCCTACTTCTTGCCGGCCTTGCCGGCTTTGCGCCGAACCTGCTCGTCGGCGTACCGGACCCCCTTGCCCTTGTAAGGCTCCACCGGGCGCAAAGCCTTCACCTTCGCCGCCGTCAATCCCAACAATTCCTTGTCGTGGGATTCCAGACGGATGACCGTTTGCCGCTCCACCGTAGCTTTCACCCCTTCAGGCAGGGGGAAATGCACGGGATGCGAATGCCCAAGGGTCAGATTCAGCTTGTCGCCCTGTATGTCGGCGCGATAGCCCACCCCTTCGATTTCCAGCACTTTGGTGAACCCGCTATGGGCCCCCACCACCATGTTGTTGACCAAAGCCCTGGTCAAGCCGTGCAAGGAGCGGGAACGAATGGATTCGTCCCTTCGCTTGACCTCGATGCGATCTTCGACCACCACCACATCCACCCCGGGGTTCAGGGTCCTTTCGAGCTCTCCCCTGGGCCCTTTCACCTTCAAAACATGTCCCTCCAGAGAAACGCTCACCCCCGGAGGAATCTTCACGGGCAGTTTTCCCACGCGCGACATAACTCCGCTCCTTTCCGTTCCCCAAGATCTCCCCTGCCGGAGTACGGCACCGGCACCCGGAGCCCCGTTACCAAACGGCGCAGAGGATCTCCCCTCCCACCTGCTCCTTGCGGGCTCGACGGTCCCCCATAACCCCCCGGGAAGTCGAAAGGACGGCAATCCCCAATCCGTTGAGCACTCGGGGGATGTCCTGGTATCCCACATAAACCCGACGGCTCGGCTTGCTCCAGCGCTTCAAGCCGGTGATGGCCGCATCGCGGTTTTGATTGTATTTCAGGTAGATACGCAGAATTCCCTGCTTGTTGTCACGGACGGTCTTGTAGTTTTTGATATATCCCTCTTCCTTGAGGACCTCGACCACCCCGGTCTTCAGACGGGACGAGGGAACGTCCAGCTTGTCCAAACGCGCTTGATGAGCGTTTCGAATGCGGGTGAGCAAATCAGCGATGGGGTCTGTCAACATACCGATCTCATCCTCGTAAAAAACATAAATTCCCGGCCCCTCGAACCTTCCGAAGCTCCACAGGGCGCGAGAAAGGGTTACCAGCTGGCCTTGACCACGCCGGGAAGCTCTCCGCGCAGCCCCATGTTGCGAAAACAAATCCTGCAGATACCGAACTTGCGCAAGAACGCCCTCGGCCGGCCGCACAGCGGGCACCGATTGTAGGCCCGAACTTTGAACTTGGGGGGACGCACTGCCTTCGCTCTGATGGACTTCTTAGCCAAAATCGCCTCCTTTACGCCCTCAATTTCTGAACGGCATCCCCAGAAGCTTCAGCAACAACCGCGCTTCATCGTCGGTTTCAGCCGTCGTCACCACCGTGATGTTCATTCCCTTGATCTTGTCGATCTTGTCGTAATCGATCTCGGGGAAGATGATCTGCTCCTTGATTCCCAAGGTGTAGTTGCCGCGTCCGTCGAAGGAGCGGGGAGACACTCCCCGGAAATCGCGCACGCGAGGCAGGGCGACGTTGACCAGTTTATCGAAGAAATGATACATGCGGGCCCCGCGCACGGTCACCATGCAGCCGATGGGCATGCCCTTCCTCAGCTTGAAAGCGGCGATGCTCTGGCGAGCCCGCGTGATCACGGGCTTCTGTCCGCTGATCTGCGCCAGCTCCTCCGAAGCCGAATCCAGAATCTTCACGTTCTGAATGGCTTCCCCCAGCCCCATGTTCAAAACGATCTTTCTCAAACGGGGTATCTGCATGGGGCTCTTGTACTGGAAACGCTCCATGAGCCGGGGAACGGCCTCCCCCCTGTATTTCTCGTAAAGTCTCGACATGAACTGCCTCCCATCCCTTCCCCCTGGAGCGGACGTCATTCATCGATGATCTCGTTGCACTTTTTGCAATAGCGCACTTTTCGATCGTCTTCGAGAATCCTATAGCCCACTCGGGTCGGGTCGGTACATTTGGAGCAAATGAGCATCAGATTGGACACGTGGATGGGCGCCTCCTTCTCCAGGATCCCCCCCTGCCGGCTGTGAGCACCCGGTCGCATGTGGCGCTTGACGATGTTGAGCTTCTCCACGATGGCCCGATCCTTTTTGGGAATCATCCTGAGCACCTTGCCGGTCTTGCCTTTTTCCTTGCCCGCGATCACCATGACCGAGTCGTTCTTCTTGATGCTGTACTTCTTGCGAGCTGCCATGATTGCCTCAATCCTCCCCCATACGTTGCGGCCCCGCGTCCTTCGGGCCTCCGGCGCCTTCGCCGGCCCTTCAAAGCACCTCGGGCGCCAGCGAGATGATCTTCATGAACTGCTTGGCACGCAGCTCCCGGGCCACCGGACCGAAAATGCGCGTCCCGATGGGCTCCCGGGCCGCGTTGATGAGCACGGCGGAGTTTTCGTCGAATTTGATGTAGGACCCGTCGGGGCGGCGCACCTGCTTCTTGGTACGCACCACCACCGCTTTGAGAACGTCCCCCTTCTTCACCTTGGCGTTGGGGATGGCTTCCTTCACGGAGACCACGATGATATCCCCCACCGATGCGTAACGCCTGCGCGTGCCGCCAAGGACCTTGATGCAATACAGCCGCTTGGCTCCCGAATTGTCCGCGGCGTTGAGCTGAGTTTCCGTCTGAATCATCGTTCACTCCCTGTTTGGCGGCGCCCACGGTTGGCGGCCGTCGCGGCGCGCCCCGCACAGCAGCACGTCACACCACCGCTTTTTCCAGAATTTCCAGCACCACCCAACGCTTGGTCTTGCTGAGAGGCCGACTCTCCTCGATAAGCACCCGATCCCCGACGCCGCAAAGGTTCCCGGCATCGTGAGCCTTGAACTTGTTGCGCCGCCTCACGCGCTTGCGATAGGCGGGATGCATGACAAGACGCTCCACGGAAACGACCACCGTCTTCTCCATCTTGTCGCTTACGACCGTCCCCACGCGAGTTTTTCTTCTTGATGCGCTCTTCTCCATCGATTCCTTCCTCATGAGGCCCTGTCGATTTCCATCTCCGTCAGGACAGTCAGCACCCGCGCGACGTCCTTGCGGGTCTTTTTGATCTGAGCGGTGTTTTCCAGCTGGCTGGTGGCGTGCTGGAACTTCAGGTTGAACATGGTCTCTTCGAGCTCCTTGTGCTTCTGGCGCAGCTCTTCGCGGGTCATTTCCCGTAACTCAGTGGCTTTCATAGGATATCCTGCCTCGAAACGACGCGGGTCGGCACCGACAATTTGTGAGACGCCAGCCGGAGAGCCTCGCGGGCAACGGACTCGGGCACTCCCTTGATCTCGTAAAGCATGCGCCCCGGCTTGATGACGGCCACCCAACCTTCGGGGGAGCCCTTGCCTTTGCCCATCCGGGTTTCCGCGGGCTTCTTCGTGAAAGGCTTGTCCGGAAATATGCGAATCCAGATCTTGCCGCCTCTTTTCAGGTGCCGATTGATGGCGATACGGGCGGCTTCGATCTGCTTGGAGCTGATGTACCCGCATTCCACCGCTTTCAAACCGAAGTCGCCGAAATTCAGCTTGGAGCCGCGATAAGCGGTCCCCCTCATCCGACCTTTTTGCTGCTTTCGATACTTCACTCTCTTGGGTGCTAACATCTGAGCTCACTCCCACTCGACCTTGACGGGGTTGTCGGCGAGCGCGGGGCTTCTTCGGGGTGCTCCGCGCCACCCTTGAACGTCACGGCAGGACGTCTCCCTTGAAGATCCAGACCTTCACCCCGATGACTCCGTAGGTGGTTCTGGCCACGGCGGTGCCGTAATCGATGTCCGCCCGCAAAGTATGCAAAGGAACCCGGCCTTCGCGATACCATTCCCGCCGCGCCATCTCCGCACCCCCCAGGCGCCCGGCGCACGCCACCCGGATGCCCTTGGCCCCGAACTTCAAGGCCGACGAAACCCCTCGCTTCATGGCTCGCCGAAAGGCCACGCGCCGCACCAGCTGCAGCGCGACGTTCTCGGCCACCAGAGTGGCGTCCAGCTCGGGCCTGCGCACTTCCTGGATGTCGATGAGCATCTCCCGCTTGAACTTCTTCTCCAGATCCTTGCGCAGGGCCTCGATCTCCGCCCCTTTCTTGCCGATGACGATTCCCGGTCTCGCCGTGTGGATACGGATTTTGGCCTTGTTGGCCGCCCGCTCCAGCTCGATGCGGGAAATCCCCGCATGATAGAGACGGTCCTTGATATAGTCCCGGATCTTGCGATCCTCGTAAACCAGCCTGGCGTAATCCTTGTTGGCGAACCATTTGGAATCCCAGGTCTTGATGACCCCCAGGCGGAATCCCACGGGATTGACTTTCTGTCCCAAACCTCACCCCCTTGTCCTTAGACTCCGTGCGCCGGGCCCCTCGGCGGCCCGCATCACAGCTCTCCCAAAACCACCGTGACATGACTGGTCGGCTTGATGATCCGCGTCGCCCGTCCCATGGCTCGAGGCCTCCAACGCTTGAGCCGAGGCCCGTGGTCCACGAAGATCGCCTTGACGAAAAGGCTCTCCGTGTCCATGACCTGGGAAGCTTCGGCGTTGGCGAGGGCGGAGCGAAGGGTCTTGGCAATGAGGCGAGCCCCCTTTTTGGGCGTGAACTTGAGGATGGTCAACGCCTCCTCCACCCGCTTGCTCCGGACCAGATCCGCCACCAACCGGGCCTTGTAGGGAGAAATGCGCAAATACCTGGTCACAGCTCTCGCTTCCATCACTTCTTCCCTTTCACCTTGGATTTCTTGTCGGCCGCATGACCGTAATAGGTCCGGGTCGGCGAGAATTCTCCCAGCTTGTGCCCCACCATGTTCTCGGTGATGAAAACCGGGATGAACTTCCTCCCGTTGTGAACGGCCAGCGTCAACCCCACGAACTCGGGGAGAATCGTCGATCGCCTGGACCAGGTCTTGATCACCTTCCGGTCGCCCGTGTCTCTGGCCTTGTCAACTTTGCGCATCAAATGATCGTCTACAAAGGGTCCCTTCTTGAGAGAACGAGGCACCGCTTCCTCCTTGTGTTCGGCGCTTCGGCATCGGGCAACCCCGCTCACCGCCCCGCCGAGGGCGTTCACTTGCGCCGGTGAATGATGTATTTGTCGCTAGCTTTCGACTTGCGCGTCCGGTATCCCTTGGTGGGCTTTCCCCAAGGCGTGCATGGATGACGGCCTCCCGAGCTGCGCCCTTCGCCGCCGCCCATGGGATGGTCCACCGGGTTCATGGCCACGCCCCGCACATGAGGCCGCTTGCCCAGCCAACGCTTGCGCCCGGCCTTGCCCAGGGAAACGTTTTCGTGATCGATGTTGCCCACCTGGCCGATGGTGGCCTTGCAAGCCAAAGGGACCATGCGCATCTCGCTGGACGGCAGCCGCAGGATGGCGTGCTTTCCCTCCTTGGCCATGAGCTGGGCCCCCGCTCCGGCCGAGCGCACCATCTGCCCGCCCTTCCCCGGCTTCATCTCCACGTTGTGAACGATGGTGCCCAAGGGAATGTTGCTCATGGGAATGCAGTTGCCCGGCTTGATGTCCGCGCTGTCGCTGGCCACCACCGTATCCCCCGCGGAGAGCCCGACGGGGGCCAGGATGTAGCGCTTTTCGCCGTCCGCGTAATGGAGCAGGGCGATGTTGGCGGAACGATTGGGGTCGTACTCGATGCCGGCCACCTTGGCGGGAACGTTTTCCTTGTTGCGCTTGAAATCGATGACGCGATAACGGCGCTTGTGCCCTCCGCCGCGATGCCAGGCGGTAACCCGCCCCAAGTTGTTGCGCCCCCCCTTTTTCTTGAGAGGCCGAAGGAGACTTTTTTCGGGGGTCTGGCGAGTGATGGCCTCTTTGGTCGCATAGGTCTGAAAACGCCGCCCCGGCGAAGTCGGATTCATTTTCTTGATAGCCATGAAAGCCCTCTTTCGGTTGCTCCTCGCCTCTCCCCCGCCCGTTCCCGGAGAAGAAGAAAAGGGAGCCGAAAAAATTTCGAATCACACGCCTTCGAAGAATTCCACCCGCTGTCCCGGCTTGATGGTCACGACGGCCTTCTTCCAATCCGGACGCTTCGTGAAATGGCGCCCCGCCCTTTTGAGCTTCCCCTTCACCGTCATGGTGCGCACCTGCAGCACGTCCACCTTGAAAATCTCCTCCACCGCCCGCTTGATTTCGATCTTGTTGGCCCATCGCTCCACTTCGAAATGAAGCTTGTTCATGGACTCCTTTTCCAAGGTGCTCTTTTCGGTGACCAAGGGGCGTTTCAAGACTCGATACACGTTTTCACTCATGATCCCAGCGCCTCCTCTATCATGCCGACGGTCCGCCGGGTCAGAAGCACATGGCGGTGGTTCAGAAGGTCGTAGACGTTCAGCCCCTCGGAGGGCAGCACCTTCACCTTCGGAATGTTGCGAGCGGATTTCTCGACGATCTCGTCCCTGCCGGCGATCACCACCAGCGTCTTCTTCACCTCGAAACGGCCGAGCATCCCGGCGAAATCCTTCGTGCGTATGCGCTCCAAGCCGAAATCCTCCACAACGAGCATTTCCTTGTCCGCGACCTTCTGGGTCAAGGCCATTTTCAAGGCCGAGCGACGCATCTTCTTGGAAACCTTCACCTCGTAGCTGCGCGGGCGAGGTCCGTGAACCGTTCCGCCCCCCCTCCAGATGGGAGACCGGATGGTGCCCGCCCGGGCCCGCCCCGTGCCCTTCTGTCGCCAAGGCTTCCGGCCTCCGCCGGAGACCTCGCTACGGCCCTTGGTCTTCGCCGTCCCCGCACGCCTCTTGGCCAGCTGGTAGAGCACCACCTCGTGCATGACATGGGGCTTCACCGGAACGGCAAAGACGCTATCGCTCAACTCCAGCTCTCCCACGACCTCTCGGTCGGCGTTGTACACATCCACGGTTGGCATGGTTCTTCGTCCTTATGCTCCGCTCCGCCCCGGCTCCTTATCCGTCCATCGCCTCGAAAGGGAGCCCCCCGGACGGGTCGGCCGCTATTTTCTGTCGGTCTTGCGGATCACCACAATCCCGTCCTTGGCTCCCGGGATCGCCCCTTTCACCAGCACGAGATTCTCTTCGGGGCGGATGTCCACGATGCGAAGATTCAAAACGGTGAACCGCTTGTTGCCCGTTTGCCCCGACATGCGCTTGCCCTTGATGACCCGACCGGGATAAGCCGCGCAGCCCATGGACCCCGGCTCCCTCACGTTCTTGCACCCGTGAGTCTTCGGCCCTCGATGGAACCCCCATCGCTTGATGGTGCCTCCGAAGCCCTTGCCCTTGGTCACGCCGACGACGTCCACCCGGTCGCCGCTCTCGAAGACCTCCCCCGACGATATCTCCTGACCCAATTGGAACTCTTCCGCGCGATCCACGCGCACTTCCCGCAAGACGCGGAAATACCCTTTCCCCGCCTTGTCGAGATGACCCTTCATGGGGCGGTTGACGTTCTTGGCCTTGCGCGTGCCGTAGCCCAACTGGAGGGCCGAGTAGCCGTCCCTTTCGAGGGTCTTGATCTGGGTGACGGTGCAAGGACCGACCTCCAGGACCGTGACCGGCACCACGTCCCCCTCCCCTTCGAAGCCCGGAGCCCGTCCTGCGGCAAGGGCCGGGCTTTCATCGCCCCCTCTACAACTTGATCTCCACATCGACTCCCGCCGAAAGATCCAGCTTCATCAGGGAATCGACGGTTTGCTGGGTCGGCTCCAGAATGTCGATGAGACGCTTGTGAATGCGAATCTCGAACTGCTCCCGAGATTTCTTGTTCACGTGCGGAGAGCGCAACACCGTGTATCGGTGGATCCTGGTGGGAAGGGGAATGGGGCCCGCTACGCGGGCGCCGGTTTTCCTGGCCGTCATGACGATCTCCCCGGCCGACTGATCCAACAGCTTGTGATCGTACGCTTTCAATCGGATGCGAATTCTTTCGTTGGCTACCATGAGGTCGAGTCCTCCGCCCTTTGTCCTCCGCCCTTCATCCTCCGCGACATCCGGCTCCCCGGACAAAGGACAAAGGAGGGTCTATTCGATGATGTCGGTGAGCACGCCGGCGCCCACGGTGCGGCCCCCTTCGCGGATGGCGAAGCGAAGCTCCTTCTCCAGCGCCACGGGAGTGATCAGCTGCACGTCGATGTTCACGTTGTCCCCGGGCAT